>Ga0209992_10000393_pt1 | contig 59569 bp, 43 predicted proteins | sample 2SBtaG_2_FD_182564 | JGI IMG/M metagenome (GOLD analysis project Ga0209992, IMG submission 182564) | Deep subsurface microbial communities from Kolumbo volcano to uncover new lineages of life (NeLLi) - 2SBTROV12_ACTIVE470 metaG (SPAdes)... | ecosystem: Environmental > Aquatic > Marine >... | reverse complement strand
GACGAGCACAGGGCCACGGTCATCTTGGGATGAGCGTGCACGATGGCAGTCAATTCGGGCCTCTGACGATAGACGTACAGGTGCATCAGCACCTCTGATGAGGGCTTGCACTCACCATCCAAGAGTTCACCCGTCTCCACGGAGATGCACGGATAGTGTTCGGCGCGTGCTTCTTGCAGGGAAAATCCGCTGGGTGAAATCCACATGTGGTCCCCGTCCCGCGCACTGACATTGCCCCCCGCGCCCGTGACCAAGCCCGATACGGCCAGCTCTTCGGCGGCACTGATTAATTCGGAGAGGATTCGACTCATGTGGCGTTGCCGGTGAGGTACTCGCGTTGACGGAGTGCATGGAGGAAGCGCTGGTAGAGACCTTCGTAGACCTCGCAGCGCTCTGGATCGGGACGGAAGGTACGGTCGATGCGCACCATCTGTCGACACGCTTGCGAGAGATCCCCATGGACCGTTGCGGAGGCGGCGAGGATGGCACTGCCCAGCGCGGATTCGTGGCATGCCGGCCGGTGCAAGACCCTCCCCAAAACGTCGGCTCGCAGTTGCATCCACAGGTCACTGCGACTGCCGCCGCCTGTGGAGAAGAGATCTGCGCCGTTCGCTGGGTGCTGGCCCGACGCCCGGTCCAGGACTTCGTAACCCAGTCGCTCCACAAACGCTGTCCCTTGCAAATTTGCGGCGAAGCTCGCTGCACCGGTGGCCACCTCGGGCTCGCAGAACCCCGTGGCCTCGGGGCACAGGAATGGAAAGCGCTCCCCCCCTGTTCGGAGCGGATAGGCAATCGCCTCACTAGGCAACTGGGCGGCGGCCATACGGTCCAACTCGCGGGGCTCCTGGTTGCCGAAGTCCTTGCGAATCCAATCCCCGCCCACATTGCTGGCCGCGCCAGGCAACCAGAACCCGCCCGGCAACGCGTGACTGTAGATTCCGCTCCCCGGATCCAACGCGGGCCGATTCGCGAGGCGCTTGAATACCAGGGTCGTGCCGAGGGTCGTGTTGTCCTCCCCCACGCGTGTCGCACCTGAGGCGAGGAAGCCCGCCGTCCCGTCGGTGACGCCCGCGATGACGGGCAGTCTCTCAGGCAGCCCAAGATCTTCGGATAGCGCATCGGTCAGCGCGCCAAATTGGCTGCCCGGCGCAATGACCTCTGGCAGTCTGGAACGCACCTCGTCGAGGCCATCGATCCACGCCGGCCACTCGTCCCGCTGCAGGTCGTATCCGGTCTTGAGCGCATTGCCCGAGTCGGTTTGCCCCGTCCTTCCACAGAGCCGACCCGCGATGAAATCGGCCTGGTGCGCGAAGCAGTGAGTCCTTGCGAATTCCCCGGGCAAATGACGTGTGATCCAGAGAATCTTGGCGATGGCGAACGAGCTCGCAATGCGCGCGCGACCACTCCCGCCGCCCTCACCAGCCAGGCGGTTGAGTTCGAGGGCCTCGTCGCCAGCGCGCGCGTCGTTGTACATCAACGCGGGCGTCGTGGCCGTTCCCCGCGCGTTCACCCCAACGACTGTTCCTGAGGTGCCATCGATGCAGATCGCGCACAGTCGACTGCTCGCGATGGACGCCGCATTCAGTTGATCGAGGGCCAGGGACAAGGCTCTGCGCGTAGCCGCCCACCAGGACTCTGGATCCTGTTCATGTCGAACTCCGTCTCCTCGTACCTGGGGCGGGATGGCCGCTTCGGCGTTGGCCACAATCTCACCGTCAGCCGAAGCGACGATCACCCGCGCTCCACCCGTGCCGAGGTCTACCCCCACCACCAAGGCGTCCGTCCCGTGGCTCAACTCGATTCCCTAGGCGTCCGTCTCCGAGTGCAAGGCAATCCGGTTGCCCTCACTGTCTAGCACCAATGCACGGAACCCATGGGGCCCGATAGCGTGCACGTCCTCGATAATCTGCCCGCCGTGCTGCTTCACCAGGCTGCTCGCCTCGCGGATGCGGCCGTTCACGTTGAGGTAGACCAATAGGCCCTTGTCGGAGCTGATCTGCTCCGGATTGGGTACCAGGCAACCGCCATTGCCTTGGTCGTGCTCGATGAATGACGCCTGCATTCCCCCCGCATCGAACACCTCCACCCCGCAGGCCAGAACGGCAGCGTAAAAGTCGTTCGCGCGCTGCAGATCCGCGACCGGGATGTCGAACCACACGGCTCGGTTGTGCTTGGAATTGAGTTCACTCATGGTCTTGATCCTATGAATTGGACTGTGGTGCCGGCCCCGTACACGGCGGTTGCCGGCCCGGGCGCGCATCCTACATCAGTTGTCGGCTGAACGATCTAGCCTCGCTCGGCCCGACAAGATTCGCGGGAGCAACGGGTCGATTCGGCTCTGCCCTCTGGCAAGGTTGGACCAGAGCTCAAGCCGCCATGCCGCGCAGAACGACACCCGCACCTAGCCCGCGTAATCCACCTTCCAGGGCGCGAGGAGCCTGCCCTCCAGCGTCGCCACCGCGGCAGTCAGCTGGCGTAGATGCAGCAGGTCGTGGATGCGCCAGGAGGCGATGAAGTCGCCTGCGCGCATCGTCGTTCCATCGGGCCTAGGGAGTTCGGCGTCCAGCTGCTCCAGGGTGAGTGAACGCAGCCAATCGCAGGAGACTAGCCGTTCCTGCTCGAATTCCTCCAGGGTGGCCTGGATATCGGCTTCGTTGTAGCGCCGCTCGGTCACCCACTCCTGGGGGCGGATCCCGGGGACCTGGTCAGCCCCTTGCACGGCTGCCTGGGCTCGAACGCGGAAGTCCTCGCGCTCCTCATCGAGTAGGTGACGCACGATCTCCAAGGGGCTCCAGCGCTCAGGTGCCTCGCGGTCGCGCCAGAGGCTCTCCTCGAGACCCGCAACCAGGCTCAAGAGGGTTGTGGGAAAGCGCAGGTGCTCGGTGACCAGGCGCTTGAACGCCGGCGCGTTCATTGCCCCATCCCGCGCAGGATAGCCACGTCCAACTTGCCGTCCTTGACGCCATCGAGTTCATCCAATTCAGCCAAGGTGGCGCGCACGTCTTCGCGCGTGACCACGCCCTTGTCGTCCACCTGTTGGAGCAGGGCCCCTAGCACGAGGGCCAGGTAACCGATGTCGTCTTCCAGTTCGTCCACCCTGCGCCCAAGGGCACTCGACTTCGGCTGCGCGCGGGACCGCCGACCCTGTGAATCCGCCAGACGTCGTAGGTGGGTCGCTTGGGCCTGCTCAGGAAAGAAAAAATCGTAGAGGCTCATGGTGGGTCTCCCTCTCAGTGGCTGCGGGTTGGATGAGTCGATTGAGGATACGAGGCTGCCTGCCTATCCGCACGGCTTCCCTTTGGGAGCACACACGACCGGCGACTAGACATTCGGGCTAACCGGGACAATGGGGCCTACCCCTCCCCGGACGAGCTATTCACGAATCACAAACCACTTCATCCCCCCGGCCGGCACCTCAACATTCAGGTCAATCGTGTAGTCGCGATCCAACTCCACGCGCCGCGTATCTCCTGCTGAGTCGTCGATGCGTGCGTGGTCCGTGAGCCCGGTGTAGTAGAGGTCGATGCTCAACGTCCTGAGTACGTCGTGCTCAAGCGGATTGAAGACAACCAGCAATCCCTTTTCCTCGAGCCTGGGATTGACATGCATCATCCAGTCCAAGTCGCGGCCATCGGCGCGGCGCCCGTGCAGAATGTCAGATTCAAGGATGTCACGGTGCTCCTTGAACCAATCCACCCACCGGCGCACCAGACTCTCCGTGCGGTCGGTATCAAACAACCGAGGACCGCGGTAGCAAGCCTGCACACCGAGAGCGAGGTTGCTGGTCAGCATGCGCTCATAGTGCGCGCGGTGCTGGTCAAGCGGTTCAATGGTGGCTGCGACCCCGCCCCCGTGGTACTGCGTCAAGGGCACAAACATCCAACCCATGGACGGTGTCTTCTGCCAGGTACCGTCGTAGATGTTCTGGCGCGTGTGAATCACCTGCTGCGCGCGAGGCAGTGACCAATTCACTTCACGGTACCCCATGGCGCACTTGTTCGACCCCGAAAGGAAGTAGTAGTCCGGCACGTTGAGGTAGATGCCCTGGGCCCGACACCAACGGTAGAAGTCGGTGATGACGCGCCACTGCATCCAGCGCGAATCGGCCTCGCCCTTCTGATAGGGCGGTCGCGGTGTCACATCTACATCGCCGGGGTAGGACCCGTCGTGTTCCAACAGGCTGAAGCCGGTCTGGGCGAAGAAGCCGTAGAGCTTGCGAAAGTAGTCGCGGCCCCATTCGCTGGTGAGCGCCGGTGCATTACCGAAGGTCGGGCGGCCCCCGTCGGGACTCACCACATCATTGCCGCCACCCACGCTGCGCGATGAAAGCAACGAGTAGCCACCGATCTCAATGCCCTGCGAGTGGGCGTACTCTGCCACGTCACGCCACAGGGCGATGTTCTCTTGGCTTTCGTCCTCGATGTTGAACCCGCTGCCGAACGAGAGGATGACCATCTCGAAACCCACTCGCACGCACTGATCGATGGCCCCGCGCACCGCTTCTGGATCCGCCACGCGCATATGCATCATCAACGGGTTCTCCGTGACCCAAGGCGCGATCGTGCGGTACATGCGCCGCTGAGCCAGTCCACGTCGCTCGCGGTCCGTGCTGTCGTGAACGAGCTCGAAGGTCCGATGGCTCTCGAACAGGCCGCCAGGCGCAATGTCCTGGGCCGGTCCGTAGTCCGGTTCCACCTCGAGCAGGCAGGGGTTCTGGTACAGGTAGCTGACTTGGGAGGTGTATTGGGCGTCCGGCCGCCAGTGCACGACGTGGCGGCTGGTGTTCGTCGCGTTCATGCCGCTGAATGCGAAGTCCGTCTCCACGTGCAACACGTCGGGCGCCGACTGCGGCGCACCCTCGCGGGTCTCGACCCAGCTCGAGCGCTCGACGACGGCCAAGATCTCACTGGCAAAGTGATCCAGGCTGATCTGCTCGTCGCTCCCGTTGTGCACCGTGATCCACTTGCTGAGAACCGGCACGCCGTCGTAGAGCTCGTAGTGCACCGCCACACGAACCCCGCGCAGCACCTGCGTTGCACTGGATTGCGACTCACCCGCTTCGAACTCCAACCGCAGATGCACCCCCGGTGGCGGCCAACTCACGTCCGGCGCCGCATGCCGCACGCGCTTCCAGGGAAAGCGCTCAAGCGTCTCCCCCACCTCGACATCAACCAGGCGCATGGCACCGGGCGCTGCGTCCATCGAGTCCAACCACTCGGGCAACAGAAAGGCGTGGTTCGGTTGACCCACCAGCCCACCCACTTCGAATGACACGCCATTGATCACCACCCGCGCTTCAGGCCGCACGGCGCGCAGGATCGAGCGATCGTTCACGAGTTCCTCGAACCCAACGCAAGCCCCGTTCGGCTCCACACGCCATGTGCGCCGAACGAGCCCGTTGTCGAGCACCAGTTCCTTGCCGTCCGCACTTCGGAAGGCCTCGGCTGTACGGCCGACCGGACTCACGAGATAGTCCGCGTCCACGGCCGGCGCAGTCTCAGCAGACACCACGGGCAACTGGGCGAGATCCACCTGGGTTGCGCGCAGCGGAGTTTGAAGGGGCGCGTAGAGGGCTAGGGTGATCGCGACGTACCGAGCGGTTTGGTTCATCGTCAGAGGGTACCCGGGAGACTCTGAGCCGTAGCGAAGTTCCGCCTCCCGCAAGCGGGTGTCAGCGGGCCCAGAACCAGAGGTGTCCGAGAGTCACGACCTCGCTCACTGCGTAGAGGGTGCTCACCGTTGAGAGAACGCTGCCCAAGGATGCAGCGTCATCTGGCCGAACCTCGAAGGTCACCTCGCCGCTTGTCCCGCCGGGCAGCCGCTCTAGCCGGTCCAGGAGCGCTTGCTGATCCTCACAACTCTCGTCGTCCAAGCTGAGTTCACCCGAGGGTCCAATGCGAATGAGGTGGTCGCCGACTCCCATCGGCCTAGACCGGACAGGCAAGAAGCCGAAAACCCTCGTCTCGGTTGCCGGCTCGGCCCAGCGGGTGGCGATTTGGATCCTCCAGATGAGCACTTCGTGCAGCTCATCGATGACTGCCTGAACGTCGCCCCAGCGTGCTCGTCGGTCGGCGCGGATCAGAACTGGCTCGTCGGGGGCCGTGGCGCCGGCTTGGGCTTGGTGGTCGATGAAGTCCCGAGCCATGGCTTTGGCCAGGTCCGCCAACGGCTCGTGCTGAACAGTGCCGTCTGCCTGAATGAGAATTTCCGGTGGCGGCTCGAGGTCTGTTGGAATCCCCGAGTGGTACACGATCGGCAACTCGACCGCCCCCCCGAGCCCAAGCCCCCAGTAGGGGTCCGCCAAGAAAGTGTCGATCCACCAGGCCGAGCAAAGACTGCAGAACACTGCGCTGGTCGCGAACATCCGGCCGCGCACCGGTCGCTTGGAGATCAAGATCCGCACCCAAGCGACGACTCCAACGGCTGCCGCGCCAATCAGGAGGCCAACAGCAACACCCGTTAAGTTCAAGGGCCAGACCGGCTGCCAGCTTGAGCCGATAACAGAGGCTGCCCGAACTCCCTGCGCATGCCCAAGCACGGACAGGCACAGGGCGACGAGCGCAAGGGGCTCAACCCTGCTCCGACGGCCGCGGTCGAGCCTGATTGCGGCGGCCGTCACAGCGGCGCACAGAACCACAAAGGTCAAGGAGAATGGGCCCGGGATCCATGGCAGCACAAGAGCCTCTGGCGCGTGGAGCGGTCCACCGATCTCCCAGAGGGGCAACGGGCGGTTCTCGACAACCCAAACCGACAAGCAAAGCACGCCGAGGCTGATCACAATACCGATCAGTCTCGGATTCTTCATCGCCAATCAGGCCTTGGACTTGGCCGCGCGCTTCTTTTTGACGGCCGCCGGCAGGTTGGTTTCATAGGCCTTGACGAATTTCTTGGCTGTGGCGCGCTTGATGGCGCGGCCGAGTACAGCCAGAGGGACCTCGTCGAGACTCTTTACCCGGATACAGGACTTGCCCATGTCGAGGCGGCAGCCGGACTTCTTCCACTCCTCGACGAAGCGTTCCTGGTCCTTTTCGTCGCAGTAGATACAGAACAGGTAGATACCCACGTGGGATTTCTGTGAAGCCACCGAGGCGTAGGGCAGGGGCTGTTTCGGGTCACAGTGATAGCCGTGCTCGTATTCCGAGTGAGGCAGGTACCAAGCAGGCATCCCGTACTGCATGCCCTCTTCAAAGCGCGGGTCGATGTTCTTGGCGATGACAGCTCGAATGGCCTCCACGATTTCGAGACGCTCGGGCGGGAGGGAGCCGAGGTAAGACTCGGTGGACGTGTGCTTCATGCCAGGCATGATACGCAGATACAGAACGCGTGCAGTCTCTGGGGCAAATCCCGCGGGTGAGCGTACCCCTCGGGCCTGCCGCCCTGCGCCAGGCGTTGAACGGCTGCTTGGCTGCTCCTTGCCTGATCCGGGCAAAACAGTGGCACATTGCACGGGCGAGCGACCATACTGACAGGTATCCCGTGCCCGATTCCCTCAAGGATAGAACCGTCATGCGAACACTCTCACTGCTCACCTCCTTGGCCCTCGTGTCCCTGACTGCGCAGGACTGTACGGCGCAGCACGACATTGACTGGGCCAAGCTCAAGCCCGCGGCAGCACGCGAGGCCGTCGCAAAGACCTTCGAGTCGCAGTGTGCCTCGTGCCACCTGCCACCTGACATGCGCTTCGCAACGGACAAGGCCTGGCTCTCTCAGATCATGGACACGGCGTGAAGCTCCACTCCCAAGGGAGCCCGTGTGGCTCTTAGTGAGTACTTGAAGTCCGAACCGCTCGACCTGCCGACGCTTGTCGACGCGACGCCCCGTAGAAAGAAGTCCGACGAGGGCTACGTGGTGCCGAGCTTCAAGCGGGGGGCAATCCTGGTGAAGAACGGCGCAGGCGACACCTGGCGCCTCTCGTGGGAAGACGAGAAGGTCAAGGGCAAAGATGCGGACCGACGGCGCGCCTTGCCGGTGGGACATTACACGGTAGTTGGCTACCGCCTGCTGCGCGAATCGGACTCAGGCGAGCCGTGGCACCTCTCTGCAACCGGACACAAGATCGGCGGAGTCAAGGTCGCCGCGGGTGAGAGCGTTGAGTTCTCCATTCCCAAGACCATCACGATGGAGGGCAAGTTGCACGGCCAAAACGTGAACATGAGTATCACGGGGCTGAAGGGTGCCGGACTCAGCATCTACAAGGCGGGTCATCGCATCCCGATTGGCTACCAACTGACCGGCGATGGAGACGAACCCCTCGCCAAGGGGTCGATGACCTATGGCTGAGGCGGTGGCGGATGGGCTTCGTTGAAGTCCAAGCACGGCGCAACCGGCGTGAAACTCGTTTACGAGAAGCCCCCCTTCAAGGTGCACACAGGGCGAGCCAAGCACTAGGTGCACATCAAGTGCACGTGGGGTCCCTGGTCCTAGGTGGGTGGTCAACGCACATCGGAGGCGCAAGCTACGCCCGAGTCCCCAATCGGGAAAAGGGCAGCTGTCAGACATTTGCGGGTGGCTGGACCAGGGCGCAGACCTGAATGGAGATTCCGATCTGTATGACAGGGTGCTCCACTTGGTCAATGCGGAGAATGGGCGTCAGACGAACACGGGACTCGACGTGTACGGCACGCTGGATGTGGCAGGCGGCCGAGTGGCTTGCGGTGTTGTTGAATCCGGCTTCGATCTCAACGGAGATGGGGACACAAACGATGTTGTCGCGCACGTGGTCGAATTCGGGGGGACAGTTCGCAACCTGGGCTGGGCCGCCTACCAGTGGGCCCTCGACGAGGAGTTCGTAGCGGTGCCGGTGGAGGAGATCTACCAGGGAGGCAGCGACCTCAATGGGGATGGAGACGCCTGGGATTCGGTGCTGTTCGTGTGCGAGTTCGCGACGGGCAAATCGGCTGGCACAGGGCTCTCCATCTTAGCTTCTCCAGGTTCGCTGCTGACCCAAGACGGTCGCGTGATCTTCCTGGCGGACGAGACGGCCAGCGGAGGACAGGACCTCAACCAGGATGGGGATGCACTCGATCGCGTACTCCACGTACATCAGCAAGGAGCGACGGCGAACCTCGGCTTGGCTGCCGTCGCAGGCTTGCAGGTAGAGGGCAGTCGCGTCCTGCTCTCGGTGGCTGAAAGTGCACAAGGTGGCGTGGACCGCAATGGCGACGGGGATGTACTCGATTCTGTCTTGGCAGTCGCCGACCTGGGAGGGGGCCCCCCCGTCAACTTGGGATTGGCGACTCCGACCTCTGGGCCCTACGTTCAGTTTGTTGGCGACTGGGTGGCCTGCGACGTGCTCGAGCAGGATCAGGGCTCGAAAGACCTCAACGGGGACGGAGACGCGGGCGATCTCGTTGAGTTTCTCTACCTCAGTGGGACGGGCCAGTTGATCAATTTGAATTTGGCCACATGGAGTCAACGCGCACTGGAAAGCGGGGGCCTGTTTGCATTCGGCGTGCGCGAGGACAGCCAGGGAGCGAGGGACTTGAACGGGGACGGAGACTCCCTGGATCAGGTGCTGCACATGGTTCGCTGAAAGCAGCAAAGATTTCTTCGGCGGGATCCAGGGCGAGTCCTGCCCCTCGCCTCGCCATCCCCAGCTAGAGACGAGCGATGACGGGCGCCCCCGCGGGGCGCATCGCCGATCAGGAGGAGCCCCTTCAATCGGGTCGAAGGACATCCCGAGCCCCGACTCTAGCTCCCGGGACCTTGGAACTGGTCGCGATTTTGGGCCGTGGCGTGTCCGGAGAACGAATTTTCGATCCACTCTAAACCCTTTGCAGCAATGCACTTATGTTGGCAACGATGACTTTCCATGTTTTGAACGCAGCATTCAACTACTTCGGTAGTATTACCACGGTCGTTGTACCGCGGCCCCCCTACCGAACCCATGAGCGAAACCCACCGTCTCGGAGCCTTGCAGCTGGCCATCATGCGCGTCCTTTGGGAGCAGAGGGAGGCCACGGTCGCCTCGGTCCACTCCGCCTTGCATGCTGAACGGGGCCTGGCCCTGACCACCATCGCCACCATGCTGCGCAAGATGGAGGCCAAGGGGGTTGTGGATCACCGAGCCGAGGGTCGTCAGTTCATCTACAGGCCCCTCGTGCCGGAGCACGAAATCCGCAGCAACATGCTCGGTGAACTCACCGAGCGCCTGTTCCTAGGGGACACCGCGGCCTTGGTGAGCCACCTGCTCGATGCAGAGGGCATCGAACCCGCGGAACTCGATCGACTCAAGGAGCTCATCGCGGCGAAGGAAGAGGAGCTGCGCGAGAATGATTGAGATCCCGCTCTCCCCCACTGTATCGCCTGGACTGATGGCCGCGCTCGCTTGGCTGCTCACCTATCTCGTGCACAGTACGCTGCTGCTCGCCGGGGCTTGGTTGGCCTCGCGCTGGTTGCGTGGTCGTCTCGAACCGATTGGTGAGGTTGTTTGGAAGTGCGCCCTGGTGGGCGGGTTGTTCACGGCTTCGCTGCAGACCGTCGTCGGCCTGCCGTCCTATGGTGGGCGATGGGAACTCGCCGCGGCACCCAGTACCCGGGCGCTTCCCGGCCGTTCAACCAACACCCGTGAGGCGTGGGTGCCGCCACTCGAGCCAGGACGCGAGGTCGCATCTGGATCCCCACGGCAGGAGTCAAGACCCGTTGAGTTCCCGCTCACTAATAACTCGGATCGCTCGCTCGCCATGGCTTCCGGCATCGACGCACAGCGGAGCCCACGACCCGAGGGGACGGACAGCAGGCAACCCCGCGCATGGATCATCGCGGAGCTGCTACTCGCAATCTCAGCCCTCGGACTGCTGCGCCTGACCTGGGCCCAGATCCGCCTGGGCCGCGGCCGCCGCAGCCCAATCACCAGCGGTCCGCTCTTTGGGCGGTTGCGACTTCTGCGCCAACGGGCCGGAGTGCGTCAGGCCGTACGCTTGACGCGCTCGAACCGCTTCCCGGTGCCCATGGCGCTGGGCGTCCTACGCAAGGAAATCTGCGTGCCAGCGCGCGCCCTCTCGGATCTCAGTGGAGCGCAACAGGACACGATGCTGGCCCACGAGCTGGCCCACCTCCTGCGCCGCGATCCCCTGTGGCTCGCCTTGGCCAGTGCCTTGGAAAAGGTCTTTTGGTTTCAGCCCCTGAATCGTGTCGCACGTCTGCACTTGCAGGAGTCCGCGGAGTTTGCCTGCGACGCCTGGGCCGCCGAGCAGACTCAAGGTCACCTGCCCCTGGCCAGTTGCCTGACCGAGGTCGCTGGCTGGACCGTGTCCGCCTGCGCCCCACCCGAGACCGCCTGTGCCGTGCTCATGGCCGGCTCCCCGTCCACGCTCGGCCGTCGCATCGCTCGGCTTCTGCAACCCGAGCAGTCGCTACCTGAATCCACGCTGGCGTGTTGGCGCTGGATTGCCCCTCTCGTTCTGCTGGCCGGGGGAACGGCGATTGCTCCGGCGGTGTCCGCAGGATCTCAGCCGGCGACGCCCGTCTTGACCAGCGACCCTGCGGTTTCCGGGACACGGCTCGCACCGACTGTACTGCCCCTCGCTGATGCCCTGACTGCGCTTCAGCAGGAGATCGCGTCCCTCCGTTCTGAAGTCGCCCTGCTGCGACTCGAATTGGGCGAGGGACCCGCCCTCGACTCGGCCAGCGCGCTGCTCGACCAACTCATCCGACAGGCCAACGAACTCCAAGCCCGGGGCGCGGAATTGCGCACTCGGGGCCAGACACTCCCATTCACACTTCAATCTCAAACCCGGTAGTTCCCATGAAACAATCCATCCTTCCCCTACTGACCTTCTCCTCGTTGTGTGCCGCCATGGTGGGTATCGCCCCCTCACAGGAGCCCGAGCCGCAACGGGACATCCTTGTCGACCCTCCCGAGTGGGGCGTCTACGACGAACCGGTTGAGGAGTACAGCCTGCTCCAGGACGCTCCGGAACCGAAGGGGCAGCGGGAGGCCGAACTCGCCGTGCGGGTCGACGTACTTCGCACCCGTCTGACCACGCTCGAGGCCGAAATCAAGCGCTTGCAGCATTTGGATCGCCTCGAGGAAGCCAAGCGGGCCCAACAACAGGCCAAGGATCTGCGCACGGCCCTGCAGGCAACGGAACAAGAGCGGGCTTACAGAATTGAGTTTCAGAAACAGGCCGCCGGGCTGCCCGCAGATAACGCGTTCTTTGAACAAGAGCGGTCCAACCTGGATCGCGAGCAAGCCGAACTCCACGAACATCTCGCGCAATTGAAGCAAGAAATCACCTACCTCAAGCAGGCAGGAGATCTCGAGCGAGCCGAGCACAAGGCTCTGGAGGCAGAAGAGGTGAGCCAGATGCTCGAGAGACTGGTGCGCCAGATGAAGCTGCAGCAGACCAACAAGTTGTTCTACGGCCGCGTGCCGTCGGGGCTCCAAGACGATGCCCTAGTCGTTGATCGTTGGACAGAGGCCAAGCGACGAGGCACGGCCGTGCCTTCAGCGCGCAATCCGTTTGTTGACGCCTGGATGCGCGTTGATGCGCCGCACGCCGATGAAGAGGGCGAGGCCCGCGTCCACCACTTGCGAGTCGCCGCTGAGAACCTCAAGGCTGCAGGCCTACACGAGGAAGCCGAGGAACTCGCCCATCGCGCGCAGGCCCTGGCCGCCGAGCAGGCGCAAAGGGTCCATGGAGACCAGCATCAGAACCCCCTTGCTGGTCAGGTCGCTGAACTGACTGACATGGTCCACGAGTTGCGCGGACAGGTGTTCCAGATGCGCGAGATGATCGAGGAACTGCGCGCGCAGGTCCGCGAACTGAAATCCAGTCGGTAGCACCCTTCAGGGTCAAGATCGGCAACTGCCGCCCAGTCCTCCTGAGGGGGGGAGTGGGTGGCAGTTTTTTTGGTTGGGGCTCGAACCGTTGCTAAAAGGGGCATCGGGGCAAGGCAAGGAACACCCTGGGACGGGTGAATGCAGACCGCAGCCATGCGTACCTCGCCTGACGCGTGTGGACCAATACCGCCGGGCGTCTCGCGTCCATTTTGCCTAGTGGTCCGCGCACATTGAGTTAGGTTCTTCCAGCGAGGATGTCCATGGCCCCCATCGGAGCGAAACGCAGAGACAAGCACTCTCCTGAAGAGAAACAGAGACTTCAGGCCGCGGGGAAGATGCAAGTTGCCTACCGGCGGCTGAAGCGCGTTCGAAGAGGCCTGACTCACAACCTTTGGTGGGCCAAGCTCTTTGCGGTGATCTCTAGCCTGGCCATTCTCTTTGTGCTGGACTTCAGCTTGGGCATCATCGCCCTCGTGATCGGGGCCAATGCCCTCAATCTTTACCTGTCGGTCTTGGCGATCCGATTTGTCGACCGGAGGCCGTTCATCTGGGCAATGTGGATCCTCCTGTTGCACTTGACGGAGGTGGCTGGGCAGGTCTACGAGGGTGGCCCTTGGTTCGTAAGCGCCTGCTGGGCTGTGTGGTTCGTGGTCATCGCGACCGATGCCTGGAAACTCGAAAGCGAAGCCAAGGACTACCCGGATCTCTTCCTGTCGAAACGCCTGCGGAACGAGCACCTGACGCACGACCCGGAGACCAGCGGCTCGATCCGCAAGCGCCACCGGGCCGTCGAACGGTCGCGCGCCTTCAGCCTCTGGCGGCGGCGCTTCATTTGGGTCGGCGCAACGGCCGCGCTTTCGTATGGCGCCGTGGCAGGCTACAGGGTCTACACGGCCCCACCGTCTCCCGAGTCCATGCTGGAGGAATTTCGGGCGGCTTGGAACGCGGACGACGTGGCTGCCGTCGCCGCCGAGGGGTACACCGAGCGGATGTGCCGTCAACTGGAACGCAACTTGCCCTCGCTGAAACAGCGCAACGAATGGGGCCTTCGCCTCCCGCAGCTGGAGGAGCCCAGCTGGACAGAAACGGAGGCATTCATCGGCACCCTGCGCGCCCGGGCCAACTTCCCCGGCCAAACCGGCAGCCTCAGTCTCAGATTGGAGTACCTCAACCACCGCTGGGTTGTCACGAGCCTCAAGTGGAACCGAGACGAGGCCCGGGCACTGGAGTCACTTCGGTAGAAGCGGTTCGAGATCTGCAAGAAGCCACCGATAGAGGGCTGCTTGTGCCGCCGGTTTGACTCACTGCTTGTGCCGCCGGTTTGACTCAAACTTGACCCGTCTTGAAATCTGGGACTCGAAAGGGACCGGGACCCGCGGGGGGTATATGGACTAAGGTAGAGCACCTGCCCGGCCGCATACCCAACCCCCTAACCCCCTAACCCCCCATCCCCCTCGACCCCATGTCCGAAGCCTCTCTCGAGCGCCTGCGTCAGACCCACGCGCGCATGAAAACTGAATTGCAGCGTGTGATCGTCGGGCAGGACGAAGTGATCGATCAGTTGCTGCTGGCCATCCTGACCCGCGGCCACTGCTTGCTGGTGGGCGTGCCCGGCTTGGCCAAGACGCTGATGATCTCCAGCGTGGCTCAGACGATGAAATTGGATTTCAACCGCATCCAGTTCACCCCCGATCTGATGCCCTCGGACATCACCGGAACAGAGCTGCTGCACATCGATCCAGAAGGCGGCGAGCGCTCGTTCCGCTTCGCACCCGGCCCACTGTTTTGCAACGTCCTGTTGGCGGACGAGATCAACCGCACACCTCCGAAGACCCAAGCCGCGTTGCTGGAAGCCATGGTCGAGCGGCAGGTCACGTCAGGCGGCACGACCCATGCTTTGCCGGATCCCTTCTTCGTGCTGGCCACCCAGAACCCCATCGAACAGGAAGGCACCTACCCGCTGCCCGAGGCACAGCTGGACCGCTTCATGTTTATGGTCAAGGTGGACTACCCCGATGCGGATGAGGAGCGCGAGATTCTGCGACGCACCACCGGCAACGCAGGTGAAACCATCGAAGGCATCCTGGACGGCGAGGAGCTCCACGAGTTGCAGGCCGCAGTACGCGAGGTGCCGGTTGCGGACGCGGTCTATGACTACGCCTTGGCCTTGACGCGCAGCTCGCGCGTGCGCGGTGACACGCCTCTGGATTTCATCAAGGAGTACGTGACCTGGGGTGCCGGCCCGCGCGCCAGCCAGTTCCTGATCTTGGGCGGCAAGGCGCACGCCGCTTTGCAGGGGCGCAACCACGTGTCGACAGAAGACGTGCGCGCCGTGGCCCACCCGGTTTTACGTCACCGCATCCTGGTCAACTTCACCGCCCAAGCCGAAGGGGTCGACTCCGACACCATCGTCGATCGCCTGCTCGAATCTGTTCAACCCGGAGCCGGAGTGGGAGCGGGCGTGCCAGGCTTGAGTCCGTCGAGTTTGGGCGAGGCCGCTGGCTGAGCCACAGCCTCCGATGGTCCCCCACTTCGCAGGACTCGATCCGGCCATCCTCGACCGCCTCTCCAGCTTGAGCCTGGTGGCGCGCAAGGTCGTGGAGGGCACCTTGAGTGGAACCCACCGCTCCCCGCACCACGGGAGTTCGGTGGAGTTTGCTCAACACCGCGCCTACGCGCCCGGCGATGAATTGCGTCGTATCGATTGGAAGGTGTACGGGCGTTCGGAACGCTTGGTGGTCAAGGAGTATGTGGAAGAGACCAACCTGGCATGCAATCTCCTGCTGGATGCATCCGAGTCCATGGCCTTCACTTCGCTCAATTGGAGCAAGTTCGACTACGCGCGCTGGGCCGTTGCCGCCCTCAGTCACCTGGTCATTGGAGCGCGAGACACAGCGGGCTTGGTGGTCTTCGATCAGCAGCACCGCAGCAAGGTGCCCCCCGGGAATGGATCCGCGCAGGAGGTGGCCATCCTGAAGACCCTGGAGACCAGCGAGCCCGGCGGCCCTACGGCCATCGGTGAAGTGTTGCGGACCCTCGCCCCGCGCTTGCGGCGACGGGGCATCAGCATGATTTTCAGCGACTTCTTCGACGAGGTGGAAACCATTCTGGAGGGTATTCGCAGACTGGTTCACGGGGGTCACGAACCGATCTTGGTTCAGATCCTCGACCCTCTCGAAACGAGTTTTGAACTCGATGCCCTGCTCAAACTCGAGGGGCTCGAGGGGGCCGGCTCACACAAGATCGATCCCAAGACGATCCGCGAGGCCTACCTCAAGGAAATGGAGGCCCACAACCAGGCGCTGGCCCGGGCGGCCCGATCCCTTTCGGTGGACCTGGTTCAGACCACGACCGACAAGCCGCTCGACGCTGTCCTCTCTGCTTACTTGAACCGGCGCAGCGCGCGAGCACGGGGAGGGGGGCGCTAGATGTTCGAGGGCTTCGTCAACCCCGGGCTGGTGATCGGGACCTCCTTGGCGGCGGTTCCGTTGCTGATCCACTTGCTCAACCGGCAGCGCTACAAACCCATGCCCTGGGGCGCGATGCGTTTTGTGATCGCCGCCTACCGCAAGACGCGGCGGCGCGTGCGACTGGAAAACTTATTGCTCCTGCTGCTGCGCATGGCGGGCATCGCCTTGCTGGCCCTGTGCGTCGCGCGACCGTTCGCGGGCGGAGACGGGGCACTGGGCCCGATGACGGAAGCGCGGCGGGATGTCGTGCTCGTGGTGGATGCCTCCGCTTCGACGGGCTACCGAGAGCAGGTGGAGACCGTGTTCGAACGCAGCTTGCGCCGAGTCACGGCGTTGTTGGAAGAGCTCGACGGCCCCCGCGGGGATCGAGCGCAACTGATTGTGATGGGACGCACACCACGGGCCTTGGGTTGGGGAGACCCCAGCAAGGCCCTCAATCTCGTCCCGACCCTGGCACCGGGCGCGGAGCGTGCAGATCTGGCCGCAACCCTGGCGAAGGTGCTAGCCATTTGTGAGGAAGACGCAGCAGGCACAGGCAGCGCCCACGTGCAGGTACGCATCCTGTGTGACTTGCAGCAGGATCTCTTTGCGAGCCTACGGGGGGACGTGTCCGATTCAAACGCAACGCCAGTTCCCACGAACCCGTCCGACGCGCGGGAGGGAGACCAGACAGACAGCGTTGCTCTCGCCCGCCAGCACTTGGACAACTTGCAGGATCTCGGAGTAAGGGTCTTGATTGAAGATCAAGGCCCCACCGCGAGCACGCCCGCCAACCTGTCGATCCAGTCCATCCGCACCCTGAACCAGCCGATCGGCGAACGAGCTCGAGTGCAGGTAGCGGTTCTCGTGTCCAACCACGGCAGCTCGCCCAGGCCGGCGGAACGGGTTGCCCTGCGAGTCAATGGAAACAAGTTGCCGATTGTCCAGGTGGATGTGCCTGCTCGTGGACAGGCCGAAGCTCTCTTCTCGTTCCAGGCGGAAACGCCCGGGCCGCAGAGTGTGGAAACTCACCTGGAGGGAGACCAGTTGGCCGCCGACGATCGGCGTGCAGCGGTCATCATTGTGCCGCCGGCCATTTCTGTGCTCGTCGTCAACGGTTCGCCGTCTACCGAGTTGGACAAGGACGGAGTGGGGTATCTGTTGCTCTCCCTCGAACCCCTGCGGGTAGGAGACGGTCCAGGCAACACCCTGGTCGCTCCCTTCGAGGCCAGCGAAATCGCTCCGGCGGACCTGCTCTCGACTAGCTTGGATCTGCGCGACTACCAGGTCATCGTCTTGGCGGGCGTGGCCAGCTTGCCAGACACGGCTGTTCAAGCCTTGACCGATCGCGTGGCGAGTGGAGCCTCTCTGATTTTCGCGATGGGCTCGCGCCTCGCAGACCTGGAGGGCACCAACCGGAAACTGTTCCGCGCCGACGGCACGGGCCTACTGCCAGCAGAACTGTTGCAGCGCAGAAGCACTTCGCGCCGCGGCCGCTACTGGCGTGTGGGTCAATTCGAAGAGGCGCACCCCGTCTTCAAGTTCTTCTCGGACGAGCATTGGAAGCCACTGTTAACTGAGGTGCCCATCTATTCCTTCGTCGAGGCGCGAGCGCTCGACGACGCGCGAGTGCTGGCCCGCCTGGATGACGAGAGCCGCTCGCCGCTGTTGATCGAGCGCCCCTTCGATCAGGGGCGCGTTTACCTCTGGACGACCAGCTTCGAGCAGGATTGGACGGACATCGTCGCATCACCCAGCACGCTCGTGCCGCTCATGCACGAGTGGATGATGAGCGCTGGCAGCCAAGACTCGGGGCCGCGTGAAGCACGGCCTTCGGAGCCGATCTCCCTGATCCTGGACGGCTTTCCGCGCGAGCCGCAATTGGTCCGCCCGGACGGAACCGGAAGGCCCCTGACCGAATCCCCCGTGCAACAGCCGGACGGACGTTGGCGTCTGGCGACCCTGGCCGCCACCGACACGGCTCTGCCCGGGCTCTACAGTGTGCAGTTGGAGGGGGCTGCGGCTGAGCCGTTTGCGATCTCGCTCGATCCCCGAGAAAGCGAACTCGAGCGCATCTCCCCAGTGATCCTGGATAGCCTGCATCCCGCCTTGGGGCTTGTGGAACCCGACTCTTCCACGGGGAGTGACAGCGATCTGCCAGCGCGTCGTGGTGAGGTCTGGCGCTGGCTTGCACTGGCTGCGCTGGTGGCCTTGGTGGCGGAGTCCATTTGGGGTGCGCGACTGGGGCGGCGCAGGAAGGTGGTGGCTTGATGAACGTGCCTCACGCTGCCCCTGCAGAGCTTGCCCAGGGTCCCAGTGTCCAGGAAACCTGGCGACTGCTCGAGGCCCCGACCGCCTGGATCGTGGTGCTCATCATCGCTCCCTTGGTGGCTTGGGTTGCCTGGTACGCCTACCGCTCGGAGTCATTGGGACGTGGCATCCGCGCCACACTGATCAGCCTGCGTGCCGGTTCCCTTTGCCTGCTCCTGCTCGTGTTGTTTCGACCCGTTCAGGTGCGCAGTCAGGAGAACGTCCAGGCACCCGAAGTTCTGATCTTGATGGATGACTCGGCCAGCATGCGTCACCGGGATGCCTACGAGGGTGAGGCCGAGATCGCCACGGCGGTAGAAGAACTGGTGGGCACGGCACCCAAGCAAGCCACGCGCTTAGATGTCGCTCGCGCCTGTCTTGAGACGCATGTGCTGGGACTGCTCAGCGACGGCGGTTACGTGCCGCGCCTCTACGGTTTCGATGAGAGCCTCACGCCACTGGCCCAACTCGACCACCTTTCTGGCCGGGGCCCGGGCACGCACTTGGGCGAGGCTCTGGCCCAAGCCTTGACCGCCCACCGCGGCCGGCATGTCACCGATGTGGTCGTCGTTTCCGATGGCCGTTCGAACGGCGGCCCGCTAGTGGAAGAAGCCGCCCTACTCGCACGCGCAGCGGGCGCGCCCGTGCACACCATCGTCGTGGGAGATACGCGCCCGGAGCGCAACCTAGTCGTAGAGTTGGTGGAAGCTCCTTCGTCTGTACTCGAAGGCGACGAGGTCGTCATCGCGGTGCGTGTCCATGGCCGCGGGGTAGGCTCGGGGAGCGCCACAGTGACGCTGGAAGAACTCGATTCCGATGATGGCGCGCGCACCCTGGCCAGTGAGACAATCAACCTGGAACGCACGGGGGAACGCATCGTGCTGGTGGCCCCTGCCGGTTCCGGGCAGGGCGATGCGAGTCAGCGGCGGTTCCGAGTCAGCGTGCCGCCCCTGCCGGAAGAGCGCATGCTCGACGACAACACTTTGGTCGCCCGCGTCCACGTGGCCACCGAGAAGATTCGCGTGCTGTACGTCGAGGCGCACCCGCGCTATGAGTACCGCTTCCTCAAGGACTTGCTGGTGCGCGCTGACGACCGCATTGAAGCCCAGATCTACCTGCTCTCGGCCACTCCCGGCTTTCCCCAGGAAGTCTCGCCTGGGATGCAGCGCTTGGTGCGCGTACCCACAGGGCGTCGGGAGTTGCTCGACAACTACGACGTGATCTTGCTTGGTGACGTGAACCCCTACTCGATCTCCCCCGATCCCGCAGAAGGCGAGCGCTTCGTCAAGTCCCTGTTCGAGTTTGTGGAGAACGGCGGGGGGCTGGGCATCATCGCTGGCGAGTACGAGAACCCGCGTGCCGTGGCAGGCACGGACTTCGCGCGCTTGCTGCCCGTCAAACTCGACCCCTCCGACGGCCTGGGTTTCGACGGTGCCACGGTGACCGAACACAGACCGAGATTGGAGTCCCCAGGGAATCCCCACGAGATCGTGCGTCTGCATCCGGACCTGGAACTCAATCGCGAGCTCTGGGAAGAACCGACAGGGCTGCGAGGCTACTACTGGTACTTCCCCGTGGCGGGCGCCAAGCCGGGCTCGCAAGTCTTGCTGCGCCACCCACAGCAACCTCTGACGGGAAGTTCGGAGCGCGACCCTCTGCTGGTCATCGGATACCACCCCTCCGGTCGCACCATGTTTCTGGCGACGGACGACTCCACTTGGCGATGGCGCTACCGCTATGTGCACCGCTATCACGAGCGTTTCTGGCGCAATGCGATCCGTTGGTTGGCCCTGGGGCGCCTGCGCGAGGGCGATCGTCGTTACGCGCTCGAGCCCTTGCGCTCGCGCTTCGACCTCGACGAGCGCGTGGTGTTAGAAGCGCGCGTCTTGGATGAGGACTTTCAGCCCAGCAGCGCACCCTCGCAGAAGGCCCGCCTGCAGGGCCCCGACGGCATGGCCGAGGACTTGGAACTCAGCGCCGTACCCGACCGGCCCGGGTTGTTCCGGGTCGACTTGCAACCCGACGTGCCCGGTCGGTTCCAGGCATGGATTGAGGTCGACGGGGAACGCATTGCAGGGGCCGAGTTTGAAGTGGTCCTTCCCTCTCGAGAAAATGAAGACCCCAGCCCAGACCCGCTGGCTATGCAGGCCCTGGCCAGCATGACCGGTGGCATCGCCGTGCGAGCCACCGACACAACGGGCTTGGCCGCAGCCTTCCCCGGGGACGAAGAACGCCGTGAGCCAATTTCCTCCGAGCTGCGCGATGCCTGGGACCACTGGGGGACGCTTCTGCTGGCCCTGGGCCTGCTCTCCGTCGAGTGGATCCTGCGAAAGCGCCACGAACTGATCTAAGCTGACTCTGTGGGGACTTGCGGGGGCTTGCCTCCCCAGTTCTCGCGCCACGCCCATGCCTACCCTGTTTCCGACAACCCACGCTGCCGGCCGACCAGCGCGAGCCCCTTCGAAGTGGGCTCTGGCGGCCGTCCTGGTCTTGCTCGGCACGCCGGCAGCTTGGGCTCAGGAGGATCCCGAGCCCACGCAACTCGCTTTCCAGATCTACGACACCCAAGCGGTCGCCGCCATCGTGCAAGACGTACGCGACCACATCGAAGCAGAGCGTTGGGCGGAAGCCCTGACCGGGTTGGAAACCCTGCTCAACGACCATCGCGGGGAGACCCTGGGTGAACAACGCAAGACGTTCCCCGCCGAGCCGTGGCGCACTTCATTGCAAGCCGTGCATGAAGGAGCCGCCCGCTGGGCCACGCGCACACTCTTGGCACTACCTCGTGCGGCGCGTGATCGCTATCAAGACCGACATGGCGCCCAGGCGAGCCGGGCACTTGAACAAGCCCTTGCGCGGGGAGACTCCGCTGGCCTATCCCACGTAGTTCAGCGCTGGCCCGGAACACGCCAAGCCGTGTCCGCTTGGTGGGCCTTGGGCGACCTCGAGATTGAGCGAGGCGAACGCAGGCTGGGGCTGCAAGCGTGGTGGCGAGGACTCGCGCTGGAATTGGGGCAGACGCATCCACCACGCTCGCTGTCCAGTCGGGAGCCAGAGGCTTGGGAACAGGCGCTTGAAGCACTGCGGTCCGATGCAGAAGGCGGCGTCCTGGACCGCGGCATCGAATTGCGAGTGCAATTTGCGCTGGACCACTTGGCTGCCGGCAGCGATGCGCCCGGCGCCGACTCGGGACTGACCTCCGTGTTGGGCTCAGAATTGGGCGGGCTGGGAGTCACGGCGCTGACTCATAGGCGTGGGGCTCCGGATGCCGGGCCCGCACTCGACAGCTGGACGCAGCCCTACGTCCTAGCTACGGATGCCACGCACCCCTTCAAGCACCGCACCACGGGCAAGTTCTCGCTCTACCCCACGCGTCTGGACGACGCGCTTTTCTTTAGCACGAGCCGACGGGTCCAAGCGGTGGATGCGCTCACGGGCGAGGAGCTATGGAGAGCTCCAGCCGGAGGTCTGGGATGGGATGACTTGAGCGCGAGCGCGGCCGCCGCGTACGAGGAGGCCATTGCCTTGCGCGACAGCCTGATCATGCCCGTCGCGAGCCGCGGCATTGTGGTCGCGCCGCTTCAGATCCCACGGGTCTTCGAAGCCAAGGACACATTCGGAAGACTGCAGATCATCCGTATCGTGCCCGAACGGCGCCTCTTTGCCTTCGACGCAGCTAGCGGTGAGACCCTCTGGGACCATGCCCCGCCGCCTCTCTGGGACGGAGAGTCGGGGAGCTTCCAGCATCGCATGAGTGTGGTCGGACCCGCGGTCACAAGCGGGTCAAGGCTGCTCGTGCCGTGCGCAATGTTGCGCGGCCGCATCGAACTGCACTTGGCGTGCTACGACCTGCATAGTGGGAACTTGCTGTGGAACGCACCGCTAGTGACCGGCCAGCGGCCCATCAACATGTTCGGCCGACTGCTGCAGGAATTTGCAGCGCCTCCTCCCGTTGTGGTGGGCGATCGAGTGCTGATGCAGACCCAACTGGGCGCCCTCTGCTCGTTGGACTTGTTCACAGGCGATGTGTACTGGAAGTCCCTCTACAAGCAGATTCCCTTCACTCCCGGGACCTACTACAGCGAAGGTGAGCTGCGCTCACTGTGGCGCAATACGCCCCCCATTGTGGTGGACCAGACTGTCGTGGCGACTCCCTTCGATTGCCCGAACATGTTGGGGGTGGACTTGGAGAGCGGGACGGTTCTGTGGGAGGCCACCCACACTGAACTCAATGCTCAAGCCGGAGTCACCACGGGCCGGGGCAAGCTCGATGCGTTGGTCGGAGCCCAGGGAGATCGCGTGTACCTGGCCGGCACCAAGATAGCTGCTTTCCAAGCGCCGCGCGGATTGGATCGACAGGCGCCCCTGCACCGGGTTTGGCTCTATCCACCGATCCAGTCGCGCAGCCGCAGTTCCGCGTTTCCGGTCATGACGGGCAACAGGATTTACGTACAGGGCCTGCGGGACATCGACTGCCTGGACCTGGAGAGCGGTCAGTTGCTGGAGACCATTCAGACCGATTCTCAACCCGGCAACCTGCTTGTCGAACCGGGAATGCTCTTCAACCTGACGACCTACGGTTTGAACGCGCACTTCGAGTGGGACCACCTATTGGGTGAAGCGCGCAAGCGCAGCGAGGAATCACCCGGCGATCCTGAGCCCCGCCATGCGCTCGCTCGACTCTTGCTCAGTCGAGGCCAGGCGGCCATGTCCGACCAGGACTTCGATCTGGCCGCACGATTCCTTGCCGACGCCAGGGACGAGCTCCTTTCGCTCTCTCAGGCAGATACGGAACCCATCGCCAGCAAGTACAGAGCCAGCCTGTACGAAGTGCTCATGACCCAGGCACGCACCGAACGTCTGGCAGCCGATCCTCTGCGCGCCATGCGCTTCCTGCGCGAGGCCCTGCCCCTCGCTCCGGGGTCCGCCCAACAACGTAAGACACTGCTGGAACAGCAGGCCATTCTGCGCGGTCGCCACCCCAGCGAATGGCTGGAAGTGCTGGCGGTTCTCGAACGCGACCACGCTACGGAAGGCATCCGTGTCGTGGCACCTGAAGGCAACCTCGCGGCACCTGAGTGGAACGGGCGCCTCATCGTCGTCGAATCCAGCTTGGCAAATCAGGACGAACAACCCAGACCACTCTTGATTCCGGTGGGCCTGTGGGTCGCGGTCGAACGCTCCCAGGCGGCAATGCCTGCTGGAAGCAACCAAGAGCTCACGGACCTGCACCACATTCTGCGCTACTACTCCACCCTGCAATTGCCCTCAGGCAGTGCGTGGGCCTGGGCTGCCGATCGCATCGGAGAGCGCGTGCGTAACGGGGCGGGGCCGGAATACGCCCCCTTTGAGAGACGGGCGCAAATGCTGCTCGACCGCGCAAAGCTGGATGCTGACCGTCATGACCTGGAGCGAGTCACGCGTCTCTTCCCCCATTCGCGAGCTGCCCGGCAGGCGAGCAATGAGCGCATCACGCTCGTGCGCGCGGCGGGCGACGTGGCCGAGCTTGCCGACATCATTCTCACTCCCCTCGGAGACAACTGGTCGCCCGTTCGGGCCAGCAAGACCCAACTGGAATCCCTGTTGCAGTTGGCCCAAGAAATGGGTGAACAGGGAAACCTGGAGTTGCGCGCGGCGTGGCTAAGAAGCCTCGCTCGACATCACCCGAATGCGTCGGTCGATCTGCCCGGGCAGGGGCCTCGGGAACTTCGTCAGTTGCTGGGCGAGCCCGGTTGGAACGCACCCGAACGCGAGGCCTCGCCAGTATTGGACGCCACGTTTGACAGTTCGGTGGAGTTGGTAGCGGACCCCTCGTATACGTCGACCAAGCCCTTCCTTCCCATGGGCCACGTCCCCGCGAGTCTGGCCCCGCTATCCAAGCAAGACGGGCCGCGCGCCGACGTCGTCAACCTGTACTGCGATGGCTCTCGCCTCTACGCCATTTCCGACACGAGCGCGCCGCACACCCTTTGGAGACAGTTCTTCGACCGTGCAAACGGGCGCGCCGCAGAGGCCTTGCCGTCGCGCTACGAAGACGCCGTCGCAACCAGTCCGGGGCGGGTGCACGTGGCGAGTATTGGTTCCGTGTCGACTTTTGATCGTGAGACGGGGGAGACCCTCTGGAGTTGGGCGTCGGGTTCCCTGAGAGTCTTCGCGCTGGACTGCATCAGCGGAGTCGTCGTGGTGCATGAGAACACGATGGACTTCAACGGGCGCATCAACTTCCGTTTGACGGGTCTGGATGCCGCCACCGGAGCCAAGCTCTGGTCCTTCCGTTACGACGGCGGGCGTTATCACGAGCGGCCTGTTCTAGGTGAGGAGCACTTGGTCCTGCTGCCCGCGTCATCGGGCACGGGACGAATCTTTGATCTATTTACCGGACGCCACAGCGGTCAATTCCAACTGAACCTGTCCACCTACCCCACCTCTCTGGCAGCTTGGATCGAAGACGGACGCTTGATCCTGCCGAACTTCTTGCGCGGGACGCGACCGGCACAGAACCACATACTGGCCCTGGATCTGGACAGCGGTGAGCAAGCCTGGCTGGTGACGTTCTCAGGTGGGCCGTCAGGCGAGATGGAGTTACTTGGCATTCTGTCCCACGCGGGCCAGCACTACGTGCACCTCTCCCCCTTGGACACGAGCGCCCGCAGCTTGCAACAAGCGGGACTGTTCGAGCTGAACACCTCTCTGGGTGCCCTAGCCAATCGCCCCCTCGCGAGGCTGGGCGGACAGGACCGGCTGGTCGGACTCGAATCGCGGACGCGCACGGTGCTTGAAACTCCCTATGTGTTTGTAATGCGTATACCCGACTCTGCGCGCCGCGAGCCACGCTTGAGCGCCGTGCACCTGCCCCATGGTGAGCGCTGGTCCACGCCCCTACCCGAATCCGCGCTGGACGCCCGAAGTACCATGCCCCTTCCCGCTGTGTCTGGAAGTACAGTGGCACTGGCCTACAAGAAGCGCACCGGCGCACCAGGCACGCAGGGCAGGGGGGCCTCTCTACTCTTCCTCGACCGGCGCAGCGGGCGAATCCAGGCCACAAAATCCATGAGCCCCAACATTTGGCGCAGCACGGCTAGTGGGCTGCACTTCAGCGTTTTGGACGATGCCCTCATCATCAGCGGAGCTCTCAAACTGGACTTCATGCGATGACCCATACACGAACTTCCCGACCAACACGTCAGCGGAGTCCCAGGGCGTTGGCCGTGACGGCAACCTGCGTACTCGCCTCCATCGCTGCGCCCAACTCTGCGCTGGCTCAGTTGGGTCTGCTCCGAGAACAGCAGGGCATGGTGCGTATCACAGAGGCCCAAGAGCAGGCGGTGCAGAAGGGCCTGGAATGGCTCGCCGCCCACCAGCACAAGAATGGCGCCTGGGAAGCCAATGTGGGGTTCAAGCTCAACGAGACCTACAGGGTGACAGCCGCTAACCGCGGCCACGTAGGAGTCACGGCCTTGGCTGGCATGGCCTTCTTGGCGGGGGGCAACCTGCCTGGGCGTGGCAAGTACGGTGAGGAGGTCGAGGATGCCCTGCGCTTCGTGCTCTCCTGCGTACAGGATGATGGTTACATCACTCATGCTGGCACGCGCATGTACAGCCACGCATTTGCGACGTTGTTCTTGGCCGAGGTCTATGGCATGACCCACCGCGATGATGTGCGCCTGAAGCTGCAACGCTCAGTCGATTTCATCGTCAAGTGCCAAAACGAACAGGGTGGCTGGCGCTACGCGCCCCTGGCACGCGAGTCGGATATGTCGATTGTTGTGTGTCAGGTACTCGCCTTGCGAGCTGCACGCAACATCGGAATCCGCGTACCCAAGAGTACGATCGACAAGGCCACTCAATACGTGGTCGACTCGGCGGTGACCGACAACGAGCAGACGTACCGACAGTCCCGCTACCGTAATGACCTGGGCACTTTCCACTACCAGCGCGATGATCATTCGCGCACGACCTTCCCCCTGACGGCAGCGGGGGTCACGGCACTCAACGGGCTCGGTATCTATTCCAATAAGCTGATCGCATCGGGTGTCGAGTTCCTCAATAAGGACTTGGATTCCTTCAACCGACGCTACGGGGAGCGCGGGCACTACTACTTCTGGTACGGCCACTACTACGGGGTCCAGGCCATGTACACCCAAGGGGGCTCCGACTGGGAGCGCTACTTCACCAAGTTGCGCGACTACCTGCTGCGCCGACAGGAATCCGACGGCTCCTGGCGTTGTTCAGACGGACCCGGATCTGCATTCAGCACGGCGATCGGCGTCCTGATTCTCGAGATCCCCTATTGCTTGCTGCCCATCTTCCAACGCTAGACCTTGAGCACCCCGCCCAACTCCCTCTCCCCGCGCCTCGAAGCACTGCTCGAGCGACTGCGGGGCGCCCTGGTACGCCAAGTGTGGCTGCATGGACTGGGCACGCTCTTGGCGGCCACGGCCCTATGGTTGTTGTTCATGTACGTGGCCGATCGCTGGCTGCACCTGCCCGGGGCATTGCGTCTGGTTCACACGGGTGTGTTGCTGGGCCTACCCTTGTGGATCGCCTACCGCTTCCTGTCTCGGCCTCTTGATTGCATCCCAGCCCGGCCCGGACTGGCGCGCCTGCTTGAGCGGGCCCACCCGGGTAGCGCGGACCTGCTGGTCAGCGCTGTCGAATTGGCTCCGGTTGAGGCCAGCGCGCCCGGTCGTGATTTGATCGATCGCGTTCAAGAAGATGCGGAGGGCTTGGCCAAGACGCTCAGCCCGGATCCAGTACTGGATCGCTCCGGTCCTCGTTGGCGCTTCTTGTCGGGCGTCGTCTTGACCGCTGCCTGCGCGGCGACCCTGATGGCCAACCCTGCCATGGCGGGCATTTTCTTTGAGCGTGCCCTGGGCAGAGAAGTCCCCTGGCCGCAGAGGACGCACTTGGTTGTGGAGATCCCATCAGTGGGCCAGCGCCTGCAGGTAGAAACAGACGGCAGCCATGTTCGGGTTCGAGCTGCACGCGGCAGCGACGTTCCCGTCCTGGTGCGTGCGCTGGGAGAGAGGCCCGGTGAAGTGCTCATGCACTTCGAGAGTGGGCACCAGAAGGCACTTGGGTCTGGCGGCACCACCCTATTCCGCACACTGCTGCGATCGGTTCAGCAGGACATGGAGTTCTATGTGACCGGCGGCGATCACACGGATGAATCAACCCGCGTGACCCTCACCGTCTTGCAGTCGCCCGAAGTGGCCGGCATCTCTTGGATGGTGACTCCTCCGGCCTACAGCGGTCTGCCCGAGGCAGTCACCTTCAATCCCGATGTGGAAGTCCTGCAGGGCTCCAGCGTGCGGGTGGTGGTTCTGCCCGACCCACCTGATGCGACGGGTTCGGCACGCCTGCTGCCCGAAGACCTAGTCGTGCCACTGGAAAGTTGGACCTTCCCACAAGCATCCGCGGCGCCCGAACCAGCAGGCCGCCCCGCTCCTGGACTGAGCTTCGAATTTGAAGCGCAACTCTCCATGCGCGTGAGTTTCGATCTCCTGGACGATAGCGGCCTGCCCAACCCCAACCCGGGCTTGCACGCCCTGACCGTGATCGAGGACCGACGACCGGAAATACTACTGCTCGCCCCGCAGCGCGCGGAACTCGACGTGGTAGCGGGCGGAGCGGTTCCCCTGCGTGTGCGCGTCGAAGATGACTTTGCCGTGGCCAGCCTGGGCTGGGACCTGCGCGATGCCGCGGAACCCGATCGCACGCTTAGAGACGAAGACCTTACGCCCCAGCCCATAGCGCGCGACCTCTCCAGCCTGGGATCTGCAAACCGCGATCGACAAATCGCAGGGGCGCTGCTGGAAGTGAACGACCTGAGCGCAGGCGAAGTTCCTGCGGCAGGCACGCGTTGGATCCTGCAAGTCGTCGCCAGTGACAATCGCGAGCCGCAAGCCGGTATCAGCCCCTCGGCACCCGTGAACCTGCGCGTGGTCACAGGTGATGAGTACCTGCGCAATGTAAAGGATCAGCTGGCGCGGGCCGGCGAACGAGCGGGCACGGTGTATCAGTTGGGCCGCTCGCAACTCGGTTCCTTGCAGGACCTACTGGCCGTCATGGAGCAGATTACGGGCGACTCCTCGCCTCCCGAGGGCCGACCTGATTTCAGCGCCCTTCTGCACAACGCGAAACGTCAGGAGGGTGACACGCGTGCCTTGGCTCGAGACCTGGCCTTGGTTACCGAAGGCCTGCTTTACTCACGCATTGACGAGCGGGCCGGGGCACTGCTCGATGGCCTCGAGAAGCGCTTGGCCGGACAGACCGAGCGCGCCTTTGCCACCCACGCGTGGGTGGAATTGAGCGCCGCCTACGCTGCCGGCGAATTGGGCCAAGCTCAATTGGGCGGTGACCTGCTGGAGATGGTGGGCCTGGCGCTCGAGGTCAGCGAAAATCACACGGGGCAGGTCGTGGCCCGACTGCGGGAAGCCCAGGATGAATCCGACCCAGCACAGGTTCTGGGCCATGTGGAGAGCGCGCTGCAAGCTCAGTCGGAGGCCCAAGCCACCCTGGATCATCTGCTTGCGAAGCTCGGCGAGTGGGACAACTTCCAGTCGGTCTTGACCCTCACGCGCGACATCTTGAATCACCAGAAGAGCCTCAAGCAACGCACCCAGAGGTTTGTGGAGGACAAATGATGGTTACACGAGTCTGGACTTCTCTCTTGCTATGCCTGGGAACCACCGCAGCGCCGGCACTCACGGCTACGCCGCAGGATGATCTCACGCGTGAGCAGGCTGCCTTGGCGGAAGAGCAACTGCTCTTGCACCGCCAGCTGCTGCGATTGCGAGAGACGATGGTCACCCTTGCTCAGCGTCTAGAGGTCGAGGGACGTGTGCATGCTGCAGAGTTGCTCCGGGCAGGCATCGCCCACTTGGACACGCGCGCAGGTGACACCGAGGCGCGAACCCTGGAAGAGTGGATGGACCGCACCCGCGAGGACATCCGCGCCGGCCGCACGAACACGGCGCTAGAAAACCAGGAGCGCATCCTGGTGAACCTAGCCAACTTGCTGGACATCTTGATGGATCGGCAGGGACTTGAGAACCTGGATAAGGAACTGGAGCGACTCAAGCAAGTGCGCGCCGGCCTGGACCAATTGGCGAATGAGGAAGCCGATCTGCGCAAGGACACTGAGCAGCTACGCGAAGATTCATCCAATGCAGCCCAGGAACAACTGGGCGAGGAATTATCGGAAGCCCTGGCTGAACAGCGTTCGATCCTAGCAGCCAGCGAAGAGCAAAGCCGCAGCAGCGGAGTGTTTGACCTCGAGGCCTTCCGCTCTCGGCTTGAGGCCTTGCTCGCGGCCCAGAGCGTGAGCGAAGAGGTATTCGCCAACTGGGACGCTGAAGCTCAAGAGCGTTTGAGCCAGATGCGGTCGCCGTTGGAGGAAGCTCGGGCTGCGCGAGCCGACCAGGAGCGCCTGGAGCGTGGCGCGGCGGAACTGCGGGCAGCGGCGAGTGCGCTTGAGAAGGGAGAGCCCAGCGCCGAGCTCGCCCAGGCGGCAGAACGCGCGCAACGCGGGGCGCGGACATCTGGCAGGAAAGCTGCGCAGGCAGTGGCTGAGGCCTTGGCCGAAGCGTTGGAAGCGGCCGAGGCGGCCAGCGACGACGCTCAACGCAGAGCTGCGGCCGAACAGGTTGGTCAATCGGCTGCAGCAATGGCTGACCAGGCGCAACGCGCCGGACAACAGGGCGCCGCCGCGCAAGAACAGGCCGAGGCCCTCGCGAAGTCCATGGCCGAAGAAGACAACGCCGCGGGTCGGACGGCGGAACGAGTGCTCGAGGCCCTCGAAGATACCCATGACCTGGAAGCGGCCTCCGACGCACTGGACAAGGGCATCGCAGTACAGAGAAACACAGCCCAGGCGTTGGAAGCGTCCCAGGATCAGGGCGCAGAGGAAACCAGGTCCCTCGAACGTGAAGTAGCCAGCGCGGCTCAGCGCCAAGACATCGACAACGCCGACGCCCTGGCTGAAGCCCTGCAGGAAGCTCAAGCCGCACTTAACGAAGCGGCCGAGGCTGCCCGGCAAGGCCAACCCCAGGCAGGTCGGAAAGCTGCGGAACGTGGAACCAAGGCCTTGGAGAAGGCACTGGCCGCCGTGTCCCAGGCCTTGACTGAGGCCACAGAAAACCGCGACAGCGCGCAGCAAGCAGAACTGCAAGAACGACAGGAGCAGCTTGCCGAAAAAATGGACCAGCTCGAAGCCCTGACGTCCGAGGGATCGATGGATCCGGCGACAGAGCAAAGCGTTCAGGAAGCACTTTCTCAGGCCCAACAGGCCATGCAAGACGCTTCGAGCCAAATGGGACCCAAGGGAAGTCGGACGAGTTCACAGCAAGCCCAACGCGAAGCCATCGACCAGATGGAGAAGGCTCGGCGCGAAGCGGAAGCCGGAGTTCAGCCTCAAACCCAGGAGCAGAGAGAGCGCGCGCAAGAACAAGCCCAGCGCCAAAAGGCTATCGAGCAGATGCTCTTGGAGCTGGCCAAGCTCAACGAGGAGCGCGAGTCTCCCCTGGCCCAACCCGACCTGGAAGCCGCAGCAAAGAGCGCGAGCGAAGCCTCCGAGTCCCTCTCGGAGGGCGACCTCGACCAGGCTCAGAAGCAGGAGGAGAAGACCGAACAGGAGATACGGGATGCCCTAGATGATCTTGACGAGGAAGAGGAGCAGTATCAGCGCCTCAGGCAAGAGGAACTTCTGTTCCGTGTGGCTGAGGAGGTTCAGGCCATGCTCGACATGCTAGAAGAGCAGATGCGCGCCACGGAAGAAATCGCCGCCTCTCGTGCAGGTCGGACACGAGTCAGTCGCTCCGACCGCGCTCGGTTGCGCAACACCGGTCGCGAATTCGAGGCTATTGCCCAACGCGCCGGACAGGTGCGCAATGCAATTGAGGAAGAAGGCATCGTGGTCTTCACGGAAATCGTGCGCAACGTGGAGTCCGATCTAGTCCGCATCGCCCGAGACATGGGAGAGGCGGGCGGCTACCAGAGCGGTGAACGCATCCAAGCCATACAAGAAGATGTGCACCGCAATCTGACCTGGCTGAGGGATGCGCTCAAGAAGGAATTGAGCGACCGACAACAAGATCAGGGAGAGGAGGAACAGCAGGGTGCAGGAGGGGGATCCGGGCCGCCCCAGAAACCCCCGCTGGTGCCAGACGTGGCCGAATTGAAACTGCTGCGCATGATGGAAATGGAGGTGCTCGCCAAGCTCGAGCAACAGCTGAAACTGCACCCCGAATTGGCGGGCCCCATCGAGGACCTAGACCCCCTCCTACTGGAAGATATCTCGCGCCTGGCCTATCAGCACAATCGGATCAGCGAGCTGTTCGTCCTTTTCCGCCAGCGCCTGGAAATCCCCGCACCGCCCGAGGGGGACGGAGATAGCCCGCCAGTACAGCCCGAGACCGACCGAAAGAGCCCAGTGGACACAAATCCTGGCGAAGCGCCCGATGATGGGCGAAGATGAACTGGTCCAATCGGACCCCCAAGACTATGAAACAACTTCAACTCCTCGCGCCCCTCTCCCGACTGCAATCTCCGACCCGCCGGGCCGGACTCCTCTGCGGTGTGCTGTTCGCCAGCCCCCTGGTCGCGAGCTGGGCTCAAGATCCCAAGCCGATCCAGCCTTCCGTCCGAGACTTGGTCGAGGCCGAGCGCTCTCCTCAAGATGAAATGCTGGAGTTGTTCCACGCCGTGGAACTGCGCATGCGCGATATGGGGTCCTATCTGCTGGACGCCTCCGCTGGCGACACGTCCCGACTGGGCAGCATGCGGGAGAGCGGTCTGGCTGACTTGATCGCCGAAGCGCGGCCCGAGAGATTGAACGCCGGCGGAATCGCCGACTTGCTCTCTGCCACGCGCGGTGAAGGCGACAGAGTCCTGGAGGACATCGACCGCATCCTCGAGATCGCCGAAGAGCAAGGCGGCACATGAAGCGGAGCCATGGCGGGCGACGGTCAGTCGCCTGGTGAGGGGAAACCACAACAAGGCCAGTCCGCTGGCAGCGACCCCAGTGGGCGCAAAGAGAAGACCCCCGATGGTCCTCAAGACCGGTCCCAGGATTCCCCGGGTCAGAACAACGAGCCCGGTGCGGACGGGCAGCCCAAGGGCAACAAGGCTGGACATCCCGAGGGCAACAAGAACGCGACCCAACCCGAAGAGGCCACCGGTGATCCGCTCATGGCTGTCGACGGTAAGGGCCAGTGGGGCAACCTGCCCGTGCACGTGCGTGACTTGTTCCGAGCAGAAGGCGGACGCGATCTTCCTCCGCGTTACCGCGACTGGATTGACTCCTACTATCGGCGCTTGAATGAGCGCGATTCCGACTAGGCCTTCTGGAGAGCGGTATGCCACATCCGTGGCCGTGCCGAGCCTGTGGCTGTCCATGGCGGTGATGAGCCTCCTGGGTCCGCCTGCGCTGGCGGATCGTAGCGACTCAGGTCGAACGGGAGCCAGGAGTCGACCTATCCAGCAGATCGTCGCCCAGGACGACAAGGGAGGGTCCCCCATCGAACGCCCCCGCGAACGGCCGGCGGGCCCCGAAGATCCACTGAGGCTGTGTCGCGAACGCGGAGTGGCCTGGCTCGCGAAGGACATTCTGGCTGGGGGTCGGGTCTCTCTGGGAGAGGAGGCCCACGCAGCCCCTGTGGGCGTCACCTCACTCGCCGCCCTGGCTCTCATGGCAGGAGGCAACACGACCAACCGCGGCCCACACCAGGCAGCCCTGACTCGAGTCATCGACTACTTGCTCGATCACTCGGCTGGCGAGGACGAGCCCCATCCCGGCTTCATTGCAACGAGAGGCGACCTGCAATCCCGCAATCACGGGCACGGCCTCGCGCTGCTGGCGCTGACCCAGGCCTACTCCCTCTCCCCCGGCAGCCCGCGTGGCAAGCGACTGGCAGTGGCGATCCGAGCTGGCGTGCGATGCATCGAGAAAGCGCAGACGACCGACGGGGGTTGGTACTACACACCTGATCCCGTCGACCTGCACGAAGGATCAGTCACCGTCTGTCTGCTCCAGGCTCTACGCGGTGCTCGCAACATCGGGTTCGAGGTGGATGGCGATGTCATTGAGCGGGCGGTGGCGTACGTGCGCTCCTTGCAGGACGATCAGGGCGGATTCATGTACTCGCACCAACAACCCCAGACTTCGGTGGCTCTGACCGGAGCCTGTTTGTCGACCCTGCACGCGATTGGGGTCTACGATGGCCGTGTCGTGGAGGACGGCTATCTCTACGTCTGGCGCAAGCTCGCGCTGCGAGAAGAGGGCCAGGCCCAGGGCCGACGGTCGCTGGATGCGCGCTACCCCTTCTACGAGAGGTTCTACCTGGCCCAAGCGCTGTGGCAGCACCCGGACGAGAAGGTCTTCCGGTCCTGGGCTGAAAAGGAAACCCGGCTGGTGCTCCTGAGCCAAGCTGCGGACGGGTCTTGGCGCGACGAGAGGTTCGATACGGCTGGGCGCGGAATCGTGGGGCGCTATGGATCGGCCTACGCCACTGCCATGAACGTGCTGTACCTCTCCGTACCCGAGGGCGCGCTGCCGATTTTTCAGCGCTAGGCGGTCACCCCCGTGGATCCGAATTCGTCAGCCCGGGTGGGTGGGGGCGGCGGTGGCGTGCCGGCCTTGGCTCACGGAATTGCGCATCGAGTCGCGGGGCCTGACGCAGGGCCTGACGGGACATGGGCGCGGAAATCGAAAGCGGGCCCACGACTGGCCACGCTCCCCCGGCACGAACACCGCCGCTCCGTATTCAGACGGCGGCTTCCCGCATCGCCATGTTGGCTTCAAAAATGGCTGCCATCAGTGCGGATTTCTTCTCGTGCAATTCGTCGTCGGCTGCAAGACCTTGCACGCTGTCGAACTCCGAGGCGATGCCTGTATCCACGACACCGGCTCGACGCGCTTGATCCAGGTGCTGTTCGGTTTCGGATAGCAACTGGCCCAGCTTGGTGATGCGGCGCTCCAGCACACCGATTTCCTCTTGGTGGCGCTGCAAACGCTCGCGCTCGAGGTTCCCTCGCTCGCGACGAAGTTCCTGCACGGTCACCTTGATGACCTCGCGTTCAAGTGCCGAAGGCGCGTTGGGCTTTCCGCCCCATGAGACAAACAAATCCCTCAGGCGTGATTCGAGTTCTTCGTCGGCGGGAGCGGCAATGCCTCCGACGCTCATCAAGGCACGTTCCTGTTCAGCGACATGCTTGCGACGCCCGGCCAATTCCTGTTTCAGCTGGTCGAGGGCTGTAACCGCGTGCTCCTCGACATCAGACAATTCGTCCTCGACAGGGGTGTCGGACGCGGCGAGCGACATGAATTCCTTGCGAGCCGTGACCGATACGCTGTCGAATTGAGCGTCTTCCTCTTCCTGTCCCCCGTCATTGCGCAGGGTTCGGGCTAGTAAGGCGCGGTTCACGGCCTTCTCGATCAACTGAGCGACGCGCTTCATGCTGACCGAGCGCAGGTTGGAAACACCCCTTCGCTGAAGCTCCTCGGGCGTGGTCTGTCGTGACCAGCGGCGCAGTGTCTCTGCGACCGGATCGTTTTGCGGGGGCTGCATGCTAGGGTCTGCCATTCTCGTGGCTCCCATGAGGGTACTCAGCTTGCGTAATGAAGAGAATCCTGCGCTGCCCGATTCGACCCCAACAGACCCGCAACGTGGCGTGCTGGCCCTGGCCCAAGCCCCGCTAGGATGTCCCTCATGACCCTGCTCCTCGCGCTTCTCCTCTCCCAAGTCCCGACGGAGGACGGTTCGACCCATTTGGGAGCTTGGAAGCACTCGATCCATGGCCTGGTCCAACCCGGAGCTGTCGCCATCGGTCCCGGGGGAAGAATCCACGTGGCTGAAGTCGGTGCGGGCAGGGTGTCCATCTTTGATGTCGACGGCAACGCACTGGGAGTGCTTGAGACCGTCGACCCCCCGCTGCGCGCGCCCGAGGGTATTGCCGTGTCACCCGACGGCTTGCGCTTCGTGAGCGATTCGGGAAACCACCGCGTGGTGATCTTCGATGCCGATGGTCAGTTCAAGGGTGAGTTCGGCGGTCGAGGCTGGCGAGCGGGCCAGTTTCTGAGACCCATGGGCATCGACGCCGGAGAGCATCGGGTACTCGTGGCCGATTCCGGCAACCAGCGAGTGCAGTCCTTTGATCACGCGGGCAAGCCGCTGTCTTCCCAGCCACTCCACACCTTGTCCTCCGAGCAGCCCGAATACCGTGACACTTGGCCAACAGACGTCGCCCTCAACCCGTCGGGAGACGGCTGGGCGCTGGACAGCGGCTCCTGCGGACTCATCGTGCTTGGCCAGGAGGGGCTCGTCGGGCCCCGACATGGAGAATTCGGGTTCTTCCCTGGCACCTTTGCCTCCCCGCGCGGGTTCGCTCACCATGCGTCGCGTCTGTATATCGCGGACACCGAAAACCACCGCATCCAGGTGTTCGAGAGCCGGGACTTCGGTCATTCACTGACGACGACGCTCAAGCCCGCCTACATCTGGGGCGTTCACGCCAATCGTCCCCGAGAAGGACGCGGCAAGCTCCACTACCCGCGTGACGTTGCCGTGGCTCCGGACGGAAGTTTCGCTGCCGTGGCGGAACCCCTGGACGGTCGCGTACAGATATTTGTGAGAGCTGCAGGATCCGCACCACAAGTGGATGCCCAGCGAGCGACCACAGGACAGGCAGCCGTGCACTTCGGAATGGAGCTGGCAACGGACGGTCCGTTGCTTGTCATTGTTGAGCCCGAAACGGCCCAACTCTTGATTCACGACCTGCGTCGCCCCGAACCCGAGCGCCGCAACCCACCCCTACTGATATCCAAAGCTGGCGGACGGGGCCTGAGCCTGGGGCACTATCGGAGACCTGCCGGCATGGACCTGGACTATGACGCCCGTCGCATTCTCGTCTGCGATCGTGGCAGCCGACGCGTGCACGAGCTGCGTTTCCGTCACGATCCCGACGGGGAAATCGCCCAGGACTTTGAAATGGTTTCGGCAGTACGGATGATTGATTTCCGACGACCCGGAGCCACGGGGGAGACGTCGTTTCCATGGCCGGTCGAGCCCATTGCGGTTCAACGAACGGCCGACGGTGGCATGTTGGTTCTCGACGCCGCCAACGCCTGCGTCCATCGATTCGATAGCCGCTGGGCTCATCAAGGGAGTTTGGGTGAGTACGGATCGGGCCTCGGTCAGCTCAACGCGCCGGTCGATCTAGAACTCTCGGTTGACGAGACTCACCTGTTCGTCTCGGACCCGGGCAATGGGCGCCTGCTGCGCTGGTCCTTGGCTGACGAGGCGCCGACAGTCGTTGGGGAAGAACAGTTGCGAGGACCGCATGGACTTGCCTTCGGACCCGATGGGCGTATTTGGGTCAGTGATGCGGTGACGCATCAGGTGTGGGCTTTCGATTCCGAACTGAATGGGCAGTGGGTCTTCGGCGAGGAGGGTCTGGCGCGTGGTGGTTTGTTGGCTCCCCGAGGTTTGGCGTTCACGGATACGGGTGAGTGCATCATCATGGACCACGGCAATCACCGTGGCATCGTCTTGGACTCGCAAGGTAACTTCCTGGATGCCTTCGGACCCAGAAGCTACACGCGCCCCGCTCTGCGACCCGAGCGCTACCGTGAGGAGGACTACGATGAGTAGATCTGCTAGATGGCTTGCAACAACTCTGACGCTGCTGCTCTGCGCCTGCCCCAAGAGCGACAGCTCGCCGCCCTCCGACGCACGCGCTACGTTGAGCCAAGCAGGTGGGTTTTACGTCCGCTGGAAGCCCAGCATCGAGCCGCCGCCGCTGAACAAGGCCTTTGATGGGACACTGTGGCTAAGTACCCGTGTCGAGGGAGAACCCATCGAATTGGCCCAGCTTGACGTCGACTGTCGCATGCCAGCTCACCGCCACGGAATGCTTCAAGAAGTAGACATCATCGAAGAAGGTGCAGGACGCTACTCCGTCCGTGGTTTCCTGTGTCACATGGCGGGCAACTGGGTCCTGCAGGTGGACCTGACCCAGGGCGCCATCACCGAAAGGGCGCAGTTTGACATTCTCATCGAATGAAGACCTTCTCGAGAGTGGCGCTCTTGGTGCTGGTGGTTGTGGGGATCTGGAAGTTTGCCCACTCGAATCATTCCTTGCCGATTGAACTCGCCCGCCTCTCACCTCTCCCACCCGCCCCGCCGGACCCGACGAACCGATGGGTCGACGATGAGCGTGCCGTGCGGCTCGGACACTGGCTGTTCTTTGACACACGCTTGTCCATCGACCGCTCCGTGTCGTGCGCCACGTGCCACGACCCGCAACGGGCGTTCACGGACGGCAAACCCCTCGCAGAGACTCTCGGCCGGGGAACGCGCAAGACTCCGACCGTGCTGAACACCGTCTATTCACGCTGGTTCTTTTGGGACGGGCGGGCGGACACCCTCTGGGCCCAGGCCACGGAACCGATCGAGAACTCAATCGAGATGGGAATGGACCGAGTGGCCCTGGCCCACCGGTTTCACGTCGAAGACGACCTGCGCGGGGCGTACCAAGACCTCTTTGGCGCCCTACCTGAGATGAGCCAGACCTCGCGTTTCCCCCCCCACGCCCGCCCCGTGTTGAACGAACCCGAGCATCCTCACTCACAGGCTTGGGCGGCGATGAGCGCGGAAGACCGAGAGGCCATCAACCGTTTCTACTCCAACGTCGCCAAGTCTCTGGCGGCCTACGAGAGCCAATTGACGCGAGCTTCTGCACCCTTCGACCGCTACGTCGCCGCACGCGCCGCCGGGGATGAACAGGGAGCGGGCCATCTCTCGGACGCTGCCGTGCGCGGGCTGAACCTATTTGTCGGTCGGGGCCGGTGCACAAGCTGCCACAGTGGTCCGACGTTCTCCGATCTAGAATTCCACAACAACCAGGTTCCTACGCGTGATGGTCTGCCCCCCACCGACCCGGGCCGATTCCAAGGGGCGCGGCAAGTCAGAGAAAGCGCTTTCAATAGCTCTGGGAAATTCAGTGATGAGCGGCAGGGAGTCGCAGCTGCGCGCGTACGGAGACTGAGAACGGACTCGGCGGGCTGGGGCGAGTTCAAGACGCCAAGCCTGCGCAATCTGCGCGGGCGGGAGCCCTATTTCCATGCAGGGCAGATGTCCGACCTGCGGGCGGTGTTGAAGTTCTACTCAACACTTGAAGGGGCCAGTGGACAGAGCCACCACCAGGAGAGTGTGCTGAAGCCCCTCAATTTGAGCCAGGGCGAGACGGAGGATCTGATCCGCTTCCTGGAGACTCTGGAGGGCCTCCCATTGGATCCCAGGTGGACCCAGCCGCCCTCCGGCTCAGGCCAAGTGGGCAAGTGATAGGCCGTCGCCGGCCTCCCCGCGGGATGGAGTCCAATGAGGCGAGACCGGGAGGAACATCTGCGTCAACCAATCCATCCAAGAAGGGTAGGCTAGGGCAGAGGTGTGTCCGCTGATTGGTTGCGGACCCTGCCCCCCAGCGATCTTGCAACAGGAGCCCCCCGTGACCGCAGCCCCCAAGAACCTGTCTCGATTCCACCCTAGCGCCCGCTGGCTGGCACTTGGGCTGGCCCTGTGCGTGATTGCTCCGTTGAGCGCGCACGACGATGACCCGAAGATCAGGGACTTGAAGCCGGCTATTTCGGGCCCCGGTTACAGGAAGGGAGCCTCAGGTCCCACTCAGCCCGGGGGCCCGGCCTACTCAGCCTTCAACTCTCAGAACGTCACTCTGCAGGCCTGGATGCCGTTGAACACGATTGACAACGCGACCAATGGCAACGACTGCTGGGGCTACACGTCACCTTCCGGGCGCGAGTACGCCCTGATGTGCACTTCGTCGGGCACCAACTTCATCGAAATCACCGACCCGACCAACCCCGCGCTCGTTCAGCATATCGCCGGCCCCAACAGTCTTTGGCGCGACGTAAAGACGTACCAGAGCTACGCCTATGCCGTGAGCGAAGGGGGCAATGGAATCCAGGTCATGGACATGACCAGCATCGACAGTGGCACGGTGACCCTGGTCAACACGGTTAACGATGTGGGCACGAGCGCGACGCACAACGTCGCAATCAACGTGGTCAGCGGCTTCTTGTACCGTCTCGGTGGCGGCAGTGAGGGAGCGCGCATTTACGACCTCAATTCAAACCCCGCCAACCCGCAGTACGTGAGCTCTTGGACATCGCGCTACATCCATGACGCTCAGATCATCACCTACGCGAGCGGCCCCTATGCGGGACGCGAAGTCATGTTTGCTTGCGGTGGATTCAACGGTGGTTGGTCTTCGACGGGCCTCACGATCGTAGACGTCACAAACAAGGGCAACATCCAGGTCCTCGATCAGGTGTACTACTCCAACCCCGGGTACTCGCACCAAGGCTGGCTCAGCAGCGATCGGAACTACTTTTTCCTGGGCGACGAGTTGGACGAAGACGGGACCTTCCCCTCGACGACGCATGTCATTGACGTCAGCGACCCGGCCAATGCCACGGCGGTCACGACCTACACCAATGGCAACACGGCCATTACCCACAACATCTACACGGTGGGTGACATGGTGTTCGCGGCCAACTACACAAGTGGCATGCGGATCTACGATGGCAGTGATCCGCTCAACATGTCCGAGTTCGGCTACTTCGACACGTCCACTGGCGGGGATCAGGCCACGTTCAACGGGCTTTGGAGCCTGTACCCCTACTTCCCCAGCGGAACAGTCATCGGCAGCGACTTGGAGAGTGGGCTGTTCATTTGGACGATCTCCGGAAACCTATTGGACATCTCGGTGGTCGGCGGAGCGCCCTCCGCCCTGGACCCCGATGGGGACAGCGTGCCGGTGACGATCAGCGAGTCGGCGCCGGGCGACCTGATGGCTGGAAGCGAGGCACTCTACTTGGATACCGGTAGCGGGTTCAGTTCCGTCCCGCTGGTCAACCTGGGATCGGGGAATTACGACGCTATCTTCCCCCCGACCACCTGTGGCACCCAGATTCAGTGGTACATCGAAGCAGTGGACAAAGACGGCGCCATCTATCGCGACCCGGGAACAGCCCCGCTCGCGTCCCACTTGAGTCTCTCCGCAGAGCAGATCAACATCGTCGTCGACCACGACATGGAGACCAATCAGGGCTGGAGCGCAGGCGCGGCAGGCGACACGGCCACCACAGGAATCTGGACGAGGGTCGATCCCGTTGGTACAGCAGCCCAACCCGAAGACGATCACACGCCTGGCGGATTGGATTGCTGGGTGACGGGACAGGGATCCCCGGGTGGTTCCGTGGGAGACAACGACGTCGACAACGGCACGACCACTTTGCTCAGCCCGGTTCTGGACTTGACGGCCTATCCCGATCCTCACATCGGCTATTGGCGTTGGTATTCCAACAACCAAGGGTCATCCCCTGGGGCGGACACTTTCCGCATTGCCATCTCCGCCAACGGGGGAAGCACCTGGACACAAGTCGAGCAGGTCGGTCCCAATGGGCCCGAGACCGTCGGCGGCTGGCTCTACCACGAATTCCGGGTGTCGGACTTCGTCGCACCTGGCTCTCAAGTACGCATGCGCTTCGTTGCGGACGACGCCGGAAGTGGTTCTATCGTGGAAGCTGGAGTTGACGACTTCCAAGTACTGGACGTCATCTGCAATGTCGGGCCGGGAACCAACTATTGCTTCTCCAATCCGAACTCAACGGGCGCCGTGGCCACGATCAGAGCGACCGGTACGGATGTTGTTGCCGACAACAATTTGACGTTGATTGCCAACCAGTTGCCCGTCAGTCAGTTCGGGTACTTCCTGACTTCTCAGACCCAGGGATTGGTCTTCAACCCGGGTGGTAGCCAGGGCAATCTGTGTCTGGGCGGCGCAATTCTCCGTTATCGCCAATTCGTGCTGAACTCGGGCCCGGCTGGCACATTCAGTCTGGCGCTCGACCTGAATTCGCTGCCCAGCGGGCAGGGTCCGATTGTGCCTGGAGAAACCTGGAATTTCGTCGCCTGGTTCAGAGATCAGAATCCGACGGCTACATCCAATTTTACAGACGGCTTGTCGATTCTGTTCCAGTAGCAGCGCAGCTCAAGATACTGCTGGACTACGCAAGTGGGCCGGCACGTAGCGAGCCCATTCAACAGAGTCGAAGCCCTCGGCAGCCAAGTGCTGCTCAACCGTGGCCTGCATGCTGCGGGCCTGGGCCCAGTCTTGGGGGCCAAGTTCAAGACGCGCCTCACGACCCAGGTGGCGCACGCGCAGTTCCCTTAGCCCCAGCCGGCGCAGTCCGGCCTCAGCCCGTTCGACCTGACCCAGTAGCAGGCTGGTCACGTGCGTTCCGACGGGGATGCGCGAAGCCAAGCAAGCGCTGGCGGGTTTGGCCCACACATCCAATCCCAACTCCCTGGCTTTTCGGCGCACGTCCTCTTTGCCCAGTCCCGCTGCCGAGAGCGGGGCGAGTACGTTCCAGTGGGCAGCGGCGCGTGCGCCGGGACGGTCGTCAAGGTGGTCTTCCACGATTTCACCGAAGGCTAGATGGGAGATGGACTCCTTGCGACCCACGATCGCCATGGCTGCGAACAGTGCGTTCTTGCAATGGAAGCAGCGGTCACCCGTGTTGGCTCGGTAAGCCTCCTGCTCCAGCTCGTGTGTCGTAACGATCACGAGTCGCGCGCCGAGACTCTTGGCCACGTCGCGGGCAGCGGTCAGTTCCGCCCGAGGTAGCGACGGAGAATCTGCAATCACAGCTACTGCGCGTGGGCCCAACGCGTCCAGTGCAGCCCACAGCAGAACGGTCGAATCCACTCCTCCCGAAAAGGCTACGAGCAGTCCATCGAGACCCCGCAGTTGCTTTCGCAAGTTGGAGAAGCGGTGCTCGTAGCTCATTCGCCCTCCGCAAGGTACAGCCGCACCTTCTGAACGTAGCCCTCTGCGCTCTCGATAATGGAGGCGACCTCTTCATCCGTGACTTGTCTGACGACCTTGCCGGGTACGCCCATGACCAAGGAGCGCGGAGGAATCTGCGCTCCCTCGCGCACGACCGCGCCTGCCGCGATGATGCTCTCTTCGCCAACATGCGTGCCAGCGAGGAGAATGGCCCCCATGCCGATTAGGCAACGGTCAGCCACCTGGGCTCCATGCAAGACACATCCGTGGCCGACCGTTACCTCCTCCCCCAGCACGTTCAAGACTCCGGGATCGGCGTGCATCATGGTCAGGTCCTGGATGTTGGTACGCCGGCCCACGACGAGCGGCGCGTCATCTCCGCGCAGGACACAGCCGAACCAGATGTTGGCATCCTTGGCCAGGCTCAATTCGCCAGTCAGAACGGCGCTCGTCGCTGCCCAGGCCCCATCATCAACCGGAAGGAACAGCCCCTTGCGTGGAAAGAATGTCATGCCCACAAGCTAGGAACCACTGCGTCAGGAAACCAGCAAGGCTAGCTGCAAGCCGTTGTGAAATCCGTGCACGGCAAAGCTGGCCCATAGACTACCCGTTCGTCGCCGGACCTCCCCAAGCAGCAGAGCCAGCACGAAGACGGGCAGGAACACCGCGAGCCCATGCAGCCACGCGAACAGCAACGCGGTCAGCGTCAGACCGGGCAGGGCGCCTAGCCAACCCGAAAGCAGGGCTTGCATGAACCCTCGAAACAGGACCTCCTCCAGGAAGGGCAAGACGAGCACTCCAAACAGGATCGCCAGAACCTGAGGACCGCCGCGGGCGAGTTCGAATTGTTGCACCCATTCCTGGGATGGCGGAGAGTCCTGCCACTGGCCGAGCACCCACTGCCACGCGTAGCTCACCAGTCCTAGGACTGGCACAGACAGGAGCCAAGCCGCACACCCTAATGCCACGGCCCGCAAGGCTCCCTTAGTCCCCAGCCCCAGACGAGTGATCAGGTTCTGGTCCGTTCGACGGTTCACCGCCCACGCGATGCCCACGATGATCAGGCACATGAGGGCCTGCGTGGCCAGCAGCTTGGGCAGCATCCAGCGATTCTCAACCAGCGCACCGAACGGGCTCCCTAGGCTTAGGCACTGGCCCTGGACCAGGGTCCAAGGCATCAGGCGGTCGCCGCAGGGGTCGCGTTCGGTCGTGGACCAGCCTCTTCAATCAGGCCCTCTTCGGGCGAGGAGGCGTTGGCGTAGAGGCGCCGCTCGATTCGTCCAGAGAGGTAGGCGAGACGGCCGGCTTCACAGCCGGCGGCCATGGCGCGTGCCATGCGAAGGGGGTCCTTGGCCCCCGCGATGCCCGTGTTCAGGAGCACACCCGCCGCGCCCAACTCCATGGCCAAAGCCACGTCGGAAGCCGTACCGACACCTGCGTCCACGATGACGGGTACTTCCACGAGCTCCATGATGAGCTGCATGTTGGTGGGATTCAGCACGCCGCGTCCCGAACCAATGGGTGAGCCGGCGGGCATCACGCTGACAACACCCATTTCAGCCAGGCGAACGGCCAGGCGCGGGTCATCGGATGTGTACACCATGACCTTGAAGCCCTCCCGCACAAGCTGCTCCGTGGCAGCTAGGGTGCCCACCGGATCGGGCAGCAGCGTGCGCGCATCTCCAAGCACCTCGAGCTTGATCAGGTCTGTCTCGAGAAGGTCGCGTGCCAAGCGCGCCGTGCGCACGGCGCTCTCCACATCAAAGCAACCCGCCGTGTTCGGCAAGACGTGGTATCCGCCCTCTCGGATGACATCCATCAAGCAACGCTCCGCCGTGGCCCCCGCGTCCAAACGACGAATCGCAACCGTCACCATTTGGGTGCCACTCAGTTTGAGCGCTTGCTCGGTCTGCTCGAGCGATGCGTACTTGCCCGTCCCGACGAGCAGACGCGATTGCAGCTCGAGGTCAACCAATCGCAGGGGTTCATCTGCTTGCATTTCCATGATCTAGCTCTCCTCAGCCTCCACCGACTAGGGTCACGAACTCGACCCGATCCTCGTCCTCGAGTTGGTGCGCTGCGCGCGCGGCGCGGGGCACCAACTCACGGTTGACCTCCACAGCGACTTGATGGCTTGCGTGGCCCCGCTCGACGACCAACTCCTCCAAGCTGAGCCCTTGCGGGATGCGCAGGGTCTCTCCGTTGAGTTGGATTCCAATAAGCTCGGGCATGACCGTCCAGGATAGCGAAGGATCAATCGACGCGCAGGAACGCGCACTTCAGGTAGCTGCTTTCGGGCAAGGACAAGAGCACCGGGTGGTCCACCCCGGCCCCGGTCATTTGTTCGAGCCAGACTTCGCGCCGAGCCAGTTGGGCTGCGCTCGCTAGGTATCCTTGAAAGTCCGCAGGCCTGATGTTGTAGGAGCAACTAGCGCTCACGACGGCACCTCCAGCGCGCGTGAGGGCAAAGCCACGCCTTGCCAGCTCCACGTAGCCGCGCTCGGCTCCGGCGCGCTCGCGCTTACTGCGCGCAAAGGCAGGCGGGTCAAGAATGACCAGGCCGTACTCCTCGCCAGTTTCCGCGCGGGCGCGCAGGTCTTTCATGCAGTTGACGCGCTCTACGCGAACCCGGTCTGCCACCCCGTTGCGCTCAGCGCAGACCACGAGCCGTTCGCAAGCCGCCTTGTTCTGTTCCAAACACACGACCTCGCTGGCCCCAGCCAGAGCGGCGCGGATTCCAAACAGACCGTCATAAGAAAAGGCGTCGAGGACGCGTTCGCCGTCTGCGAGTCGAGCTGCACGACGACGATTGTCAGCCTGGTCCAGGTAGTGCCCGGTCTTGTGTCCCTGGAACACGTCCACGGAGTACAGCAGGTCTCCATCACGCACATCGACCGGCCCTGTCAGGCTGCCCTCCAAAACTTCTGTTCGCTTGTCGAGGTTCTCCAGCTTGCGCGTTGAGGTGTCGGAGCGATCCACGACGGCCTGCACCTCGAACGGCAGAGTTTGCTTGAGAAGCTCCACCAGGAATTCGCGCATGCGGTCGGCGGCCTGGGTCCCAAGTTGCAAGACGATCACCTTTCCATAACGATCGACGACCATGCCGGGCATACCCTCCGAATCACCCGCCAACAAACGACAGGCTCCTTCGGGTTCTAACATCCCCGACCGCGCTCGCAACTCGACGGCGCGTTCGATGCGGCGCATCCAGAACTCGCGCGTGGGTTGCTGCTCTTCATAGGTCACCATGCGCAGGGCGATGCGCGAAGCGTCGCTGTACAAGGCCCAACCCAAGCTACCGCCAGTGGGCGCCATGACCTGCACGAGATCTCCAGCCTGGGCGGTGCCGGCCGCAATATCATCGCGGTAGATCCAAGGGTGGCCGCCCTGCAGCCGGCGCCTACCCTTACCCGTCAATTTCATGGTTGCCATCGTCGTAGCCCGGTGGGTTCAAAGAAGCCCCCGCGGGAGCGGCAAGAGGGTAGCCGCAGGTACGGACCGGCGCTAGCGCTGCGAGCTACGCGTCAATTCGCGAAAGCGGGGATCCTCTCGCAGGGAGGCCAAGTCCGGATCCTGGGCTGCCCATCTGCGCTGGCGATCGCGCGAGGCTTCACTGGAGTGGTTCTCGGTCAGTTCGCGCTCCAGCATCTGCAGGGCCGAGGAGGACTCCCCCATCAAGGCGTAGGTGCAGGCCATGTTGTACCAGGTGCGCGGGCCCGGCCGTACACGGCGCAGCACCCTGCGGGCCTCCGATGCTCGTCCCGAGCGAGCCCGGTAGCAGGCCAGCAGCACATCCATGAAATCGTCTTGCCGGAGGGAGTAGGCCCGCTCATAGAACTCGAGAGCGCGCTCGGGCTGGCCCAGCCTCACATTCGCGTTCACCGCAAGACTGACGAGCGCGTTGGACTGCAAAACCTCGAACGGGGTTTGAGCGGCTGGGCTCACGCCCCTGGCATTGAGACGGCTCAGGACTCCCTGCAAGCGCTCCACCGCACCGAGCAGGGTTTGCTCTGCCAGTAGCGGCTCGTCTTCGTCGGTGTAGCAACTTCCGATCACCAGATCTGCCCGCACCAATCGTTCGATGCCCACGAAGTACCAGGTGTTGGAAATGCCCACGCGTTCCAGGTCATCCCTGGCCCGCACGGCCAAGACCCGGCCCCGGGCCGCGTACCCTTCCTCGCGCAGGTCACGCGCCAACCACAAGGACTGCGTGGCGGGCAGTCTCAAGTCTCGTCTCAAAGCACTCGGATCCGAATCCAAGAGTGCCTGCTGACCCAGTAATTCCTGACGGTGACGGGTCAACAGTTCGAGTCGTTGGAGGTCGGGCTCTTGCACTTCCCAGCCCGTCCCGCCCGCACGTGCCATGGTTCCCTGGATTCGATACTGCTCATCCTCGATCTGATCCAACTGACGTGTGAGAATCGCCTTCAACCAAGCCTGCGGAAACGGGTCCCTGGTGATCGCCGCGGACTCAGGACTGAGTCCTTTAAGCGGTTCAAATCCGGGCTGCTCATCTGGAGACAAAGTCGCCAGGGCGCGCCCCAGTTGTTCCTGCAGTTCCAAGGCGTGCTCGATGCTCAGCCCGGGCAGATTGAGGCGCGCAAACAACAAGCGATAGGGCGAGAGTTCCGAGTCCAGCAGAGAATCCCAACTGCCCTGGGCCATGCCCGCAGCCGCACCGGAGGACAAGCCCGCTCGCAATAGTTGGGTGCCGAGCTGGTTGCGGTAGGCCCTCCACAGTCCGCCCAGAACTTCTGGGCTCGCCGGTGAGATCCCACGCTCCAGCTGGACAAGCACCAATGCCACCTCGGCCAGGGCGCAATGAAACAAATCGTCGGCGTAGAGCCCCTGCATTTCGACACCATTTCGGTCCCAACGGTCCCCACGCAGGGCGTTGGCCAAGCTGAGAGCCTCTTGCAAACGAGCTTGGGCAGCATCCACCTCCCCCAGGGCAATCTGCGCCAATCCTTCGAGGTAACGTGCCCGGACGAGCCATTCCCGACCGCGTCGGGTCATTCCCTCGTGAAGTTGTTCCAACCGTGCCGCACCCCGGGATAGGCTCGGATTCCTGCCCTCCGGAACTGCTCCCGCTCCGGCCGCCAAGGCCCGTGCGGCAAGCAGCGCGGCTTGCGGGTCGCCGGCCGGGTACAGAGCCAGACGGGCTCGGTTGTAGTCGACGAGCAGCGGATCGAGACCCGCAGCCCTGAGCGCTTCCATTGTGTCCAGAGCGCGCGGCCCATCTCCCTTCTCCGCCAAGCCTGCGAGCATCTGCCCGAGGGCCACGCCTGCCGCCCTTGCAACGCTGGGATCGGGGTAACTGAGAGCCGCCACCAAAGGCTGCAATTCCCTGGCCAGAGGGCGTTCGTCCCTGGTGACAAAACCCTGCGCGAAAGCGCCCAGTAGCTCCGCAAGCACGTCAGGCGGCGTGCGCTCGGACGGGGGCGCGCTTCCAAACGCCGCGCGCACCAATGTGGCCACCTTCTCAACGGCCAAACGCGAGTTGGCCAGTCCTCGAGCAGCACGCGCACGATCGGGAGGGGCCAGGGTACGCGTCAGTCCTGCCAGTGACTGAGCCGACTCGGCGTTGTCCAACGTGGCCAGGGTGTCCAAGGCCTTATTCCTCACGGCACTCGCTGGATCGGAGCGAGCCAATTCGGCCAAGGTGGAAGTGCGCCACGTGGACTGCTCGGAGGCAAAGTCGGGGCGGCCGTACAAGTCGACCAGAGCCTCGCGCACTTGTACGTCGGGATCCGCGGCCAGCACCGCGCAGGCCCGGATGTCCTCGATGCGCGCCGACTGGAAGAGTGTCCGGGCTCGGGTTCGACGTTCGCGCACCTCGGCTTCTTCAAAACCGCTCAGCAGCTGGGTGGGGTCTTCTTGCTGTCTCCCGACCCTCCCTTGACTGAAGACTGGCCCCGACAGGGTCAGGGTTACGAGAGCAGTCAGGAAGGACGGGGCGATCATTGGATCTAGTCGGACTGTCCAGATTCGTCCTCGGAAGCCTCGTTCCGAAGCTTCTTCAAGCGATAGCCAAAGGCCTTGCGCGAGAGGCCTAGGGCCCGAGCCGCAGCCGAGTGGTTGTCGCGCTCCTGGAGTAGGGCCTGCTCCAAGAGTGCCAGTTCCATTGCATCCATCCCGATGCCGTGGGCCAGTGCGCGCTGAGCCAAGCGGGCATCGGCTCCAGCCACAGCCTCTCCCAAGAATTCCAGCTCCTGCTCGCCAATGGGCTCGTCAAGCCCCACACCCAAGACCAAGACGCGCTCCAGAGCGTTCTCCAGTTCGCGGACATTGCCGGGCCAAGGGTGAGCCTGGAGGCGAGCCAGAGCCTGTTCGCTGAGTTCGCGCCGAGGGACCCCGCAGCGTTTCGCGATCTCGGTCAAGAGGTTCCGACAAAGCGCGTCGAGATCCTCGATCCGTCGCCGCAAGGGTGGTGCAGTGACCTCGACAACCGCTAGGCGAAAGTAGAGGTCTTCGCGAAAATGCCCCTGCGCCAAGGCATCGGTCAGCGCGGGGCCAGCGGTGGCGACCACGCGCACGTCTACCGGTTGAGGTGCTTCGGCGCCCAAGGGTTCGACGACTCGTTCCTGGAGCACCCGCAGGAGTTTCCCCTGGGCCTCGAAGGCCAAGCCCTCGATCCCATCCAAGACCAGGGTACCCCCATCGGCCCGGCGCACGCGCCCAAGGCGAGCTTGGTGCGCTCCGGTGAAGGCCCCCTGCTCGTGGCCGAACAATTCAGCCTCCATCAAGCTAGGGGCGAGGGACCCGAGATCCACGACCACCAAGGGGCCGGAAGCCCGAGGGCTAGAGCTGTGAAGCCAGCTCGCCGCGCGGCTCTTGCCCGCGCCGTGTTCACCTCGAATCAGAACGCTGACCGGGCTGGCAGCGAGGGTCTCGAGTTCTCCCAAGAAACCCAGTTGAGCGCTGCTCACGGGAGCTTCTGGGGCTTTGCGGGGCATGGTGAGTAGGGGGCGCCAGAGGGACCTAGAGGGGATATCCACGGGCCCTGGTACGGTTGACGCAAGGGTGGGGAAAGACCAGACTGTTCGGTCGCCAAGCCGACGCACAAGTCCGCCTGCTCCCAACCCGAGCCGGGGGACACGAGGAAGTGGGGTCGGTCCCCACTTCTTTTAATATTAGCACACACCCAACAGCCTCCTTCAACAGCCTCCTTCAACAGCCTCCTTCAACGGGCTCCTTCAACGGGCTCCTTCAACAGCCTCGAATCGGATGCAGCCCCCCCTGCCTCCGGCATTCGCCTCACCTACAGCACGCCCACCACGCCCCCACCCGCCCGGGGGGCGCACCAACCCAGCCTCCCTCCCCTGTCATGAATGGCGACGAATTCCTGCGCTTGATCGACCTGATCCACGCAACCAAAGACATCCCCCGGGAAGTGGTTTTCCTCGGTCTTGAAGACGCCCTGGCCGGAGGAGTGCGCAAGCGCTTGGGTCTCGACGAAGATCTGGTGGTGAGCATCGATCGCAAGACAGGCGAGATCACGATTGAAGACGACGAAGAGGTGTACGAGTTCGAGCTCTCTGAATTGGGACGGATCGCGGCACAAGCGGTCAAGCAGGGGTTCAGCCAGAAGGTGCGGGAAGCTGAACGCGACGTGCTCTTCGATGAGTATGAGACGCGCGTCGGTGGCCTGGTCAATGGAGTCGTGCAGCGCTACGAGGGCAATGATCTGGTCATCAACCTAGGCAAGGTAGAGGCGCACCTCCCCAAGGATGACCGCGTACGGGGTGAGACCTACGCTCCCGGTGACCGCATTCGCGCTATTGTGGTCGAGGTTCGCAAAGACGGAAGCCGCGTGAAGATCCTGGTCTCGCGCACGCACCCCGACCTCGTCCGGCGTCTGTTTGAGCTCGAGGTGCCCGAGATCGCTGATGACATCATCGAGATCAAGCGCGTCGTGCGTGAGCCCGGCTACAGAACGAAAATGGCCGTGGTCTCAACGGACCCCAAAATTGATGGTATCGGGGCCTGTGTGGGTGTCCGCGGCTCGCGCATCAAGGCCGTCATCGACGAATTGCGTGGTGAACGAATCGACATCATTCGCTGGAGCGATTCGCTTGAAACCCTGATCATGAACGGCCTCAAGCCCGCCGTAATCCACATCGACAACATCTATCCGGATGAAGCCGCGCACTCGGCGACGGTCTTGGTAGACGAAGACGAACAATCTTTGGCCATCGGCAAGCGCGGTCAAAACGTGCGCCTCGCCAGCCGCCTGTGCGGTTGGGAGATCAATATCAAGACGCGCGAAGAGTACTTCGGCAAGGAAGACGGCCAAGCAACGGAAGCGACGGCCGACGACGTTGATGGCGGAGCCGAAGGCACCGCGCAAGAAGTACCCGTTCCTGAAGCGGCCGAGGCCGACGCAACGACGACGGACGCCACGACTCCCGTGGACAACGGAGAAGTCGGAGCCTGATTCGATTTCTCTACCAAGCCCCCTCCCCCCAAAAAGCAAACTGTGAGCGACAAGGTACGAATCCACGATCTGGCCAAGAGGTATGGCATGCCGGGCAAAGACCTGGCAGCTAGACTGCGCGACTGCGGATTCAGTCAAGCCAAGAGCCACATGTCCGCCCTGGACCCCTTCGAGCTCGTTCAAGCGGAGGGCATTCTCGCAGCGAACGGCATCCTGCCTGGTGCTGCGGAAGCAGAGCCCGAGCCGGACAGCTCCGTGGGCGGGTTGAAGATCAAGCGCAAGTCCAAGAAGAAGGTCAAAGCGAAGGAGGATTCGGCAGAGCCGGCACAGGACCCGGCGACGCCTGCCCCCGTCGCGGAAGACGCGCCGCCCGCTGCTGAGGAAACGGCAGAGGAAACGACAGAGGGAGTTGATGGGGCCGCGGCTGTGGAACTCACAGAACAGACCCAAGACGCCTCGCTCGAAGAGGATGCGGAGATCGGCGGCGACTTGGAATTGGCTCCGCCGGTCGATGGGGGTGAATCCGGTGCCGAGGTTGGGGAGGCAGTGCTTGCTGCGGATTCAACAGGAGCCGAGACCTCTGATGTGCAGGACACGCCAAGCGGGGATGAGACTGCGGAAACTCCCGCTGCGGAGCCGGCCCCGCCGGAAGCCGATGGCCAGGCAGCAACCCAGGCTGCAACCGAGGCCGCAACCGAGGCCGCAACCGGGGCTGGGACCGAAGGAGCGGCCGCGGGGCCGCGCGGAAAGGTCGTGGGCTTCATCGACCCCACGAAGTTCCAGAGCAGCGAGCGCGCCCGTCCGGACTCCCGACGATTGAAGTCGCGTGACGATTTCACACCTGACGTACATCCCACATTCACGCACGGCGCCAAGGGTGGACGAGCCGCGGCGGGGCCCCGAGGCGATTTGACCGCCGCGGAACTACGCCAACGGGAGCAAGGGCGCTTCTTGCGCAGGTCCGGCCGACCCCAAACAGGCGGCCGGGGAGGAGCTCGCAGGGGACGCGGTCGCAGCGGCGGTCCCGGAGGCGACAAGCTCACGACGGATTCTCCCCACGCTGGCGAAACGGTCATTATTGCCGCACCGGTGACAATCATGAAATTGGCTGAAGCCATCAAGCTCAAGTCCTCACTCGTCCAAAAACGCGCCCTCGAGCAGAAACTAGGCATGTTCACCTTGAACACGCTGCTGGACGACGACACGGCTGCGCTCCTGGCCCACGAGTTCGAGGTTGAGTTGGACATTCGCCAGGACGTCACTGCCGAGGAAGAGCACCTGGCTGCCATGCACCAGAAGCGCAGTGACATCGATGATGACAGCCTGGATGCCCGCTCCCCCACGGTGGCGTTCTTGGGCCATGTGGACCACGGTAAGACGACGCTGATCGACAAGATCCGCGAAACCAAAGTGGCCGACGGAGAGTCAGGCGGGATTACGCAGCACATCGGTGCCTACCGCGTGCAAACATCCAAGGGGCACCTGCTCACCATTGTCGACACGCCGGGGCACCAAGCATTCACCTCCATGCGCGCACGAGGCGCCAAGGCGGTCGACATCGTGGTGCTCGTGGTAGCGGGCGACGATGGCGTGAAGCCCAGCACGGAAGAGGCTATCAACCACGCACGCGCCGCGCAGACGCCCATCGTTGTCGCACTCAACAAGATGGACAAGCCGGGCTTCAATGCAAATGCATCCATCCAACAGCTCATGGGACATGAATTGATCCCTGAGCAGTTTGGCGGCTCCACAGCCATGTTCGAAACCTCGGCCATAACAGGCGAAGGCATCGACGAGATGCTTGAGCACATCTTCCTGATGGCCGAAGCCGAACTCGACCTGAAGGCTCACCCCACGGGTCCCGCCGCGGGGGTCGTACTCGAAGCCGAGATCCAGCAGGGTCGGGGCATCGTCGCCCACCTTCTCGTCCAGGACGGGACCCTGAACCAGGGCGACATCGTCTTGGCCGGTGAGGGCTATGGCAAGGTCAAGTCCGTGCACGATGACCGTGGCAAGACCATCAAGACCGCCGGCCCCTCCGTTCCTGTTGAGGTCACCGGACTTGCCAGCCTGCCTGGCGTGGGCGACCCCTTCTACGTGATCGAAACCCTGGCCAAGGCCAAGGAAATCGCCAATGAACGCGAACGCAAGAACCGCGCGGTGGCCCTGGCTGCGAGCGGTGGCTCGCGCAAGGACTTGGACGCGATCTTGGGCTCATCCCCGGTTCAGGAAGTGGAAGCCATCAACCTGATCGTACGTGCGGACGTCCAAGGCTCTGCCGAGGTCATCCGGCACGAGGTAGAGAAACTCAAGCACGACGAAGTGGAGGTTCGACTGCTGCACTCAGGCGTGGGACCGATCACAGAGAGCGATGTGGACCTGGCCATGACTTCCGGTGCGCTGATGGTTGCCTTCCACGTGGGAGTCAACGGCAAAGCGCGTCAACAAGCCGAACGTCAAGGTTTGGACATCCGACGCTACCAGGTCCTCTACGAGCTGCTCGACGACCTCCGCGCCCTGATGGAAGGAGCCCTATCCCCCGAGTACCAAGAGGAGATTCTCGGTCACGTGGAGATCCGACGCCTGTTCAAGTCCTCCAAGCTGGGCCTCATCGCGGGCAGCCACGTGATCGACGGGCGCATCACCCGCAACAGCTCGATTCGACTATTGCGCGACAGCGCAGTGGTGCATTCGGGCAGCCTCGCTTCCCTGCGGCGTGAATCGGATGATGCCAAGGAAGTCCGTGAGGGCTTCGATTGCGGCATTGTGATCAAGCACTTTGGTGATATCCGCGAAGGCGACATCATCGAGGCCTTCAAGCTCAATGAGGTCAAGCGCACGCTCGAGGGCACCCGCGCCTAGGCGCGGCCTCCTGTGACCCCCTTGGGGGCTCGCCGTTGCCACCATGCCCAGCAGCAAGACACTTGCGAGGCTTGAAGCCCAGATCCTGAGGCGCGCAGCCCACTGCCTGCAGTTCGAGATCTCGGACCCGCGCAAGGGTTTTGTCACCCTGACTGGGGTGGAGCTCTCCAAGGACATGGCCTACGCGACGATCAAGTACTCGGTCCTAGGGGACGAGTCCGATCACTCCAAGACGCAACACTTGCTGGATCAAGCGCGCGGGTTCGTGCAGCGTCGGGTGGCTTCGATCTTGCGCACGCGTACGACGCCCACCCTGCGCTGGGAGTACGATCCATCTATCGCTGAGTCTTCGAGGATGGGACAGGTCATCCTCGAAGCTCGCAAGAGGGACGACCAGATTCGATCGACGGACGGCGAGCTGGAGACCTCAGAAGTCGACGAATCGGGACCGACTTTCGGGCCCGATTCCAATGTCGACGCGGACGAATTGGATCCCAAGGACTGAGGCCGAACTTCTCATGGCTCAGGATCCCGCGGGCCTGCCATTCAAGCGCATCCGGGAGTTGGGCGCCGGATCGGCGGGCCGAGTCTGGATGGTGGAAACTAGCGGGCCCTTCGCCGGCCTCCCGGAGCAGACGCCATTGGCTCTCAAGGAGTACCGGGGAGCCGACGCACTCCCCGGAGCACTCGCCAGCTTGCAACGAGAAGCGGAGGTCGCAGCGCAAGTCAGTGGACCGGGCTTGCCACGCCTCGTTCACCATGAAGCCAGTGCCGAGGGTCCGCGCCTGTTCTTCGAACTGGTGCCTGGACCCTGCCTTGACGAAGTCTTGTCGATTCGGGGGCCCCTGCCGGAGCCCCAGGTAAGGCTCCTCGGGACCCAGTTGGCCCGGGCCTTGGGGACCTTGCACGCAGCGGGGTGGTCTCACGGAGACGTAAAACCTTCCAACGTACGCCTCGATGAGGAGGGTGCAGCTGTCTTGCTCGACCTGGGCGGAGCATTCCGGACGGGTGACGCCGAAGCCCAAACGGGAACCCTGCCCTACCTGGCCCCCGAGCGAATTCGAGGTGCGCCCCCCACGCCCGCCGCCGACATGTTCGGGCTTGGCATCGTCTTGTACGAGCTTGCCACCGGCAACCACCCTTTCTCTCCCGACGACGAGCACCGGGCAGATGCTTCTGCCTGGCTGGATGCCCTGTCGGGCGCTGGGGAGTCACTTGCATCGGATGTGGTTCCGACGCTCTCGCCACTGCTGGATTACGCCCTCGGTGCATTGCTCTCCCCCATAGAGGGGGAACGTCCCAATGCCGAGACGCTGCTTTCGCTGCTGGAACAAGGAGAATCGGGTTCGAGGTGGAAGGAGCGTCTCTCGAGCGGACCCATACGGCGGGGCCGAAGCTCCAACCGCAACCGTCTGCCCTTCGTCGGACGCCAAGAGGAACTTGGACAACTGAAGGCCGTGTACCGACAAGTTCTCCAAGGGGCGCAGGGCAGCCTCATGTGGCTGAGCGGAGAGTCGGGTTCTGGAAAAACCCGGCTCGTGGAGGAGTTCGCCACGGAAGAGCGGGCGGGGCCGACACCCCCGCTCTATCTGTACGGACGCTGCTCCCCCTTCGGCGGAGGGCGGCCCGGCCATCCGGTTCGGTCGCTCTTGCGCCGCTGGTTGCACCTCCCCAGCCCCAAGCCCACAGGAGCCCGGGAGCGCGCGCAATTGAATGAATGGGTGGACCCCGCGACTGCCGAGACCCTGCGCCTGGTTCTCGACCAACAGCACAATGAGCAAGCCCCCAGCGCAGAGCCTCTGGCCCTTGCCGAGTGGTTGGCCCAGTTGGCCAAACGGCGAGCCTTGGTGGTGTTTCTCGATGACGTCACCTTTGCCGGGGAGGAATCGCTGCGAGTGATTGGGCTCGTGGCCGACCGCCTGGAAGGAGCCGAGCTGACCTTCATCTGTGGACTGCAATTGGGAGCCGAAGCCAGCTGCCCAGCCGCCCTTGAATCACTCCAGACACGCCTGGACCTGCAAACTCCGGTTCCCCGGTTGCATTTGCCGCCCCTGGACGAAGCCCAGGTGACCGAGTGGGTCGAGGGCGTATTCCACTCCTCGGCACCCAGGCAGCGGCTGGCGCGCGTTCTTTTTGAGCGCAGTGAGGGATCGCCGGGAGCCCTGCGCGAGATTCACCAGGCCATGCTGGAGAAGAAACAGGTCCGTCGTCACTTCTCTGGGGATGGGCTCGAGCTGTTGGTGCCTCCAGCCGAAGTTCCGCGCTCCCTGGGAATCCGTCAACTAATCACCGATCGCTTTGAGGCTCTCGATTCCGAGCACCAGGTCTGGCTGCAGCGCCTGGCCGTGATGGGTGGCACGATCGAGGAGGCCTTCCTGCGGCTAGCCTTCCCCGCCAGCAGTTCGGGGCAGATTTCAGGCATCTTGGCCGAACTCACGCGTGAGGGATGGCTGACTCCCTCAGGAGCACGCTACCGCTTCGCTAGGCCGGCGCTTCGTGAGTCTATCTACCGCACGCTACCTGCCCCGGAACTGAGACGACTCCACGGCGCGGCCGCGGACGCACTCATGATGCTGCCCTCGGGTGGGATCGGAATCCAGCGGGCATTCCACCTACACGCTGCAGGGGAGCACGAATCCCTACTAGAGATCGTCCCGGCTCTCTTGCGTCGGGCGCGCCGCGCCGGACGCGCGGGACGGGAACGCACCCTGGCCAAATGGGCCCTGGATGCGGTGGATCAGGTCGAGACGCACGAGGATAGCTCGAGCTTGAAACGCGAATTCCTTGAAGCAGCCTGCAGCGCGGCTCTGCGGCTCGGTCGCCGCCGTGATCTGGAGCGCTGGTTAGACGAGCTGACGGACCTGGACCTGGACCCGCTCACCCACCCGGGTGAGGTTGGGAGGATCTACTGCCTGCACGGAAGGCACGCGCTCTATACGGGCCGTTTCGGGTTAGCGCGTGGCCTGCTGAGAAACGCTCAGGAGTTGCTCGGTCAAGCCCTCGATGTCGACGCCCAGGCAGAGGCGCTGGTGCTCCTGGCCGAGGCACAATTTGAAGTAGGCGAACTGGATGAGTCGCGCATCCTCGCGCAGAAGAGCCACAAGCTCACGCGCTCCGCTCCCATTCAAGCAAGATGCACGCTCTGCCTTGCGCGCTTGGCGCTCTTGGGAGACAAAATCGAAGAGGCACTCACGCTTGCGAATCGAGCGATCTTGAAACTGCGACCCCATGCGCGCCAAACCGTCGCTCGTGGGATCTTGGTGCGCGGGCACCTGGCGCGGGCCCGCATTTACTCCGTCGCCGGAAGGCGCCGCCGAGCCTTGGGTGCCATGGCCCTCGCGCGTCGCGGTGTTCAGCAGTTGAGTGATCATCACCTCGCAGCCGCAGTGAATGGCGTGTACGGATCGCTACTTCTCAAGGATAATCGCATTGGAGAAGCGGAGACCACGCTGCGCGAGGCTCGGCTTGCCTGTCAGGAAAGCGGCAACCGACCGGGAGAGCTGAGAGCCAATCTGCACTTGGCAGTCCTGTTGCTTGAGCGGGGCTCCCCCGAAGCCAGTTCCCTCCTGCGGCAAGCGGCCCTGGCTAGCAGCGAACTGGGCCAACACAGGTTCCAGGCGCTGAGCCATGCGCTGCTCGCTCGAGCCCTCAGGCAATTGGGAGATAGCGCTCCAGGTGGAGAAACGGACCGACACAGCGGCCTGGCCATCGAATGCATGGCCCGCGGCGTGGAACTCCCCGACCGCATCGTGATCGTTGCCACGCGCGCTCTCGTCATGCAGCAATCGGGACGAGCGGATGAGGGGGCGCGACTGCTGACGGCGCTCAGGAAAAGACTGGAACGGGTGACGGCCGCCATTGGTGACCCGACGCTCAGGCGCCGCCAGCGGCGAGCTAGTCGGGAGTTGCTGCTCACGGCTTCCTCTCCGGAGGGTCCGATCTACCCGCGCTCTCGTTCGCTGGGGCCGAACCCGACCTAGGACCCCCAGGGGGTCGCCAAGGGCTCCTGTTGGGGGAAAATAATCGCACTAGTGCCTATTGCTACTGCGACCCACTCGCAATAAAGTCCCCCCAATCAGCCCCCGGACCGAGCGCCGGGGTCGACAGACATGCCCTCGCGAATCTTTTGCACATTCCTTCTGCTGGTTCTAATCCCAGACACTTCCAGTTCTTGCTTGGGAGCATTGCGGAAGCGAGATGAACCGCTGGAACAGTGGGTTGAACGGCGCCTGGGTGCCATGGGCACCGGGCTCAGAATCGAGGTGGCCGCCCGGACACGGGAGCAAGCCCTCGCTGCAAGCGAGCAGGCCTTGCGGGCTATCGAGGCCTGCGAACGACGCTTGAGCACCTGGGGGGAGGATTCCCAGGGAGAGTTGGCCCAATTCAACCGCTCGGCCGTCGGTGAGGCCGTGGTCTTGAGCCAGCCCCTAGCACTCGAGCTCCAAGCAGCCCTGGGATGGAGCCGCGCCACGGGCGGGGCATTCAATCCGGCGATCGGCCCCTTGGTCCGAGCTTGGGATCTACGCGGGTCCGGTAGACGCCCCGGCGCCATGGAATTGAGCGCTGCCATCGGCGACGTATCGCTTGCTGGGTTGGACCTGCTTGGAACGCGGGCCACGCGCCGCAGGTCGGGACTCGTGCTCGAGGAAGGCGGCTTCGGAAAGGGAGCCGGGCTCGACGCTGCGCTGGCTGCACTGCGCGACACACCGATGACCTCTGTGCGATTGGACCTCGGTGGTCAGTGGCTAATCGCTACCGGCACAGGTGAATCCGTTTCCTCCCCCACCATCCTTGCCGTTGCCCACCCCTCCGATCGGGACAGGCCGGTACTACACATCTCCGTGACCTCCGGTTCACTCGCCACATCGGGCAACTCGGAACGCGGGATCGTGGTCGATGGTGAGCACCTCGGGCACGTGCTCGATCCCCGCACGGGCAATCCGGCACCAGACTTCGGGAGCATCACTGTACTCGCCCCCACTGGACTGGCGGCCGACGCACTGTCCACGGGCTTGTACGTCATGGGACCCGACAAGGCCCTCGAGTGGTGCTCGCAACAGGCTGACATCGAGGTCCTGGCTCTGCTCACCACACCCAACGGTTTACGAGTCCTGGCCAGTCCCGGCCTGAGGGGACGTATCCAACCCTGCATTCCCACCCTCAAGGTGGAGTTCTCAGATTTTGAATCACCCGCCCACCCGTTGATCCGATGAAACTGCCCTTGCCCTTCGCCGCGTGTGTCCTTGCCCTGGTCCTGAGCGAACGAGTATTCGCCCAGGACCCCCAGACCCAATCCCTGGAGGACATCCAAGCCCAGTTGGACGCATTGACTTTGGATTTTGAGAACCTGCTGCTGCAGGACGTGATGCCTGCACTGGGAGAAAGTGTGCACGGCTTGGGACCCGCCGCTTCCAAGGTCTATCACGCCAAGTCGGGCATCTCCATCGGGGGCTACGGAGAAGCCCGGTATCGAAACTTCGAATCAGGCACGACGGATGAATTCGACTTCCAGCGCGCGGTCCTCTACTTCGGGCACAAATTCAGCGACAAGTGGGTCCTGAACACCGAGATCGAAATGGAACACGTGGAGGAGAGTTTTGTGGAGTTCGCGTACTTGGATCACTTGCACAGCGAAGCGATCAACCTGCGTGCAGGCTTGATGCTCACGCCCATGGGCTTGGTGAATGAGATGCACGAGCCGACGACTTTTCTGGGCTCAACTCGCTCGCTCACAGAGAGCTACGTCATCCCCAGTACCTGGCGCGAGAACGGCCTGGGGCTGTTTGGCAGCCGCGAGGACCTGGCATACAAGCTCTATGTGATCAACGGCATGGACGGCAGCGGCTACGGCGGAACCAA
>Ga0209992_10000392_pt1 | contig 59576 bp, 54 predicted proteins | sample 2SBtaG_2_FD_182564 | JGI IMG/M metagenome (GOLD analysis project Ga0209992, IMG submission 182564) | Deep subsurface microbial communities from Kolumbo volcano to uncover new lineages of life (NeLLi) - 2SBTROV12_ACTIVE470 metaG (SPAdes)... | ecosystem: Environmental > Aquatic > Marine >... | reverse complement strand
CACCGTCCACGGCTGGAGATCCGCCCTCAACGCCCTCGCGATCGCCTATCCCGACCGACTCAACAACCACATCAACTAACCAACCCGAGATTCCTTACACAAAACACTTGACAGGCTCTCCTCGACCGCACCCGCTCGGAGTTGAGGCAGCAGACCTGCCCGCACCACTGAAGACTTCCCCGAGCCCGACGCACCCACGACCGTGACGAACCGCCGTTCAGCTACCGCATCGACCAGCTCCGCGGTGAGCTGGTCACGACCATAGAATGCACCGGCGTCCGCTTCCCCGAACGCCCGCAGACCCCGGAAGGGGTTGGGGACTTCGACCTCGGCCCGCACCACCGTGGACCGCGCACCAACCGGTGCACTGGCTGTCGGCGTTGCCGAACTCGACGATGTCGCGGGTGCTGAAGCGGACAGGAAGGAGTTGGCGAACTCCACGACCGACCCCTGCCTCGCATCAGGGGCCGCAGACAGCGCCTGAGCCAGCACCTCCGACACCTGCACCGGCAGATCCTGACGCAACAACGTGAGCGAGATCGGGACAGCCATCGCCTTCGCCTGGAGCAGTTCTTCGACTGAGTCGGCAACCAGCGGCGGTTGACCGGTCAGCAGCTCGAACACCACCACCGCCAACGAGTACAGATCCGACCGGCCGTCCACCTGACCACCGGCAGCCTGCTCGGGTGCCACATACAGCGGAGACCCCACCGAACCGGCCGCGCCGTCGCCGGTGTCAACGTCGATCGCGATGCCGAAGTCCGTCAGATACGTGTCACCCCGCGCGTCCAGCAAGATGTTCGAGGGCTTCACATCGCGATGCAGCACGCCCGACTCATGGGCAGCCGCCAACGCGCCCCCGACCTGCTGCACAACCTTGGTGACAAAATCGAGGTCAGCGTCACCGCGTTGGAGGGCCTGCTCAGCGGTGCCACCCCGTACGAAGCGCATCACCAGATACGCGCCGCCGGGTTCGCGCCAATAGTCATACAGCGGAACGATGTGGGGATGCTCCAACCGCGCGACGATCTGGGCTTCGGCCTCGAACCGACGAATGAACTCCGGATCATCAGCCAACTCCGGCCGCACCACCTTCACGGCGACCTCGCGACCGACCGACGGCTGGGTCGCCAAGTACACCGCGCCGAAAGAGCCCTCGGCGATCAACTCGCCCAACTCAACACCACGCACACCCGCAGCCGGCACAACACCCCCTCCCCGACGACGATGCTGCCCTGAACCTAGAAGCCACCCAGACGCCCTGTCTGCCGAAACATCAGCACACGTGCCCGCTAACGCTCTTCGCGCCGGCGGCGACCAGCCGCCCGCATCGTGAGGAGTGGGACGGGTCCGGGGTCCGAGTCGGCCAAACTCGGGCCCACGGCCGATAACGCGCGTTCTCGGCGATACCGGATGCTGAACTCCGACCCTGGTGCATCCACGCCGCCGGACGAGAAGACCGTCACATCGAAGCTCACTTCGCCTCGAGTAGCTGCGCCACCACTCTTTGGTGGGTCAAAACAATTTCCGCCAGCTCCACCACAGTCCTCAGAACACAGCGTCCGCCCGGGTAGACGCCGACGGCATCAGCACAGCGTTGGGGGTACCCTCGCCGTGATCCGTGGAGCGCCGTCGGGAGGGGGGTGCGCTTTGGCTTCCACCTCGACCTCGGGCGGCACGTTCGCCGCGCTGAGCGCGCCGCACTTTCCCGCGATCTGGGCCTCCGGTCTCACGTGGGGCTTGTCGCGCTGGGGTGTGTCGTTCGTCGGTCCCTTCATCGCGAACGATCTCACCGACTCTGCCCGCATGGTCCAGTTGGCAGGGGTGGCGCTGTGGGCGCCGATGTTGTTCGGAGGGATCGTCGGCGGTTGGATCTCGGACCATTTCGACCGCCGCCGGGTGGTCGCCGCTCAGTTCCTCGTGGTCATTCCGGCCATCTGGTTGCTCGCGTGGACCGCGTTCACCGACCGGCTCGAAGTGTGGATGATCTATCCGGTGCTGTTTGTCGCGGGCATCGGGTGGGTGGTCGACATGACGAGCAGGCGGGCGATCGTCTACGACGTCGTCGGAGCCGAGCGCATCGACAACGCGATGGCGCTCGAGTCAACCGGCACATCGCTTGCCCTCGCAGTGGGCGCGCTCGCGGGCGGCTCGCTCATCCAGGCTGCCGGCGTGGGTTGGGCCCTGGCGGTGATGGGAGCCCTCCAGTGCCTCGCCCTGATCCTGTTCCTGTCCGTGCCACCCATCGCTCGGCAGCAGGCAGCAGCCGGTAGCGGCCTCAACGCCGTGGTGGACGGCGTGCGTATGTTGCGGACCGAAAAGACGCTCCTCAGCATCCTCGCGGTCACGGCCTGCGTGAACTTTTTCTTCTTTTCCTCATCGCCACTGATCCAGGTGGTCGGTGGGAAGTTCGACGTCGGCCCGGCTCTCCTCGGGCTCCTGGCCTCGATGCTCGGGTTCGGGATGTTCTTCGGGTCGTTGAGCGTCGCCCACTTCAAGCCCTACCGACGCGGCCGGGCCTATGTGGGTGGCTCGTATCTGGCGATGGTGTTCATGCTCGCCTTCGCGCTGTCTCCCGTGTATTTCCTCACGGCCGCTGCCCTCTTGGTCGCAGCATGTGGGATGGGGAGCTTCGCCGCGACCCAGGGCGTGCTTGTCATGGATTCGGTCGATCCTGATCGGCGCGGTCGCGCCCTTGGTTTGCTGAGCAGCGCCATCGGCGTGTTGCCGATCGGCATGTTCGTGCTCGGGGAGATCGCCGAGATCTTCGGCGCTTCCAGCGCTGTCGCGCTGTCTGTCGCCGTTGGCGGGGTCCTGATGACCCTTCTGCTCCGCGCCCGCCCGGAGGCGGTGTGGGTCACGGTGAGAGACGACGCCACGCCTCCGGGCCGGGCTCCGCGGACCCGGGGCCGGCGGCACAGCCCCGCCGCGCCGGCCGTGTTCACGGTTGTGGTGCTGCCTCCCGAACCGTGACCGGCGCGCCCGCGGGATCCCTCGAATAGCCTTCGAGTCGGCGAGAGGGGACGACGCAATGGCGATCGCGGAAATGCACGAAGTCCACAGTTCGAGGTTCAGCGGGGGTGTGGATGCCGATGGTCACATCCTCGAACCCAAGAACCTGTGGCTCGACTACATCGATCCCAAGTTCCGTGATCGGGCTCTCCACGTCGAGCTGGACGACAACGGCCTCGAGCAGATGGTGATCGACGGCAAGCGGCCCTACCTGTCGGGGAGGGGAGCGCTCTCCACCCTCGGTGCCATGGGAGCACCCGACCTCCGGTCGATCCAGCTCGATCCCGAGAAGGACTACGACACCATGGCGCCGTACGGCACCCAGGACGTCGCCGAACGGCTCGCAGTGCTGGACGCCGAGAACATCGATGCCGCCGTCATTTACACGACCATCGGGCTGCTCTGGGAGATGGAGGTCCCCGACGAGGACCTCACCATGGCCCACCTCGAGGCCTACAACCGATGGGTCACCGAGTGGTGCAGCGACTCCGGCGGTCGGCTCGTCGCCTCGGCCCACGTGTCGATGAGCTTCCCCGAGGCATCTGCCCGCGAGATCGAGCGGGCCGTCGAAGCGGGGGCCAAGGGCTGCTTCGTCGCACCGTTCACCCACGACCGCAAGCCGTTCGGGCATCCCGATCACGACATCATCTTCGCCACGTGCCAGGACCTGGGAATCCCGTTCGCCATCCACCCCACCTTCGAACCGTTCTCGGTGAAGGGCGACCGCATGGGCAAGTGGGAATCGGTGCGTCAGCTCCGACTGCTCCCGATGGTCACAGCAAGCGACGGCGTGCGTCAGCAGTTCACGGCCCTGTACGACTTCACCGTGTTCGACCGCTTCCCGGATCTCAAGGTCCTGGTCCTCGAGTCGGGCGGCTCGTGGCTGCCGTACTTCATGGATCGAATGGACGCAGTGTTCGAACACACCGGCATCGGGGCGAGCGTCAAGCTTCAGAACCGTCCGAGCGACTACCTGCGCGAACGGGTGTGGGTCTCGTGCGACCCCGATGAGAAGTCGATTCCCCACCTCGTCGAGCGGTTCGGGAACCGGTTCATGTGGGCGTCGGACTACCCACACCCGGACCACACGCCCGGCTACATCCTCGACCTCGACAGCAACGCAGGCGGGATCACGGACGACGAGCAGCGCGCTGTTTTCCTCGGCGGCAACGCCAGGGAGCTCTTCGACATCTCTGTGTAGGCCGGTGACCGGGCTGTCGGGTCGACGACGGTCTCGTCTCCTCGCCGGATGGCCTCGGTAGATTCGATCCTCATGTGGTCCCCCGTCCGCGGCGTTCTCGCCGCGCTCGCCCTCGCACTCGTGGCGTGTGGCAGCTCCCCCTCGGACGGGCGTTTCGAAGGACTCGCAGTCGACGAGCCAGAGACCCTTCCGTCGATCGTGCTGGTGGACACCGAGGGGCAACCCTTCGACCTCGTGGCCGACACCGAAGGCGAGGTGCGCCTCATCTACTTCGGCTACACCAACTGCCCAGACATCTGCCCCATTCACCTCGCCCAGCTCCAGGCGGTCCTCGATCGTTCGGGCACTCCGCCCAACGTGCGAGTGGTATTCATCACTACCGACCCACAACGCGACACGCCGCAGGTGATTCGGGATTATCTCGACCAGTTCTCACCCGATTTCGTGGGCCTCACCGGCACCGATGAGGAGCTCGTCGCCGCGCAGAAGGCGTTGGGCAGCATCGTGGCCGTCCGCGAGAGCGACGACGAGAACTACACGATGGGTCACGACGGCCGGGTCTTCGCGTTCGCGCCAGACGGACTGGGATACACCCAGTACCCCCACCCCACGCGGCAGAGCAGCTGGGACCACGACCTGCCCGTCTTGGCCGCAATGGCTCCAGAGGACCCATCGTGAAGACTCGTCGGTCACTGCGCCGGGGAGCTAGCCTTTTCGCGTCCGCTCGCCGAGCCCTGAGGTCGCGTCAGTGAGGTTCTGGTGCTCCACCCTTGAGGTGCCCTGGTCGTGGAAGTTCCGCGCTTACCCCGGCATCTGGCTCGCCGTGGCCGCGCTCGTTGTTCCCTACCTCGTTGCCCACTCGAGACGGCACGGCCCCAATGCCGAACGACGGCGCCACACCGCCTTCTACCTGAGCGGGATTCTCGTGTTCTGGCTCGCCACCGACTGGCCGCTCGGACTTCTCGGCGCGAGCTACAACGCCTGGGCCCACATGGCCCAATTCATGATCTACGTGTCGATCGCCGCGCCACTGATTCTGCTCGGCATCCCCGAGTGGATGGGCCGGGCGATCGTCGGGCGGCTGCGCATCTACCGGCTCACGCATCGCCTGGCGCGTCCCGTCACCGCAGGTGTCACCTTCAACCTGCTGCTCCTGTTCACCCACGCACCGTGGACCGTCGACACACTCCGCGCCAACCAGTTCGGTTCCTTCGCCATGGACGTCGTGTGGCTCACCATGGGATTGGTGGTATGGCTGCCGGTCATCTCCCCGCTCCCCGAGCAGCGCATGACCAGCTATCCGGGCAAGATGACCTACCTCTTCTTGTCGATGGGACTCGTTCCGTCGGTGCCTGCGGGATTCCTCACGTTCGCGAGCTTCCCGCTCTATGCCACCTACGAATTGGCGCCCCGAGTTCACGGGTTGGCTGCCGACACAGACCAGCAGATGGCGGGTCTGATCATGAAGCTCGGGGGGATCCCCATAGTGTGGGGAACCATCGCCGTCATGATGATGCGATGGTGGGACTCCGAGCAGTCGGGCTCGCAGTCCGAACCCCAGGCCGCCGCTACCTGACAATCGGCCCGTTCGCCTCAGACCCGCGCCCGCTGGTCCGATGGAGAGACATGGCGCGCCGGATCCTCTTCGCCTGTGTCGAATGCGAAACCGCGCTCATGTGGCCGGTGGACGCGGAGCCTCTGAGCTCCACCGACAACGTGGGCGAGACGACATACGCAGAGATCGTCGAGCCTGACGGCACAGCCACTGTTGAGCTGCACCCCGCCAGCCGATGGAAGGCCAAGCTCGAACCGAGTGGCGTGATCACCTGCCCCCACGGGCATGCAGTCGGAGTGCGCAAGCTCAACGGACGGGCCGCCAACGCTCGCCTCAGCCTGCTGCGCGAACGCGTCGTGACGCGTGAAATGCGGGGTCGCGTCTGAGAAGTGCGGCGATCGCCGCCCACCCTCGGGCATCCTCGGCCTCGCTCGCCGACAATTCAGGGATCGAACGAGCCACCAGCAGACCCCCCTCTGCGACCGACGCGAACACCATCCCCTCGGTCACGGCCAACGATCCGGGTCCCATCGACACCCCAACAGCGAAGTTCTCGAGCCAGGTCGCGTCCGGTAGACAACCGACCGAAGCGAGGACCGCTCCGTCTGTGCCTGTCACCGCCACCCAGTCGGCGCCCGCGCTCTGGCCGATGACGCTGCACAAGTGCTGAAGGGGCTCCGCGCAGTCGGGATCGAGAACAGCCGATGCGGCGAGCAACGTCTCGGCCCGACTCAACCGCCAGCCACCACCCCTCCGGACCTCCTCGACCGCCGCCTCGCCGATCTGTGAGACCCCGGTGACGATCGCCTGAACGCCCTCTGCCTCGACCTCGATCGTGATGTCGTCGATCGCCGTCCCCGCCCCCCGATCAACCACATCGATCGCCACCACGTCACCGCCACGCTCGCTGATGGCGGCCGCGACGGCCGCCAGACTGCCGGGACGGTCCGGTAGCCACACTCTCATCACCCACGTTGTCATCCCCGCAGGGTGCGAGAGTCGTGTGACCGCCGCGTTTCCGAGTTGAAAACGGCCGGCGAACGCTTCTGCTCAGTCGACGAGCGACAGGGACCACATCGCCACAACGATGAAAACGGCCCCCGCAGCAAGGAATGCGACGATCGACGCCCACAGGTCGTAGCGAGGCCCGAGGTTGCGGCGCGGCGGTCGTCCGAACACCGCCTCAGTGTGGCATTCCCTCCCCGAAGAACTGCAGCGGAGTGCTCAAATCTCTTTCGAGTGCGCCGACCTGAAAAGCAACGCAGCACCCAACCCTGCCCCTCCAGGTGTCTCCGGGAGAGTCTCAGGGATGGCGGATCGACGATACCCCTCCTCGTCGGAGGTTCGCTCTGGGAGCTTGCGAGGTATCGGCCCCCGCTTCCCCCCGGCGGGGGCCGATCCTGTTTTGGCTGTCGCTTGCCGCAATCGTCGTTCGGCCCTGACGGGCCTCACTCCTCTGCGGAATGCTTCACTGCGGCGCGGAGCTTCAGGTCAGCTCTGCGAGGAGCTCCAGAGTGGCGGCTGAGGTGGGCTGGTCGCGTGGGATCACCGCAGCGAAGTCGGTGACGCCCACCTCCGCGTACTCGGCCACACCGGCCCGGATGGCGTCCTCGTCGCCCACGACAGCGACATCGGCGGGGTTCGCCGCCCCACCCCGATCGAGGGTGGCCCGATACGACGGAATCTGTCCATACATCTCGAACGACTCGTTGACCGTCTCGCTCCCAGCGTCGGCATCGTCGGACAGAAGAACGGGCACCATCGCCACGAATCGCGGCGCGGGACGCTCTGCCTTCTCGGCCGCCGCCGACATCGTCGGGATCGCCGTCTCCCGGAGATAGTCGAGACCGCCCATCCAGGTGATCGTGCCGTCCGACAAGCGACCGCACAGGCGGAGCATCGCCGGCCCGAGTGCCGCCACGAGCACCGGCGGCTTGGCCCCGCCCGTCACCGTGAGCTGCGACTTGACGTTGTATTCCTCGCCCTCGTGCCGGACGACTTCACCGGCGAGCAGCCCGTTGAGGATCGTCAGGTACTCCCGCGTGTGAGGAATGGGCCGGGAGTAGTCGAGACCCAGGCTGTTCTCGATCAAGAACTTGTGGCTGAGACCCACGCCGAGAGCGATGCGCCCATCGGTGGCCGCCTGCGCCGTGAGCGCCTGTTCGGCCAACACGGTGGGATGCCGCGGGTACGTCGGAACCACGGCGGTTCCCATCTCGATGGTCGAGGTGTGCTCCCCGGCCATCGCGAGGGCCATGAGCGCATCGACCGTTCCCACTTGGGGCAGCCACGCCGAGGCGAAGCCGGCCTCTTCGGCGGCGACCACCCGCTCGACCAGGCCCGCCGGGCCGACAGGGTCGCCCGGCATCGAAAGCATCGTCCCAATTCTCATGGTGTCTCCACTATCACTCGCCGCAATCGTCGTTCGGCCCTGGCGGGCCTCACTCCTCTGCGGATTGCTTCACTCCGGATTCACCCGCGCGCTCACACTGACCGTCGCTTGCCGCAATCGTCGTTCGGCCCTGGCGGGCCTCACTCCTCTGCGGATTGCTTCACTCCGGATTCACCCGCGCGCTCACACTGACCGTCGCTCGCCGCAATCGTCGTTCGGCCCTGGCGGGCCTCACTCCTCTGCGGATTGCATGATCACACGGATCCGAGGCGGCTGCCTTCCCGTTCGCGGAGGCCCACGTTCACCTGCAGCTTCTCCAGATGCTGGGCGACCATCAGCGTGCCCTGGGGCACCGGGTGCTCGGCGAAGAACCCCTCCACATCGGCCGCGAGGTCAGGAGTCGACAGCGCGCGAACGCCGCTCACCATCCGCGGGATGGAGTTCTGGGGGAACCGCTCGTTGAGCTCGGCCCATCGCTCCCTGATCAGCCGCCACGCCACCGATCCGTGATCGAGGTGGGTCATCGCCTGGGCCAAGAGGAAGGGGGCGTTCTGGGTTCTCACCTCGCCCACGAACAGGTTGAGCGTTCGCTCGAAGAGACCGAGGTCCTCGAATTGGAGCAGCGCCCCGAGGTATCGCATCTCCGACTGCGGGGTGTCGGCGTTTCGATAGAGGTCGACCATCTCGTCGTAGGTGGCGCTGTCGCCGGCAGCGCCCACCACTCGAACCGCCGCCGCCGCCAGGTTCGGCTCGACCGCATCACCCTGGTTTTCGGCATCGAAGAGCTCTCGAGCGCGGAGCCGGACCGATGCGTCTTCGCCGATGCCGCCGGCCGCGCCGAACAACGTGGCCCGTAGCTCTCGATCCAGATCCGGCTCGCCGTCGACCGCTTCGTAGCCCAGGATGCCCAAAGCGGTCGTGGACAGATCCCGTACGAGAACCTTGAGGCGCGTCCGGCCGCTGTCGTCGGCGACGGCGTGGAGCTGGGAGAGCCCGCCGATCATCCGCTGCCACACCCCGAGGTCGGTCTCGGCGCCGAGCTGGGTGACGAGGGCGATGAACTCCGCCGCGTCGGCTTCGCCCGCGATCACCGACGCGTACACGTCGTCGACGAGCCCGTACCGCTCTGCGGGGGTGAGTACGTCGAGTGCGCGTTCGGAGAGCGATGCGAGCAGATCTCCGCCATAGCGCACCCGGTAGAACCCATGCCCGCCTGCGTTGACGACGACCCAGTCCGGCTTCCCGCCGAGATCGACCTCAGCTGTGGTGTCGGTCAGCAGCAGGCGCGCCTCGCGTTCGTCGCCGCCCAGCGATGCCCGCAAGATCACAGGAACGTGCCACTGGGTGTCGTCGCCACGATCGCGGTACTCGAATCGATGCTGGCTGACGCGTACCCCCTCGTCGGTGGCCTCGACCACTATCAGTGGGTGACCGCCCTGGAAGATCCAGGTGTCCATCGCGGCCCGCACCGGGGACCCTGAGGCCTGCTCGAGGGAGTCCCACAGGTCGGTCGTGGTCGTGTTCGCGTAGCTGTGGGTGCGGAGGTAGTGGTTCACCCCACTGCGGAACTCATCCTCGCCCAGGTACTGCTCGAGCATGCGGACGACGGCCGCGCCTTTCTCGTAGGTGAGGATGTCGTACATCCCCTCGGCGTCGTCTGGCGAGACCACCTCGTATTCGATGGGCCTGGTGCTGTGGAGCGCGTCGGTGTCGAAGGCCGCTCCTCGCTCAAGGCTGAAGCTGTCCCAACGGCGCCAGGCCGGTCGGAAGGCGTCGGTCGTCGCCACCTGCATGAACGTGGCGAACGCTTCCTTCAGCCAGATCCCGTTCCACCAGTCCATGGTCACGAGGTTGCCGAACCACATGTGGGCGATCTCGTGGGCGATGACGTCGATGATCCGCGTGAGCTCGCCCTGGGTGGTGCGGTCGGGGTCCGCGAGGAGGAGCGTCTCGCGGAAGGTCACGCAGCCCAGGTTCTCCATGGCGCCGAACGCGAAGTCGGGGACCGCGACCAGGTCGAGCTTTCCTGCCGGGTAGGGGATCCCGTAGTAGTCGACCAACCAACGCAGGCTGAACTCACCGGCTTCGAGACCGAACGCCGTGAGGTCGCCCTTGCCCGGAACGTGGACGACACGCAGGGGCACCCCGTCGACGTCGACCGGCTCGGTCGCTTCGAGCTCGCCGACGATGAACGCCACGAGATAGGTCGACATCACCATCGTGTCTGCGAAGCGGTCCCGGCGGCGGCCGTCGGGCAACGGTGTGGAGTCGACCAACTCGCCGCAGCTGATGGCCATGAGATCGCCGTCGACCACCAGGGTCATCCCGAACGTTGCCTTGAGGTCGGGCTCGTCGTAACAGGGGAAGGCTCGTCGGGCGTTGGTGGATTCGAACTGGGTGGTCGCGATGGTGTGCTCGGCGCCGTCGTCGTCGGTGTAGGTGGAGCGGTAGAAGCCGCGCAGCTTGTCGTTGAGCTCGCCGTCGAAGCGCAGCCGAAGCCGGGCCCGGCCTGGGGCCAGCGGCGCGGGGAAGGTGAGGAGAAGCCGTTCGGTCTCGTCGTCGAGCGCCATGGTGGTGGCCTCGATGGCCGAACCCTGATCGGCGGACGCGGCCAGCACGTCGAGATCGATGGCGTTGAGCACCACGGTGTCGGTCGGCTCGAGGACCTCGATGTCGATCGCGACGGTTCCGCGGAACCTCGCGCTGGTGAGGTCCGGCTCGAGCACCAGGTCGTAGTGGACCGGGCGGGTCGTGCGTGGCAAGCGGTAGGGGTTGTCACTCATCCCGGCTGACGATACCGGCGGCCTCCAGCACCACGGCTCGATGCCGGGTCGCTACCCTGCCGAAGGTCCGCCGGAAGGAATCGAACATGAGCAATCCGCTCGACGTGGTGGGGATCGGCAACGCGCTCGTCGATGTGCTGTCTCACCAGGACGATGCCTTCATCGACGGCATCGGGGTCACCAAGGGTGCGATGACCCTCGTCGACGGTGACCGTTCGGCCGAGCTCTACCGGTTGGCCGCCGAACACACGACGATGTCGGGTGGCTCGGCGGCCAACACCGTGATCGGAGTCGGGTCGCTCGGCGGCACGAGCGGCTACGTGGGGCGGGTCGCGGAGGACGATCTCGGGGAGACCTTCGCCCGAGACATGGAAGCCCTCGGGATCGAGTACACCACCCCTCGCGCTCCCCACGATGACCCGACGGGCCGCTGCATCGTCTTCATCACCCCGGACGGCGAACGCACGCTCAACACGTTTCTCGGTGCCTCCAACGGGCTGACGCCCGGCGATGTCGACATGGAGCTGGTTCGGCGAGGACGGATCGTCTTTCTCGAGGGCTACCTGTGGGATCCCCCTGAGGCCAAGACGGCGATGCGTGACGCTGCCGCAGCGGTTGCAGACGGCAACCGGGTGGCGCTCACTCTTTCGGATCCCTTCTGTGTCGAGCGGCATCGCCAGTCGTTTCTCGACCTGATCGACGACCACGTCGACGTGCTCTTCGCCAACCACCACGAGCTGATGTCGCTGGTCGAGGTCGACGATCTGGATCGGGCGATCGAGTTGGTCAGCGGTCGCGTCGAGTTGGCGGCGGTCACCATGTCGGCAGACGGCTCGGTGCTCGTGAACGGCTCCGATCGGGTGCGCATCGCGGCCGAGCCGGTCGATGCGGTGCTCGATGCCACCGGCGCCGGCGACCTTTACGCGTCGGGGGTGCTCTACGGGCTGGCGCACGATCTCGATCTCGACGTCTGCGGACGATTGGGGTCGATCGCCGCCGCCGAGGTGATCTCCCACGTCGGCCCCCGCCCCGACGTGAGCCTCAAGGAGCTCGCGGCCGACCTGATCTGAGGTCAGCCGGAGTCGGGGCAGTTGACCACGTCCTGAACGCCCCACCCGATCGATGGGTTCTTGGCGGTGACGCTGATCGAAGCCCATCCGGAGTGCTCGTCTCGTCGGAACAGCACGATTTCGTCCTCCGTGACGAGATGGGCTTCGAAGTCGTCCTCCGAGAAACCGACGAACCCGCCGAAGTCGTTTGTTCGGAAGAAGTCTCGGAGTGCCTCCTCTGGTGTGTCGAAGCCGAGTATGAAGTCCGCGGTCCGTCCAGCGCAGTTGCCACGCTGCTCCCTCACTGGGCCGGAGACTCGCACCGATGTCTGACTCGGGGTCTCGGTCGGAACGCATTCCATCGTGCCGCCCCAGGCGGAACTGAGTTTCGTGAGCCGCCACTGACCTGTCGACTCAGACTCGGCTGCGCAGGGCCCTGTCCAGGTGAGGCCGATGCGAAGCTCCCCGCCAGGATCGAGCAGGGCCCAGAGCGGCTCGAGGTCGAGAACCGTGCGCTCGGCGCCGGCACTCGTCGCGAACCGCCCGGTCTCGAGCACGAACTCGCATCTTCGTTCGCCCACGTTGATCAAGCGGAGCCATCCCCAGCTCTGGTCGTCGTCCAGGTGTTCGAGGTGGAATCCGGGGCTGATCGAGACAAGTTCGCAGCTCGGGTCCACGACCTCTGTCGTCGGGACCTGCGGAGTGGCGGCGTCGGTGACCGGTGGTTTGCCGGTGCTGGTCGTGGGCGGCGAGATGCTGGTGGTCGCGACGGTCGAGGTCGCAGCCGCCTCGGTCGCGGCCCGGTTGGTGGGTGGTTGAGCCGCCGGCTCGGAGTCGCAGGCGACGAGAAGCAGGCCCACCACCGCCACAGCCACACTCCAGCCCAGCCGCACACCACCCTCCCTGCGCGTTCACCTGACGCTACCCCGACCGAGTCACCCAGACGGTCGAGTCACCCAGACGGTCGAGTCACAGACGGTCACCGGTGGTCGGGAACCACTCGGCGTAGGGGTGGAGTCGTTCCGCGCGGAAAATGGTGCGAAATGACTCGGCCTACCCGGTGGAGTCGTTCTGCGTCGAAAATGGTGTGGAATGACTCGGGCTACCCGGTGGAGTCGTTCTGCGTCGAAAACGGTGCGGAACGACTCGGGCACGGCGGAGTTGGCGAGATCAGCCGAAGAGTGCGGCGACCTCGGTGGCGATGCGTTCGAGGATGTGGTCGGCCTCGGCCCGGTCGACTGCCGGGTCGCCCCCCGCAGGATGGCGCCACTCGAGGTAGGCCTTCACCTTGGGTTCGGTGCCAGACGGGCGAATGGCGACGCGGCCGCCACCTTCGAGATGCAGCAGCAACAGATCTGTGGCCTGGTCACCCGGTCGGGTCGCCCAGTCGTCGATCGCCTCGACCGGGACCCCTCCGAGCGAGGCGGGCGGCGCGGTGCGCAACCGGGCCAGCGCCACCTCGATCGCGCTCGGCTCGCCGCGCACGCTCACCTGGCGATTGGTGAAGGTGCCGAGTTCGCGCGACAGCTCGTCGAGCCTGTCGAGAACCGTGGCACCGCGGGCCTCGAGCGCCGCAGCGAGGCGCACGAACTCGATGGCGGCGCTGATCCCGTCCTTGTCGCGGACCCGGTCACTGACCGAAAAGCCCAACGCCTCCTCGTATCCGAAGATCCACTGATCCTCGGATCGGTCGATGGCCGGTCGCATGATCCACTTGAATCCGGTCAAGGTCGAGATGTGCTCGACACCTCGGGCATGGCAGAGGGCCGGAACCATCGAGCCGCTGACGATCGACGAAGCGACGATGCGGTCGTCGCCCGATGTTGCCGCGATTCGGCGGTCGCACAAGAGCACCCCGATCTCATCTCCGGTGAGGATTCGCCAGCCGTCTTCGCTGTGTACCGCGACGCCCAGCCGATCAGCATCGGGGTCGTTTGCCAGGACCACATGCAGCCCGGCCTCGTCGGCCGTGTGGATCGCGCGGTCCAGAGTTCCCGGCTCCTCGGGGTTGGGGAACGGAAGGCCGGGGAAGCTCCCATCGGGATCCCGCTGGCTCTCCACGTGAAGGGGCGGCTGCAGACCCGCGGTGGCAAAAGCCATGTCGATGGTGTCCGCACCCACGCCGCAGAGGGCCGTGTAGACCACACGGGGGGTCGCCTCGGTCGTTCGCTCGGTGATGACGCCGCCGAGGTAGTCGGCCATCGCCACGCGCGGCGACATCGTCTCCACATCGTGGCGAGGCGCCAGGGCGCCCTCGGTCGGCAACTCCTCGAAGTCCATGCGAGCTTCGATCGAGCGGTCGATCGGCGAACGGATCTGCGCGCCGTCGGACCAGTAGACCTTGTACCCGTTGTCGTCGCGAGGGTTGTGGCTCGCAGTGACCATGACCGCCGCGGCCGCGCCCCTGCTGAGTGCGGCATGGGCGAGGACGGGGGTGGGTGCCGGCCCATCGATCAAAAGGCAGGGAACGCCGAGCGAGCGCAGCAGTCGAGCCGAGTCGAGCGCGTACTCGTCGGAATGGGGTCGCGCGTCGTGCCCAACGACCACCCCTCGCGGTGCCAGGCCGCTAGCGACGAGTTCCCGGCCGAGCGCCCTCGCCGTGACCCGAGCAACGACCCGGTTCATGCGGCCCGGTCCGGGGCCCATCGCCCCTCGAAGTCCGGCCGTCCCGAAGCGGAGCGGAGTGGCCGCTTGCTCTGGAACGCCCTCGAGGCGCCACCGGTCGTATGTCTCGTGGTGGGTCGGGTCGGGATCGGCCGTCACCCACGCATCGAAGTCCAAACCGGTCATCGCCCCATGCTGCACGTGAGTCCTGTCGTCGCGTCCGCACCCTGACTGAAGCCCACGCTGGGTGCGATGTCAGCTCGCTCAGAAGCACAACCCAGTGTGCCGTGTTGAATGACGCGAGCTGGCGGATCTCGCGACGACTTCGGTCCATGGAGAGGGTTTCGGTACCGTTCGCGGAGGGCCCCCTGATGCTGTTTCCGACTTTCGCCTTCGGCTTGTTCTTCGTCGTCGTGTTCATCGTGAACTGGATCACCCGCGCCCAGCCACTCGTGTGGCGCTGGTGCATGCTCGCAGCGAGCTTCTACTTCTACGCCTACTGGAACTGGCGGTTCGTGTTCCTGCTGGGCGGCGCGATCGTCGTCAACTGGTTCGCTGGCGACATGGCCGCGGCCGCGATTCGGCGAGATGAGTTCACGCTCGCCAGGTGGTGGGTGCGCGCGGCCGTGATCGCCGATCTGGGCGTCTTGGGGGTCTTCAAGTACTACAACTTCTTCGCCGTCGAGGCGACGAACCTCCTCAACGACATCGGAGTCGACGCGTCGCCACGGCTGCTCGAGGTCGTCCTCCCGGTGGGTATCTCGTTCTTCACGTTCCAGGCGATGAGCTACGTCATCGACATCGGGCGCCGGCAGATCGAACCGATGCCGCCGCTCGACTTCGCGGTCTATCTCTCCTTCTTCCCCCAACTCGTCGCGGGGCCCATCGTCCGAGCCTCCGAGATGGCTCCGCAGCTCGCCGATCGGCCCGACCCGCGATACGTGCAATCGGCCGAGGCCTTTCGGCTGATCTTCGCCGGGCTGTTCAAGAAGGTCGTGATCTCCAGCTACCTCGCGAGCGAGATCGTCGACGACGTGTTCGCCGACCCCGCTGGCCACAGCGGGTTCGAAGTACTGGTCGGGGTCTACGCCTACGCGATCCAGATCTATGCTGACTTTTCGGGCTACACCGACATCGCGATCGGTGTCGCGCTGCTCCTCGGCTTTCGCTTCCCGCAGAACTTCGATGCGCCGTACCGCGCGCTGTCCATCCAGGACTTCTGGCGGCGCTGGCACATCACGTTGTCGAGTTGGCTACGCGACTACCTCTACATACCGCTGGGCGGGAACCGGAAAGGCCGGCTCTTCACGTACCGCAACCTGATGATCACGATGATCCTCGGGGGCCTCTGGCATGGCAACACCTGGAACTTCGTGATCTGGGGAGCTATCCACGGCGGGTTTCTCGCGATCGAGCGGGGCGTCCGCGAGTACGCGACGGCCCGCGGCGTGTCGTTCGAACTGCCGGCTGCGCTGCGCAACGTGCTCCAGTGGCTGGTGACGTTCCACGTCGTGTGTCTGGCCTGGGTGTTCTTCCGGGCCGAGTCCTTCTCCACCGCCCTCGACCTGCTCGGTCGCCTCGGCGACTTCACGGGCGGAAGCGGCGTCGTGACGCCACTCCTGCTCCTCACGATCCTCGCGAGCATCGCGTCGCAGTTCGTGCCCGCTGACTGGGTTCGCAGCGCCGAGGATCGCTTTGTCCGTGTCGGGTGGGCAATCCAAGGTGTTGCCTTGGGGATCGGGCTCGTCATCGTCGACGTGCTCGGCCCCGACGGTGTCGCCCCGTTCATCTACTTCCAGTTCTGATGGCGGACGAACGGCAACCACCGGGGCTGGCGCCTGCATCGGCCGGTCATCCCGGGCCACCGCGCCCGGCCAGGGACATGACCGTCCCCCGCCCGATCCGCACGAGGCGCGTTCGCCTCCCCGAGCCAGTGAGCGAGATGGAAGGCAGCCGCGGCCTGCCTGCGGGACAGGTCCTGCTCGGCGGGCTACTGGGACTGCTGCTCGCGATCTTGCTCAACGCCGAGGAACTCCTCCGAGACGCCGAGGAGAAGCCGTTCGGCCGCAGCCGTGACATCTCCGTTGCTGTCTGGGAACCGGTGGAGTCGCTCGCGTCGACGTTGCACCTCACCCAACCTCGTAGATGGGCCGACGAAGCGCTGGGGCGCGACATCTCCGGGGAGATCTTCGACCTTCGCACCGCGACCGGCACCGAGGACGAGCCGGGTGTGTCGCCCGACGGAGTTCAGCGGATCGAGGTGTCCGACGGCCTCCTCATCGCAGATGAGGACGGCGAGCCCACGATCGATCCGGCGGAGGGTCCGGCCACGCCCACGACGACCGAGCCGGCGCTCCCGCCAGGCGTCCCCACGCCCGAGGACCCGCTCGAGTTGTGGATCGTCGGGGACTCGATGGTTCAGTTCTTCGGGGACACGCTCGCGGGGCTGGCAAACGGAACCGGTGTCATCGACGCGACTGCCGAGAGCAAGTTGTCGAGCGGGCTGAGCCGGCCCGATTTCTTCGATTGGCCGGCCCGACTGTCGGGGCTCATCGCCGACGAGAACCCCGGCGCGCTGGTGATCATGTACGGCGGTAATGACGCCCAGGGCCTGGTGACCCCGGACGGCGTGGCGCAGCCTTTCTCGGATCTCTGGGTCCGCGAGTACTCGCTTCGGGTCGGTGCCGTGATGGACCTGGTCACCGAGGGCTCGGATCGCCACGTGATCTGGGTCGGTCAACCGATCATGAGATCGGACGACTTCGACAACAAGATGCAACAGCTGAACCGGATCTACGAGGCCGAGGCGGCGACTCGTTCGCAGGTCACCTACGTCGACACCCGCGCACTGTTTCAGAACGCCAACGGTGCCTACGACCGCTTCTTGCCAGACGAATCCGGCGAGCTCGTCGATGTTCGTCTGACGGACGGCGTCCACCTGAGCACGGCAGGTGGACGCTGGCTGTCCGAGCTGCTTCTCGATGCGCTGGGTGAAGTCGTCGATCTCGAAACGGGCCGCGGGGGCTCATGAGCGCCGGAGCGCGCGCGGTGTGCCGCTGGGTGCTGGCGCTCGGCCTCTCGTGTGGACTACCGGTTGTCTCCACGTCGTGGGCCTCATCGGACGAACCGGCGCGGGGAGGCTGGGCCGATCCCACCCTGAAGTGGCCGGATCCGCTCGGCGAGACGCAGCTCGGGGCCGAGGGCGCCTACTACTGGTTCACCCGCGCCGATCGGTTCTCGCTGCTGCCCATCGCGACCGCAGAGAGGCCGTTGCGGATTTACGTGGGCGGCGACAGCCTGTCCGGTGGACCCGCGTTCGGCTTCGAGCTCCTGCTGGAGGACGACCCTCGCTTCGAGTTGACCTTCGATGTTCGTTTGTCGACCGGGGTGATCACCGAGTGGTTCTTCGACTGGCGGCTGCACCTCGCGGAGGTCGTGGCCGATGGCGGATACGACGTGATCGTGTTGTCGATGGGCGGCAACGACGGTCAGCGGTTCAGCGGCCAAACCGACGCCGTGGGCTCGGACCCGTGGAGGGCGACGTATCAGTCGCGGGTCGCAGAAATGCTCAGCGCCGTCGATCGACCAGGCCGCCTGGTCGTGTGGGTCGGGATGCCTCCGGTGACCCTCGACAGGATCGCCGAGCTTCCAGCGATCGTGAACCCGCTGACCTCAGCGGTCGCTCAGGGCCGGCGGTCCGCGTTCCTCGACGCAGCGGCGATCGTGGCGCCAGGCGGCGTGTTCACACAAACGATCCAGGACTCCGAAGGCCGGGACCGAACGGTTCGCGCCGGTGACGGCGTGCACTACACCCGAGACGGTGGCCGACTGCTCGCCGAACAGATCCTGTTGATGATCGACCAGCGGTCGGGCTGATCGATCCCCGCACCTGCATTGAGGTCGACCCGGTGGTCAGGCCTCGGCAGCCCGAACGATCGGGCAGCCCCATCCGTCGTAGCGGCCGCCGTGCTCGTTGGCCGTTCGCTCGATGTACCAGGTCGTGGTGCTGACCCCGAGGGGTCCAGGAAGCGGAGCCTCGGTGCGCGAGAGACTCACGACGAGTGTGCCGTCATCGCTTTCGCTCGTCGCCGAGCTGTAGTCCTCTTGGCCAACGGCGGTGCTGAACGCCTTGGCCGCGGCTCGATTGTCGAAGAGCACCGTGTGGTCGATGCTGCGCGGGGTACTCAGCACATCGCCGTTGCGGATCAGTCCGGCGATGACCTCCATGTCGGCCACCGAACGCCACTCCTCGTGCGAGGGTGCCAGCGCTTCTTCGAACACCGACCACTCGAGGTCCTCGAACAGCTCGATGTCCGACCAGTCTGCTCGCCACCCGGTATCGGGGAGCTGCGCATCGGCCGGGAGATAGGCGATCACGAGCAGCGCTTCGGGCGAACGGAAGTAGCCCGCGAGCTCGCCGCTTGCGGCGCTGACGGCTGCTTGGAGGCGACCCTCGAGCTCGGACACCCGAGCCGAATCGGTGGGGTCATTGAGCTCAACGGAGACGATCAGCACCCAGGGGAGAGCGTGGAGGGGGGCGAGGTCGACGAGCTCGGAGCGGACGAGCACCATCCCCTCGGTCCCGTAGCGAGCGACGGGGTAGAGGTAGTGATCGGCTCCTGAGGCCATGTGCGCCCAGGGTACGTGTGCCCGCGACCGGCGACGAATCCCCGGACCGCGCGTCGGCGACCCGCGTGCGGCGCGGCTCCCTACCCGAGGGATCGCTTGTAGCGCAGAGGCAGATCGCCCAGACGAACGAGCCTCGACGCGATCCATCCGCCAAGAGCGCTGAAGTGTTCGTCGATGAGGTTGCCGTCGGCCAGCAGCTCGTGATGGAGCTCGTACACACCTGCGTAGGACACCTCGATGGCGTGTTCGGCAACCGTGAGGTCTCCGTCGAAGGTGGTCTCGAGCGTGGGGCCACCGCGTGCCAGGATGTCGCTGCCGACGGGCGGGGACTCGACGGGGAGCGCCTCGAGGACCACTGCCGGCTCGGGTGCGTCCTCGAGTCCCTGCAGCCGGAAGACGATCTCCGCGTCGATGTGCGGTGCGTCGGTGATGTCCTCACCGAGGTACCAGGAGCGGTAGTTGGTCTGACTCCAGGTGTTCCAGCGGAGCGTCACATCGGCGCGGACGCGCGGCGGATCGCCTTCGCCGGGGAGTCCATAGGTCGTCTCCCACGTGGTGTCGCCGAGCAGCGGATCGGTCTGGAAACGTTCCTCGAAGGCCTGTCGCTCCAGGAGCGCGCCTTCGAACACCTCTCGGAGCGCTCCGATGGCGTCGGTGAAGACGTGGTCCAGCACGTCAGTGACAGATGAGGGGGGAGGTCACCGGAAATCGACCGGTGGGCGCGACGTGTGGCTCAGCCGCGGCCGGTGTTGGGCCGCTTGCCGTGGTTGGCCTTGTTGCGCCTCGCCCGCAGCTTTCGCTTTTTGGTGCGCTTCGACATAGGGGTTCAATGCTACCCGGGGAGAGGGGACCGGCCCTACTTGACGGCTCCGACATCGAGGAGTTTCTGGATGTCCTCGGAGTCGAAACCCCAATCGGCCAGCGCCTCGGCGGTGTGCTGGCCGGGAGCAGGCGGTGGCATCTGCACCTCGCCGGGGGTGCGACTGAACCTCGGCGTCGGTCCAGGCTGGACCACGCCCTCGACCTCGATGAACGTCTCGCGAGCGACATTGTGCGGGTGGTTGGGAGCCTCTTCGAGGTCGAGCACCGGCGCGTAACAGACGTCGGAGCCGAGCATGAGCTGGTCCCATTCGTCACGGGTCTTGGTCTTGACCACCTCGGCCATCGCGGCCTTCTTCTCCTCCCACGTCGAACGGTCGTTGCGCTCGACCGTGGGCGCGCCGGCCAAGCCCGTCAGCTCCAGCAACTCCTCGTGGAACTTGCCCTCGATCGAACCGATCGAGATGAACTTTCGGTCCTTGGTCTCGTACACGCCGTAGTAGTACGCCCCACCGTCGAGGAAGTTGCTCTCGCGTTCGTTGGCCCACCCGCCCGAGGCGAAGATGCCGTACACAGAGCTCATGAGCGACGCGGCGCCCTCGGTCATGGCGGCGTCGACGACCTGGCCGTGGCCAGACGTCCGCGCCTCGAGCAGGGCGGCGCACACCCCGAACGCGAGGTACACGCCTCCGCCCCCGAAATCGCCGACCAGGTTGAGCGGCGGGCTGGGCTTGTCCGCGCCACCGATCGCGTGAAGCGCTCCCGTGAGAGCGATGTAGTTGATGTCGTGGCCTGCGGCGTGGGCCATCGGGCCTTCCTGGCCCCAACCGGTCATCCGTCCATAGACCAGCTTGGGATTGCGTTCGAGGCACACGTCGGGTCCCAGTCCCAGTCGTTCGGTGACTCCCGGGCGGAATCCCTCGATGAGCGCGTCGGCGCTCTCGACGAGCTTGAGGATGGTCTCGACGCCATCGGGGTTCTTCAGGTCGACCGCGACGGAACGGCGGCTCCGATTGAGAACGCTGAACTTGCGTCCGCGGTCGATGCCCAGATCGTCCTCTGCAGTCCGATCGACGCGGATCACCTCGGCGCCCAGGTCCGCCAGAAGCATTGCGCAGAAGGGGCCGGGTCCGATGCCGGCCAGCTCGATCACTCGTACTCCGCTCAGCGGTCCCATCGCGTTTCCCCCTCGTTCGTCGGATTGCGTCGAGTCTGTCACAGGACCGACATCCGGCTCCCGGTAGCCTCCCCTCCCGATGGAACGATTCGGGTTCGTCGGTTTGCCCAACGCGGGCAAGTCGTCCTTGTTCAACGCTCTGGCAGGTGGTGGGGCCCTCGCCGCGCCCTATGCCTTCGCCACCACCGACCCCAACGTCGGGGTGGTGCGCGTGCCGGACGCTCGGCTCGACTCCTTGGCCGAGATGAGCGCCAGCCGCAAGGTGGTGCACTCCACGACCGAGTTCGTCGACATCGGTGGGCTCGTCGAGGGGGCCAGCCAAGGCGAAGGGCTCGGCAACAAGTTCCTCGCGGGGATCCGCGAAGTCGACGCCGTGGTGTTTGTCCTGCGCGCCTTCGACGACGACGACGTCCCTGGCCCGAGCGATCCGCTCGAGCACCTGCGCATCGTCGAGTTGGAGCTCACGCTCGCCGACCTGGAGTCGGTCGAGACGCGCATCGACAAACGCCGCAAGGCACTCAAGGCGGATCCTCGCGATCCTCAGCTGATCGCCGAGGTGGACGCTCTCGACGTCGCATACGCGCATTTCAGCGAGGGCACGCCGCTGTTTCGCACCGACATGTCCGCCGACCAGCGCGGCGCGTTGCGCGAGCACTTCCTCCTCACCAACAAGCCCGTGATGGCGGTCCTCAACATCGGTGAGGATCAGCTCGACGAGGGCGACGCGATCGCAGACCGGGTTCGCGAGGCGCTCCCTGGAGCGGAGGTCCTCCCCCTGTCCGTGCAGCTCGAAGCCGAGGCCGCCGCCCTCGACGAGGGAGACCGGGCGGAGCTGCTCGAAGGTCTCGGTCTCGGGGAGGGGGCGCTCCCGCGGTTCGTACGAGCGGCCCACGGGCTTCTCGGGCTGCGGACCTTTCTCACGACTGGTGAGAAGGAGTCGCGCGCGTGGACCTTCAAGCACGGTTGGAAAGCACCGCAATGTGCGGGACGGATTCACACCGACTTCGAAAGGGGCTTCATTCGCGCGGAGGTGATCGATTGGCGCGAGCTTCTCGAGCTCGGTGGGTGGTCCCAGGCTCGCGACGTGGGCAAGCTCCGGCTCGAGGGCAAGGACTACGAGATGTGCGACGGTGACGTCGTCGAGTTTCGATTCAACGTGTGACATGGCCTGGTTGGTGCGGGACGGTCAGGTTCTGGCGAGCCTCGAAGTCGCGAACACCCGCGGGAGCAGACGGCAGGGGCTTCGCGGCCGCGACGGTCTCAACGGCGCGCTGATGCTGGTGCCGTGTCGCTCGATCCACACCTTCGGGGTGCGGTTCGGTATCGACGTGGCGTTCGTGGCGCGCGATGGAACCGTGCGCGAGGTCCTCCATGTGTCACCCCGACGCGTCACCAGACCTCGCCCGGGTGCGGGTTGGGTGCTCGAAGCCGAAGCGGGGGCCTTCGAACGCTGGGGGTTGGCCAAGGGCGACGTGGTCGAGGTGTCGACGAGTGAGTGAGCGCGCCACCCTCCTGTTGGTCGCGACCCCGATCGGCAACCTGGGCGACATCACTCAGCGGGCGGTGGAGGCTCTTCGCGGCGCCGACGTCGTCGCGTGTGAGGACACGCGCCACACCGGTCGGCTGCTCAAGCATCTGGGTGCGTCGCCGCGGCGGCTCGTCGTGGCGAACGATCACACAGAGGCCGAGGCCGCGCAGAGCATCGTGGACGAGCTCGGCCGTGGGGCCAGGGTGGTCTTGGTGTCCGACGCAGGCACGCCGGGCATCTCTGATCCGGGTGAGCGGGTCGTGACGGCGGTGATCGCCGCTGGCCACACGGTCTCGATGCTTCCCGGCCCGTCCGCAGCTCTTGCCGCCCTCGTCGTGTCAGGCCTCCCGACCGACCGGTTCGTGATGGAGGGCTTTCTGCCGCGTAGCGGTGTGGCCCGCACTGAGGCACTCGCGGCGATCTCGACCCAGCCGCGCACGACGGTGATCTACGAGTCGCCCAAGCGCTTGCCGGCAACCCTCTCGGACCTGCGCGCTGTGTGCGGGCCCGAGCGAAGGGCGGCGGTGGTGAGGGAGATGACGAAGCTCCACGAGGAGGTCGCCCGTGGCTCGCTGGCCACCTTGGCCGAACGCTTCAGCGAAGCGCCGCGCGGTGAGGTGGTCGTTGTGATCGGCGGGGCGCCGGTGAGCGAGGTTGGCGACGAGGATGTTCGCGATGCGCTCCATGAGCATCTGTCGGGAGGCGCGACGGTTCGTGACGCCGTGGATGCTGTGGTGGCTCAGCTCGGCGCACCGCGCAACCGGGTGTACGAGCTGGCGATCTCTGTGCGTGACTCAGGCCGCTGAAGCCACGGGGCGCGGCGCCCGCAGCTCGGCGAAGGGACGAACGACCGCGAGGTACTCGATCAGTCGATCGCGGGTGACATCGTCGATGCCCACGAACTGACAACCGAGGCGCCTGCGTGTCCCGTGCTGGTTGGGCACAGAGCTACGCACGATCGCGTCGAACCACAGGTCGACGGTCGAGCCGTCCACACGCGAGACCCTGAGTCCGAGCCGGACCTGGTGGCCGGCCGAGATCGAGGCCGGGGTGATCAGGCTGAGCCCGGTCGTGTTGGCGTCGAGAACCTTCACCGGCCGGCCTTCGAGCACACCGGCCATGTCGACCTCATGCCTGTGGTTCGCGCGGTATTGACGACGTCCGACGAACACGCCGAGGACCCTGAGAAGGAACCAGAGGATCGTGCCGCAGATGGCGACGAGTCCGACGAGATCAAGACCGCCGATGCGCCCGGGGAGGGGGACACCGACGAGCGAGTCGAGTAGCCGCAAGGCAATCGCCGCTTCGAGGATGAGCGTGATGACAGACAGCAGGCTGAGCTGTTTGAGGACGTCGAGGCCGCCGTGGTCGGTTCTTGGACCGTCGGAGGGCCTGAATCGACGATCGATACCGAGGGTTGCCGTCACGAGCGCCATGAGGTGGATCTGCAACGTCAGGGCACTGTGCAGAGCGGCCTCTCCCGCCTGCACGCGGCCGCGGCCGATGGAGACGCGGGCGAGACCGGCGACGCCGTTCCAGCACGCAAAGCCGATGAGATATGCAGCTGCCTCGGCGTTGAGGGGAAGTTGGCCCGAGAGGAGGCTGAGCACCAGCACGAGCAGACCGAGGACGTGCACGACCGAGGCGAAGTAATCGCTCAACAACTCGAGATGGCTGATGCGCTGGCGGTGGTCGAGGCCGCGCGCCCAGAGGGGATTGTCCTTCGTCGTGCAGATCGCGAGGTGGCCCCGCGCCCAACGCGCCCGTTCTCGCAGGTGGGTCCGAAGGTTGTGAGCTGCGAGGCCGTAGGCGATCACCTCGCCGTGGTAGCGGGTGCGCCAACCCGCACCCTGGAGGCGGACGGTCGCCTGGAGCTCGCCGGTGGTGCCTCGGGTGGGGATCCCGCCGATGGCGAGGAGGGCATCGCGGCGAATCATCGCGGAGGGTCCTTCCCACACAGCGGCGTTCAGCCGATCGCGCCCCGGGTTGACCACCTCGTTGACGAGGCTCCGCTCGTGGCGGCTGTGGTCGGCGTGAAGGACCGAGTCGCGGTTCTGGTACTCGAGCGGTGTCTGCACGAGCGCCACGGTGCGGTCGTCGAAGAACCCGATCGTCCGGTGGATCGCATCGGGAAGTGGCACCTGGTCGCCGTCGAGAAGGAGCAAGAAGTCGCCGTGCGTGTGCTGGAGCACGTGGTTGAGTGCACCCGTGCGGCCGTTGGTCGGCTCGGCTCGGGCGAGATAGTGAATTCCCATCTCCTCGGCGAGCTCGCGCAGGTCGTCGCGGTGGCGGTCGTCGACGAGCCAGGTCTCATGGGGATAGCGGATCTCGCGGCATCCGATGAGCGCCGCACGCACGATCTCGGTCGGTTCGGCATACGCGGTGACGACCACGTCGACGCTGCGGATCGTCCGAGCCGCCTGAAGCGGAGAGGGCGTCACCGACCATGTGACGTAGGTGCGCATCGCGAGGCGGAGCCACGCAAAGGCCTCGACGAGGAAGAGCCCCCAGAACAGGAGCGGATGAACGCCCGCGCCCGTGGTGAGCCGCCACCCGAGGTAGCCGACTCCCACCACCACGGCGACGGGCGCGAGCCACGGGGTGGGGAGCTGCTGTTGCTGTTCTGTGCTCACCTATGTGGTGTCGGCCAACCGACAGCCCGGCAAAAGGCCCGGCTACAGGTCGGCCAACACCTCGAGGAGGTCGTCGGCGAAGCGACTGCCACCCGTCGCATCGAGAGTTTCCACCGCGACACGAATGCCCTGGGTGGTGTGGTTGTCGGGTCGATCACCTGCGATGGTGTTCCAACCGAGGTCGCGCATCCCTGCGACGGCGGCTTCCTGATCGGGTGCGGGGATCCACACATGGGGGCCCGATTCACCCATCGAGTCGATCCCGCGATGGCGAAGGGCCGCCATGAGCATGACCCGACGAGTGCTGAGATGGCGGGCCACGGCGTCGGTGCGGTGTGGGCTACCGGGGTGATCCAGGACACTCAGCGCGAAGCGGCGGGCTATGGGTGTGAGGTCGGTTCCGCTGAGCAGTTGGCGACCCTTGACCCGCGACGTGGTCACGGGGTCACCGGCCAAAGCGGCCAAGTCGGCCTGGCCGGCGAACTGGTCGCGATAGCTGCGAATGTGGGCCCAACGCTCGAAGTCCGGATCCGCGACGGGATGGAACTCGACGCCGGCCATGTCCGACGCGGGATCCCACTCGATCACCAGGACGTCTGGCCTGGTGCGAAGAACCGTCCGCAGCTCGGATGCTCGTGCGGCGTCGATCGCGGTTCCCGTCGGGTTGTGGGCACGGGGAGTCACGATGAGCGCGCGGCATCTTGGGAGGACCGACGAGAGCGAGCGGGGCGACATCCCGCCGATGTCCATGGCGACCGGTTGTGGCTCGAGGCCGCCGAGCGACAACACGTCGCGAATCTCCGAGCACGACGGTGCTTCGACGCCGACGCGATCACCGGGAAGGAGATGACTCTCGAGGACCCTGGCAAGCGCCTCTCGCCCGGATCCGAGGGCGATGACGGCCGTTGAGTCGACGCCGACCGCGTCGAGGTCCTTGGCCAGCCGCTGCTCGAGCTGACCTTCGTCGTCGAGCTCGCGGCGCTCGACGATGTCGCTCAGCGCGTCGCGGTTGATCTGGGCCAGATCGGTGTCGAGCGGCGCGACCCCCACCTCGCGGAGACCCGCGTCACCGGCGTTGCCGGGTGGCACGGTGGGTGCCTCGACCGGCGGACGGCTGTGCACGCGTGTGCCACCACGACCGTGGGTGCTGATCACGCCGCGCTGTCGTAGATAGCGGTATGCCGCCGAGACGGTGCTCGGACTGACCTGAAGCCGGTCGGCCAACGCCCGCACGGTGGGGAGCTGGGCTCCGGGTGTGAGACGACCTTCGCGGATCGCCTCTTCGATGGAAACGCTGATGTCGGAGGCTCTCCGACCGCGCACCCCGTCCTCTGCCATGTGCGGCGAGGGTACCGAAGCCCCTCATCCAGGTGGTGGTTCCTCGAGCGCGGTTTGTGAGCGGGCAGAACGCCGCATCCCGTGACCGTGTGTGGCGCGCCGAGAAGGACCCGTTCGGCCGGTCGCGAGGCCGCCGGCATCGCGCAGCGACCGCCCGAACACGACGGTGTGGGCACCGCCGATCCGACGCGCTTGATCGAGCGCCGCACCGCCGTTGCGACGGAGTCCAGCGACAGTGGTGACACCCGGCTGGGTCAGCGCGACGCCGCAGCTGAGGGAGAGGTACCACCGGACCCCGTCGACCGTGACCGGTTCGTCGAGACACGAACGAAGACGCTCGGCGAAGCGCTCGGCGTCACGGATGTCCTCGACGTCGTCGCGGATGATCTCGAATGTGTCCGGTCCGGTCCGCGCGATGGTGTCGCCCGGCCGCACCTCGTCTCGAAGCGTCGCTGCAGCCGCGACGACGAGTCGCTCGGCCATCTCCTTCCCGATCGACGGCACCAACTCCTCGTGACGGTCGACGGCAAAGGCGGCGAGGCACGTGCGGCGTCCGTGGCGCAGAGCCCGGTCGATGGAGACCTCCAGCCGATCGGACAACACCGCTTCGGTCGGCAGGCCCGTCGACGGGTCGCGCAAGGGACCAGCGGGGACCGCCGCGGAGGCCAGACGGGCGCGCACCGACCACACAGGTGGAGTGGAGTCGTGGTGTCGCAGCCAGACTCGCGCAGGGTGATGGGAGCCCCCGGCATCGAGAAGGCGCAGTTCTGCCGACCAGCTGTCGTCCACCTGGATCGCGGCCAGACCCTCCTCGATGAGTCGATTTCGGCTGCTGTGGTGAAGGATCGCCTCGAGCTGAATGGCCGAGACGTCCTCGTCTGCGGTCAAGCCGAGGAGAGCGCGGGCCCCGGCGCTGGCCGCGATCGGTCCATTGTCGTCGAGGAGCCAGATCACGTCCTCGGCTTCGTCGAGGAGGTCGTGCGCCGCCACCCGTTCGCGCGCCGGCAGCACGCGGGTGTCGGCGCTCTCGTCTCCAGCCGAGTTATGCGCGCGGAACGTGAACGCGTGCCCCACGAGCTGGCCGACAGAGTCCCGGAGCTCGCGGCCGCGGACCTGCCGTGGTCCGTCCTGGGATTCGAGGTCGAACCGCAGCGCGTTGCGCTGCCCGGTTCGCAGCGCGCCCGCCAACCCGTCGTCGTGACCGCTGGGCACACCCGCGCTGATCTGCTCCCCGACGCGGACCTCTGGCAGCAGGTGGCGGGCTGCGCGGTTGAGCTCGAGGACGCGGAGTTCGGTATCGGTGATGACGACGGCGTCGGAGAGATCATCGGCGATCGCGTCGAAACGGCTCGCAGCTCGGGCGATGTCGAGGCTCACGTTTCGCGGAATCAGCTGAAGGACCGCGTGGTCGGCCGGGTCGCCGACTCCGGGAGGGAGCGGGTTGATCCAGCCGGTGAGGCGGACGGGGTCGCCGTCGGAATCGACGAAATCGAAGTCGACGCGGCATGCGGCATGGGGGTCCCGCAGCCAGCGATCCAGATGCCCGTCGATGTCGTCCGCGAGGACCGCAGGAAGGGACCGTTTGACGATCTGGCTTCGGAGCAGGCCGGTGAGGCGCAGGAGGGCCGGGTTGGCGTATTTGACGAGACCCGTCTTGTCGATCACCGCGAGACCGACCGCGGCGGCATCGACGATCCGCCTCGGCCTTTCGGCTCCGGCTGGCGATTTCTTCGATCGGAGAGGGGGTTCCGTCACGTGTCCTTCACCGCGCAGGGGTCGTGGCGCTGAGGGTACGGCAGGACTCGGCGGTCGCACAGCCCCCAAATCGCCCGCGGGGCCAAATGGGTGACATCGGTAAGGTGACCGGCGTGGGCGACAGCTTCTACCTCACCACTCCGATCTACTACGTGAACGACGTGCCCCACATCGGGCACGCCTACACGACCATCACTGCCGACGCGGTCTCACGCTGGCGGCGGATGTGTGGTGACGACGTCATGTTCCTCACCGGAACCGACGAGCACGGTCTCAAGATTCAGCGCGCCGCGGAGGAAAACGGCTGCACTCCCATCGAGTGGGCCGATCGCACCGCCCCGCGGTTTCGGGAAGCGTGGGAGCAGCTCGGAATCTCCAACGACGACTTCATCCGTACCAGCGAGCCCCGGCACTACACCGCGGTGCAGAAGCTCCTGCAGGCCTGCTACGACAACGGCGACATCGACCTGCAGACCTACGAGGGCCTCTATTGCGTTGGCTGCGAGGCGTACTACACCGAAGACGAGCTCGATGACGGCAACTGCAGGGTGCATCGGCGGCCGGTCGAGCGGGTCACCGAGGAGAACTACTTCTTCAAGCTGAGCCGTTACGAGAAGCCCCTCCTCGACTGGTACGAGTCCCACCCGGATTTCGTGCTTCCGATCACCAAGCGCAACGAGGCCCTCGGCTTCATCGGCCAGGGCTTGCGGGACTTCTCGATCAGCCGGACGTCGATTTCGTGGGGGGTCCCGCTGCCGTGGGATCCCGACCACGTCAGCTACGTCTGGTTCGACGCGCTCACCAACTACATCACCGCCGCCGGCTACGGGAGCGACGATGAGCAGTTCGCACACAGGTGGCCGGGCACCCACGTGATCGGCAAGGACATCCTTCGCTTCCACTGCGTGTACTGGCCCGCGATGTTGATGAGCGGCGGGGTCGCGCCGCCCGAGCGCGTGCACGTGCACGGCTTTCTCCTCGTGGGCGGAGAGAAGATGTCCAAGACGGCGCTCAACCAGATCGCGCCGGCTGATCTCATCGAAGAGTTCGGCGTGGACGGCGTGCGGCACCATTTCCTTCACGACCAGCCCTTCGGCCCAGACGGTGACTTCTCCCACGAGGGAATGGTCGCCCGGTACAACGCTGATCTGGCGAACAATCTGGGCAACTTGCTGAGCCGCGTCTCCACCGTGGTGGGCAAGAAGTGCGACGGTGTGGGTCCAGCACCAGACCCCGACAGCGAGCTCGGTCCGATCGTCGCTACCGCGGTGGCCGACGCCATCGACGGGTGGGCTCGCTTCGCGCCATCCGAAGCGCTCGATGCGACATGGCGGATCATCCGAGAGACCAACTCGGCCCTCGAGGCGGCCGAGCCGTGGAAGGCCGAGCCCGGACCCGACGTGGACGCGGTGCTCGGCGATGCTCTCGAGGCGCTGCGGATCGTCGCGATCCTCGCCAGCGCGGCGATTCCGGAGGCGTGCGCTGCCATCTGGGAACGGATCGGCCTCGAAGGTCGGCCAGACGCTCAGAGGATCCCCGACGACGTCGCATGGGGCGGCTACTCCGGAGGCCGCGAGGTGGTGAAGGGGTCGCCGCTGTTCCCGCGGCTGTCGTGACCGAGAGCCAGGGTCCCCTGTGGACCGACAACCACTGCCATCTCCCCGCAGAGCTCTCCGAGGCCTCGGAGATCGTGGCCGCAGCCGAGTCGATGGGTGTCACCCGCCTGGTCGACGTCGGGACCGATCTCGAGCGCAGCGCCCAGGCGATCGAACGGGCGAGGGTCTTCCCCGGGGTGCACGCCACCGCCGGCCTGCATCCGCACGACGCGAGCTACGGCATCGAAGGTCTCGCCGAGCTCGTTGCTTCGGGGAACGTGGTGGCGGTCGGGGAGTGCGGGCTCGACTACTACTACGACCACTCGCCCCGCGACGTGCAGAAGAACGTGTTCGCCGCCCAGATCCAGCTCGCGCACGAGACCGGCCTGGCCCTGGTGATCCACACCCGCGATGCCTGGCCGGACACCTTCGACATCCTCGACGCGGAGGGCACGCCCGAACGCACCGTGTTCCATTGCTTCACCGGAGGGCCAGACGAAGCGCGGGCCGGGCTCGACCGCGGTGCTGCACTCAGCTTCAGCGGCATCGTCACGTTCAAGAACGCGCCGGAGGTCCGTGAGGCCGCTCGTCTGGCACCCAGCGATCGCTACCTCGTCGAAACGGACGCGCCATACCTCGCTCCTGTCCCACACCGCGGCAAGAAGAATCGCCCGTCGTGGGTCACCCATGTCGGAGAGACGCTCGCCCAAACGCGGGGCGTCGACGTCGCGACCGTGGCCGCCCAGACATGGGACAACGCGACCTGGCTCTACGGTCTCAGCTGAATCGGCCTGCCGGTCGGGGTGACCGGCTCATCGCCTGTGGGTCCGCGATGGTGATTCGCGACAGCCCGTGACTAGGCTCGCGCTCTGCGTACGACCCCTGGAGATCGACCGTGGAGCCACTCGGGCCCCCCCGCAGAGGTCTGCTCGCGGCGAGCGTCATCACGCTCGCCGTGCTGCCGATCCTCGTGCTCTCCAATCTCGAATCCGCGCCCGCGGCGCTGAACCTCGAAGCCTCTGTCGAGTCGCGCCAGATCGCGACAGGCCCCACCGTCGAGTCGAGGGCCGCACGCCAGCTCGCCGAGGCCTCGCTCGACCTTCTCGACGACGTGCTCCTGGCCTCCGAGGAATCCCTCGCATCGATGCCGCGGCCCCGCGTGTTCACCGCGCTGGTGATGGACGAATTCCGGATTCCCGACGTCGTCGTGGCCGCAGCGCCCGAGACGACGACCACCACGGCACCACCACGTACCACAGCGCCCCCGCCGCCCAGCCCGCGCATCACTTCTCCACAGACGACCGTGCCGCCCACGACCGCGCCGCCCACGACCGTGGCGCCCACGACCGTGCCGCCGACGACCGTTCCCCCCGCAACCGTGCCGCCCACGACCGTGGCGCCCACGACCGTGCCGCCCACCACCGCACCGCCGACCGGCACGATCTTCGGGCAGCCGTACCTGTCCACGTGGCCGTCGCTCGACATGTGGGACCGAATGTCGCTCTGCGAGTCGGGCGGAAACTGGTCGATCAACACCGGCAACGGCTACTACGGCGGGATCCAGTTCTCCCTGTCGAGCTGGCAGTGGGTGGGCGGTTCGGGTAACCCTGCGGACGCGAGCCGCGAGGAGCAGATCTATCGAGGCAACCTCCTGTGGGAGAAGCAGGGGTGGAACGGTTGGCCCGGATGCAAGCGACACCTCGGCTGGGACCGGTGGCAGATCACCCAGTGACGCGTCGATGACCCACTCGCCGGGCGACATCCGCGAGCTCCTCGACCGAGCGGGAGCATCGCCGCGGCGCAGTCTCGGCCAGAACTTCGTCGCCGATCCCAACACCGTCCGACGCATTGCGAGGCTGGCTGAGATCGACGAATCCAGTCGGGTGGTCGAGATCGGGGCAGGGCTGGGCTCTCTCACCCTCGCCCTCGTCGAGACGGGCGCCGAGGTGGTGGCGGTCGAGACGGACCCATCGCTTGTCGGCGTCCTCCGCGAGGTGGTGGGTGATCGGGCGCGTGTGGTCGAAGACGACGCTCGCCATCTCGACTGGGCGTCCCTGCTCGGAACCGACGGCTGGCACCTCGTCGCCAACCTGCCGTACAACATCGCGACCAGCCTGGTGCTCGACGTTCTCGACGACGTGCCCCGGATCGATCACCTGCTGGTGATGGTTCAGAAGGAAGCAGGAGACCGCCTGGCCGCGACGGCGGGCCAACCGGCGTATGGAGCCGTGTCCGTTCGTGTCGCCATGCGGGGGGTCGCCGAGCTCGTGGGGACGGTGCCGCCGACCGTCTTCGTGCCCCGACCCGCCGTGACTTCGGCGCTCGTTCGCATCACTCGTCGTTCCCTCGACCTGTCCTCCGATGTCGATGCGACGACCCGCCGCCTCCTACGACAGGCCTTCGAACAGCGCCGAAAGATGCTACGCCGAAGCCTCAGCGGCGCAGTTGCCGACGACCAATTCGACGCGGCGGGCATCGCCCCGACTCAGCGCCCAGAGGAACTCGGGCTGGACGCGTGGCTACGGCTCGCCTCGGTCGTCTGCCAACGTGGCGACTGATGCGCACGTTGCTCGCTCCCGCCAAGCTCACCGTGAGCCTCCGGATCACCGGTGTCCGCGATGACGGCTACCACCTCATCGACGCGGAGATGGTTTCGCTCGATCTCTATGACGAACTTCGCATCACCGACGGCAGCGGCCTGACCGTTCGCTCTGATGCCACAGGCCTGACGATCCCCGATGACGGCGACAACCTCGTCGAACGGGCGCTGCGAACCGTGGACCGAACAGCGGCCGTCGAACTCCTCAAGCGAATCCCAGCCGGTGCCGGCCTCGGAGGAGGATCGAGCGACGCTGCGGCGATCCTGCGCTGGGCGGGCGGCGTCAGCGACGAGGCCGCCGCCTCGATCGGTGCCGACGTCGCCTTCTGTCAACAAGGAGGTCGCGCCAGGGTCCGCGGCATCGGAGAGCAGGTCGAGCCGCTGCCCTTCGAGGAGCGGCGCTACACGATCCTCACGCCCCCCTTCGGTGCGTCGACCCCGGTCGTCTACGCCGCGTGGGACGCGTTGGGTGGCCCACGTGGCGAGGCGGCCAACGACCTCGAACCCGCTGCGCTGGCTGCCTACCCCGAGCTCGCTCAGTGGCGGGACGCGTTGAAAGAGGCCAGCGGGCAACGCGCCCAACTGGCGGGCAGTGGCAGCACCTGGTTCGTCGAGGGGGTCCACCCCGGCATCGACGTCCAGGGTGTGGCCGCGAGAGTTGTGTCCACGGTCGCTGGAGACGCGACCGTGAGCTGAATTATTTGTTGCGGCGCTGGTAACGCGTCTTGCGGAGCATCTTGCGATGCTTCTTCTTCCGCATCCGCTTACGGCGCTTCTTGACCAGGGAACCCATGAGGACGTGGAGGGTAGCCCGCCCGCCCCGCGACTCAAAGTCTGTGTTTCGCCACGGCTCGTCGCCGCTTCGCAACCGTGTCTCGCCACGGCTCGTCGCCGCTTCGCAACTCCTCGCTCGTGGATTGGTCGCCACGGCTCGTCGCCGCTTCGCAACCGTGTCTCGCCACGGCTCGTCGCCGCTTCGCAACTCCTCGCTCGTGGATTGGTCGCCACGGCTCGTCGCCGCTTCGCAACCGTGCCTCCCCACGGCTCGTCGCCGCTTCGCAACTCCTCGCTCGTGGATTGGTCGCCACGGCTCGTTTGTCCGGCGATTCGCGATGTCGCGCGGTTGCGTGCGGCGTAGCCTGGTCGGTGACCTTCGGGGATCGTTCAACTGGCAGGACATCGGGTTTTGGTCCCGACAATGGAGGTTCGAGCCCTCCTCCCCGAGCTTCGGCGCCCGACAGGGAGAACATGACTTCGACACGACGTTGCTCGGCGATGGTTCTCGCAGCGGGGCGCGGCACGCGAATGCGATCCACTCGCCCCAAGCCGATCCACCTCATCTGCGGCAGGCCCATGGCGATGTACGTCCTCGACAGCCTCGCGGAGCTCGCCGTCGAACGAACCGTCGTCGTTGTCGGTCACGGCGCCGAACAGGTGAGCAAGACCCTCAACGAGCTCGCCCCAGCGCACTTGCGCGTCGACTTCGTCGAACAGGTCGTTCAACGCGGCACCGGCGACGCTGTCAGCGTGGGCCTCAGCGCGTTCGAAGGATCCGAGCTCGACGACGAGGACACCGACCTCGTCGTGCTCCCCGGCGACACGCCCCTGCTCCGTGCCGAGACGCTTGCCGAGCTGCACCGGGTACACGTCGCCTCCGGCGCCGGCGCCACGCTCCTCACAGCGCGCATGGAGGACCCCACCAACTATGGACGGGTGATCCGGGGCGACGACGGCAACGTCGTCCGTATCGTCGAGCACCGCGACGCGAATCCCGAAGAGCTGGCCGTCGACGAGATCAACACCTCGGTGTACTGCTTCCGCCGCAGCCTGCTCCCTGCGGCGCTCCGGATGGTCGACACCCGCAACAGCCAGGGCGAGTACTACCTCACCGACGTCATCGAAGTGCTGCGCACGGCCGGCTACCCGATCGCTGCGGTCGTCGCCGAAGACGGCGGCGAGACGGCAGGCGTCAACGATCGCCAACAGCTCGCGGAGTGCGAGAGTGCGATGCGGCAGCGCACCAACGAGCGATGGATGTCAGAGGGCGTCACGATGCTCGACCCTTCAGCGACTTACATCGACACCACCGTCGAGCTGAGCCCCGACGTCACGATCTTTCCCAACACCCTCTTGCAGGGCGATTGTGTGATCGCCGAAGGAGCCGAGATCGGTCCGGACGTGCGCCTCGTGCACACCGTCGTCGGCGCCCGGTCGAGGGTTCAGTCGACGTCCGCGGTCGAAGCCGACGTCGGATCCGACTGCCGCGTCGGACCCTACGCGGTACTCCCGGCGGGAATCGAACTGCCGTCGGGTACTGTCACAGGACCGTTCTTCTCGTCGAGCTAGCTTGGGAGCGTTGATGGAGCTCGTCACCAAGAAGCGACTGCACCTCTTCAGCGGGCGGGCCAACCCGCAGCTGGCGGCGGAGATCGCAGACCACCTCGGTGTCGAGCTGGGCGACCCCGGCCTCATCGACTTCGCCAACGGCGAGATCAAATGCCGGTTCCAAGAGTCCGTGCGCGGCGGCGATGTCTTCATCATCCAGTCCCACGCCGCGTCCGACGGGGTGACCGTCAACGATGCAATCATGGAACAGCTGATCATGATCGACGCGGCCCGCAGGGCCTCGGCGAAGCGGATCACCGCGGTCATCCCCTTCTACGGCTATGCCCGGCAGGATCGAAAGGCTGCCGGGCGCGAGCCGATCACCGCTCGCCTCCTGGCAGACCTCATGTACTCCGCCGGCGCCGAGCGGATCGTCAGCATCGACCTCCACAGCGGCCAGATTCAGGGCTTCTTCGAAGGACCCGTCGATCACCTCACCGCAGCCCCGGTTCTGATCGACTACCTCCGCGAGGCCATCCCGCCACAGTCGGTGATCGTGTCGCCAGACACCGGCCGGGTGAAGGTCGCCGAGCGGTACGCCAAGAGGCTCGACTGCGAGGTCGCCTCGATCTACAAGCGCCGTTCGCTACAGGTGGCCAACGAGGTCGAAGCACTCGGTGTCATGGGCGACGTCGACGGCCGTACCTGCGTGATCATCGACGACATGATCGACACCGCAGGCACGATCTGTTCCGCCGTCGACACCTTGCTCGACGGGGGCGCAACCGAGGTCATGGCGGCCACCACTCACGCCGTGTTCTCAGGCCCCGCTGTCGACCGGCTCAAGAACTCCAAGCTCGACCGGGTCATCGTGACCAACACGGTCCCGCTGCCCACCGAGAAGCAGTTCGACAAGCTCCACGTGCTCAGCGTCGCCGGAGTGTTCGCCGATGCCCTCGAGTCGGTGTTCGAAGACACATCCGTGTCGGAGATCTTCGACGGCGACAACCAAAGCTGAATAGGGCTTCTCCGGCGGCGTGTTGACGCAGGTTCTCTGCCCGGTCGTTCACCGACTGTCACTTGCCGCAGCTTCGCTGCGGATTGCCATGGCCCGCCCGGCTTCTCCGGTAGGTGGTTCGGCTCTCGGCCGCTTAGACTGATTCGTCGCGTCTTGCGGGCCCTCTCAATCCCCCCGCATCCCCACCACACGCGTTTCGCAGGAGCACGTCGCGATGTCTACAAGTCTCAAGCTGTCCGCCGAAACCGGTCGCGCCAAGGGCAGCCGCGCGTCGCGTCGGCTGCGCCACGCCGACCAGATTCCCGCGGTCATCTACGGGCACGGATCCGACCCGATCTCGGTGATCCTCGACAGGCCGCTGTTCCGTGCGGCTCTGAACGCAGCAGGACCCAACGCCGTCATCACCCTCGACATCGAAGGGGCCGAGTACCTCACGATCGTCAAGGACATGCAGCGCGATCCCATCGCCAACCGGGTCACGCACGTGGACTTCCTGCTCATCGACCTCGATGAGCGCCTCGTCGTCGACGTTCCGGTCGTCCTGTTCGGAGAAGCCGTTCTCGCCGAGCGCGAGGGCTCGGTGATCCAGCAGCAGCTGATGGCCCTCACCGTCGAAGCGCCTGTCGCCGAGATTCCCGCCTCGTTCGAAGTCGACATCAGCGAGGTGTCGATCGACACGCCGATTCGCGTCGGCCAGCTCGAGCTCGGTCCCAACGTGATCTCCCAGCTCGACGACGACGTCGATGTCGTCGTCGCCCAGCGCAGCCGTGCCTCCATCGCCGCCGAAGACGCCGAACCGGGCGAGGAGGGCGTCGAGGGCGAAGAGGGCGTCGAGGGCGAGGCTGCGTCGGACGCCGATGGCGAAGACGCTTCCGAGGACTGACCCCGGTAGGTGTCCATCTTTCGTCGGGCTGCCGAGCGGCGCGGAACGCCCGCTGACCATCTCGTGGTCGGGATCGGCAACCCCGGCGAGAAGTACGACAACACTCGCCACAACCTCGGCTTCGAGGTGATCGACGAGCTCTGTCGCCGGCACGGCGGAGAACTCCGTTCCTCCCGTGCCGAGCGGGCCCGCGTTGCAACCATCACCCTGGCGGGCAACACGGTGGTGCTCGCCTGCCCAGACACGTTCATGAACCTCAGCGGCGAGAGCGTCCGCCCCATGGTGAAGCGGCACGGGATCATCGACCCCACCCAGGTGATCGTCGTGCACGACGAGCTCGATCTCGAGCCCGGCCGGCTCAAGGTCAAGGGCGGCGGGAGCGCAGCCGGTCACAACGGATTGCGCAGCATTGCGAACCACCTCGGATCGTCGGACTTTCTGCGCGTGCGCGTCGGTGTGGGCAAACCACCGCACAAAGGTGCAGGCAAGGACTGGGTTCTGCGGCGCCTGTCGAAGTCCGATCGCGAACTGTTCGACCGCGAGGTGGGGAGAGCCGCGGACGCTGTCGAAACGCTCGTCGGCGAGAACCTCGAAGCGGCGATGAACTCCTTCAACAGTCGATGACGACGCCGACCTCGTCCGCAATGACTGCCGTCGTGACTCCGCCGGCCGAGCCCGCCCAGCGGGCCGGTCTCGCTGGAGTCGCCGCGCGTCTGCGCGACGAGGCGGGGCTGACCTCGATGCTCGGCCGTCGCGCCGGCGACCTGGCCGTGGCCGAGGGGGCGCGCCCCTTCGTCATCGCAGGGCTCGCCGAACTGTCGGCGAGACGGCCGATTCTCGTCGTCACACCGAGCGCCCAGGACGCAGAGCGCTACGGCGCCGACATCGCGACCTGGCTCGGCCCGCGACGCGTTGGTGTCTTTCCCGCCTGGGAGACCCTGCCGTTCGAGCGGGTGAGCCCGGGCGTGGAGACGATGGGTCGGCGACTCGACGTGATGGCACGTCTGCACGCCGGCGATCCACCCGACGTCATCGTCGCCCCGATCCGCGCCGTGCTCCAGCGGCTGGGCCCAGATGCCATCGGGGTCGAACAGTTGCGCGTCGAACGCGGCGATCGGGTCGACACGACCCTGCTCGTCGAACGGCTCGTCTCCATGGGCTACCGCCGCGAGTTTCAGGTCGAGCACCGCGGCGAGTTCGCCGTGCGCGGCGGCATCGTCGACGTCTTTCCGGCAATCGCCGATCAGCCGGTGCGGATCGATTTGTGGGGCGACGAGGTCGATCGGCTCACCGAGTTCGCTGTCGCGGACCAACGGTCGACGGTCGACATTGCCGCCGTGGCGATCAACCCCGCCCGCGAGCTCCGCCCAGACGACACCATGCGCGAACGCGCCAAGCGACTGGTCGCTGTAGAGCCCTGGGGACGCGAGCACTGGGACAGGGTCGCCGAGGGGCTGCTCTTCGACGGCATGGAGTCATGGCTCCCGTGGCTCGTGGAGACCGAGCAGATCCTCCCCGATCTCCTGGGCGAGGACGCTCAGGTTCTTCTCGTCGAACCCCGCCGCCTCCGCGATCGTGCCGGGGACCTCGCAGCCGAGGAGGCAGACCTCGCGCAGTCGCTTGCCGGAACCTGGGGAGCATTGGACTCCGACGGCGAACCTAGGCCCTTCCCCAACCTGCATGTCGGATTCGAACGGTTGCTCGCCACGTGCGACGCGGCCGCGTGGACGATCGACTCGACACCGTCGAGCCCCGAGGGTCCCGAGGTACCGATGTCCGCCTGGGAGCCCATCGCAGGCGACTCCAGCCGTCTCATGGACCAACTCCGGACCCTCGTGTCATCCGGTGGCACGGTGCTCGTCGCGGCTGACGGCGTGGCGTCGGGTCGCCGCCTCACCGAAACGCTCGGCGATCACGGCGTCGAGCTCGTCCATCACGAGTTGGCCGAGACCTACCAAGGACAGCCAGGCGGCCACGTGGTCGCGCTCGAACTCGACGCCGGCTTCATCGCGCCAGGTGCTGGCGTTGCTGTGCTCACCGAACGCGACGTCACCGGTCGACGCCGCACCCACCGAGTGCGCCGCCAGAGGCGTGGCGCCCAGACCGCGTTCGAGGACCTCACCCCTGGCGATTTCGTGGTTCATCACCACCATGGCGTGGCCCGGTACACGGGGATGGTCCACCGTGAATTGATGGGCGCGGAGCGGGACTACCTGGTCCTCGACTTCCGCGGCAGCGACAAGCTCTATCTACCCACCGATCAGATCGACCTCATCCGGCCATACACCGGCGGCGAGAGCCCGACGCTCAGTCGCATGGGCGGCGCCGATTTCCAGAAGCAGAAGGCCCGGGTCAAGGCGGCGGTCACCGAGATCGCACAAGAACTTGTGGTGCTCTACCAGCGGCGCATCACAACCGACGGCCACGCCTTCGACGTCGACACCCCGTGGCTTCGGGAGCTCGCGGACTCCTTCCCCTATCAGGAGACACCCGATCAGCTGACCGCCATCGCCGACGTGCTCGACGACATGGAGTCGCGGCATCCGATGGATCGTCTGGTGTGCGGCGACGTCGGCTTCGGCAAGACCGAGGTCGCCATGCGGGCCGCCTTTGCAGCGGTCAGCGATCGCAAGCAGGTGGCGATCCTGGTTCCGACGACCCTTCTGGCCCAGCAGCATCACCAGACCTTCTCGGAGAGATTCGCTCAGCACCCCGTACGCGTGGAGGTGCTCAGCCGTTTCCTGACCCCCGCGCAGCAGCGCGAGGTCGTGAGGGGAGTGAAGGACGGCTCCGTCGACGTGGTGATCGGCACCCACCGGCTCCTCAGCCAGGACATCGAGTTCCAACGGTTGGGTCTGCTGGTCGTGGACGAGGAGCAGCGGTTCGGCGTCACGCACAAAGAGGCGATCAAACAGCTCAAGGCCGACATCGATGTCCTGACCCTCACCGCCACCCCGATTCCGCGCACCCTCGAGATGAGCCTGACCGGCATCCGTGACCTGTCGCTCCTGCAGACCGCGCCTGCCGAGAGGCAGCCGATCCTCACCCATGTCGGGGAGTACGACGAGCGTGCCGTTGCCGAGGCGATCCGACGCGAGCTGCTGCGCGAAGGCCAAGTGTTCTTCGTCCACAACCGGGTGGCCGACATCGAACGGGTGGCCAGCGATCTCCAAGAGCTCGTACCCGAAGCCAGGATCGCGGTGGCGCACGGGCAGATGGATGAGGGAACGCTCGAGCAAGTCGTGATCGACTTCTGGGAGGGCCGCTTCGACGTCTTGGTGTGCACGACCATCATCGAGTCGGGGATCGACATGCCGAGCGTCAACACGCTGGTCGTCGATCGGGCCGACATGCTCGGCCTCGGCCAGCTGCACCAGATCAGAGGCCGGGTGGGCCGCTCGGGCCAACGGGCGTACGCCTATCTGTTCCACCCGCCGGACCGTGTGCTCAGCGAGGAGGCGTACGAGCGGCTGAAGACGATCGGCGAAGCGACCGAACTCGGATCCGGTTTCAGGATCGCGATGCGCGACCTCGAGATTCGCGGCGCGGGCAACCTCCTGAGCGGAGTGCAGTCGGGACACATCGCCGCGGTGGGTTACGACCTGTACTGCCAGATGGTCACCGAAGCGGTCGCCGAGCTGAAAGGTGAGCCGGTTCCCGAGCCGGTCGAGATCACGATCGATCTCCCCCTTCAGGCCTACCTGCCCGACGACTACGTCGCCCGCGAGGAGCAGCGGTTGGAGGCGTACCGTCGACTCGCAGCGGTGGCCGAGCTCGTCGAGGTCGCCGACATCGAAGCCGAGTGGATCGACCGGTACGGACCGGTGCCCGATGTGGCGCGAACGTTGTTGCATCTGGCGCTCGTGCGCACCGAATGCCACCGGCTCGGGATTCGCGACGTGGGCGTTCTTCACGGCGGCCGCCTCCGGCTCTCGCCGATCGACCTCAGCGAGACTGAGAAACTGCGCTTGCGTCGGCTGTCGACCGCCGGGTCCTTCACCTCGGGTCTGTACAAGGAAGATGCGAGAGAGGTTCATCTCGCGACGTCGTCGATCGACGAAACGATTCCCGGCCAGCTCTTCGGGCTGCTGCGCGAGCTCCGCTCTCCCGAAGGATGACCCAGGCCCTACCATCTCGCCTCGTGATCGCATCTCCGCCTCTGCCGACGCGTGTTCGGCTTCTTCGAGTGGCTGTGGGCCTCCTCGCTGTGGCCGTCCTGTTCACCGCGTGCACGACCGACGGCGACGTCGTTGGTGTGGTCGGCGGTGAGGAGGTCACCGAGGCGGAGATCGTCGAGAGCCTGGACGAGGACGGCGACGGCGTGGTTCGCCGCCTCGAGGTGCAGCAGGCCGTCGCGGATCTGGCCATCTCCGATCTCCTCACTCGGCAAGATGTCGTGGCGGCCACTTTTCCCGGAGGAGACGTCACCATCGGGATGGTGTTGACGAGCCTCGAAGAGCAGCCTCCGAGCAACCTCGCCACGGGCGCCGAGCCCGATCGAGCGATGATCACCGCCCGCCTCACGTCGATGGTCAATCTGCGCCTGGCCGCTGTGGGCCTCACCGACCTGGGATTCCCCGCGTCGATCGATGGCAGCGACATCGAGATCAACAACGTCGTCGCCGAGATTCTCAGTGACCCTGCTTTCGAGGTCTTCGCCACCGAAGAGACGGTCCGGCGCAGGCCCGAGGTCGAGAGGGTTGCGACACCACACTGTCTCAGCGTGTTGACGGTGGGCTCGGAGTCCGAGGCGATAGCGGCGCGTGATCGCGTCGAGGCCGGCGAGGACATCTTCCAAGTCGCCCTCGAGGTCAACATCTCCGAGGCCGCTCCGCCCGGCGGCTCGATCGGCTGCAACAGTCTTCTCGACTGGAGTCAGGCACCGGGTCTCGACGCCCTGGCGTTGCAGGAGCTCGAAGTCGGGGGTCTCACGTCTCCCAGCTCCATGCCCTTCGAGGGCGTACCCAACGGTGAGCTCTGGCTCGTGTTCCGTCTTGACGACCTCCAAACCGAGGCACTGGATCTCGCTTCGCTGGGACCCTTCGCTTCCAGCGTGATCCGCGAACAGATGGCGTCATACGAGGTCGAGGTCGATCCGGCGTTCGGTGTGTGGAACAGCGCGGAGCTGTCGATCGGGTTCGAGCCCCGTTCCTGAGTTCGGCGAGATGGGAGCCGTCATCGTCGCCGGGCTCGGGCCGGCCGACGTCGATCTGATCCCGCCACGGACGTCCGCGCTGGCAGCCGCGCATCCGACATTCCTCCGGACCCGCCGCCATCCCGCAGCAGGGCTACTTGCGGCAGTTCCGTCGTTCGACGATGTATACGACAGCGCCGCAACGATCGACGACGTCTATGCCGAGATCGTGGAGCGGCTCGTCGCCGCATCGATCGACGAGTCCGTGGTGTATCTCGTCCCAGGCTCGCCGCTCGTGGCCGAGCGGACGGTGGAGATCCTGCGCGCCGATCCCCGGGTGGACGTGACGGTCGAGCCGGCGATGTCGTTTCTCGATCTCGCTTGGGTGCGACTGCGAATCGACCCGCTCGCAGCCGGCGTGTCGCTGGTCGATGGCCATCGGTTCGAGTCGGAGGTCGCTGGGTCAGAGGGTCCCGTCCTGGTCGGTCAATGCGACGACCGGTTCGTTCTGTCCGACATCAAGCTGGCCGTCGATGTCGACGAACCTCCCGTCGTCACGGTTCTGCAGCGGCTCGGACTGCCAGACGAGGCGATCTTCGACGTCGGGTGGGCCGAGTTGGATCGTGCGTTCGAGCCCGACCACCTCACCTCGCTGTGGATCCCGTGGCTACCCCCGGGTCCTGGCTCGGCGCTAGCTCGACTTCATCGGGTGGTCGGCCGATTGCGCGCCGAATGTCCCTGGGATCGGGATCAGTCTCATCACAGCCTGGTGCCGTACGCGCTCGAGGAGGCCCAAGAGGTCGCGGACGCGATCGCCGACCTCGATCCGCTCGACCCCACCCGGGCGCAGATCTCCGATGTGGTCAGAGAGCTGGGTGACCTCCTCTTTCAGGTCATGCTCCACTCCGCGATCGGCGAGGAGAGCGGCGACTTCGCCTTCGCCGACGTCGCAGCCGCCATCACCGAGAAGATGATCCGCCGCCACCCACACGTGTTCGAGCGTGCCGAGGGTGACCCGCCGGTGTCGATGGAGGCGCTGTCTCGCCAATGGCGGGAGATCAAACAACAAGAGCGCGCTGAGCGCGACGGCTGACCTCCCTCGGCGCGCTCGCGCCGACCCTGCCGACCGACTGCGCTTCGGTACCCTCAGCGACTGGTCCGAGTTCCCTCCGGAGAGTCGCCCAATGAGCGCAATCGTCAACGTGATCGGCCGCCAGGTCATCGATTCTCGTGGCAACCCGACTGTCGAAGCAGAGGTGCACCTCGACTCCGGGGCCGCCGGCCGCGCGCTGGTGCCCTCTGGCGCGAGCACAGGCCAGTTCGAGGCGGTCGAGCTGCGAGACGGTGGGGATTGCTACGCGGGCAAAGGTGTCGCAACGGCGGTGGGCCACGTCGGTTCCGAGATCGCCGACACGATCATGGGAATGGACGGTCTCGACCAGAGGGCCGTCGACCGGGCGATGCTCGACCTCGACGGCACGCCCAAGAAGGGTCGGCTCGGCGCCAATGCGATCCTCGGTGTGTCGCTCGCACTTGCTCACGCCGCCGCAGCGGAGGTGGGCGTCCCGCTCTACCGCTACGTGGGCGGCGCGAACGCGCATGTCCTTCCCGCCCCGATGATGAACGTGATCAACGGTGGTGAGCACGCCGACAACAACATCGATCTGCAGGAGTTCATGATCATGCCGGTGGGCGCCGCCTCGTTCTCCGAAGGGCTGCGCTGGGGCGTCGAGACGTACCACACCCTCAAAGCGCTTCTGACCGAGCGGGGTCTGTCGACGGCGATCGGCGACGAGGGTGGTTTCGCCCCCAGCCTCGGTTCCAACGAGGAAGCCCTTGCGCTGCTCGTCGAGGCGATCGAACGCTCCGGGCTCACTCCTGGCGACGACATGGCGCTCACCATCGACGCTGCGAGCTCGGAGTTCTTCGACGCCGGGATCTACAACCTGGCCGGTGAGGGTCGGACCCTCCGCGGGACGGAGTTCGCGGCCTACCTGACCGATCTCTGCAATCGGTACCCCATCGTGTCGATCGAAGACGGCATGGACGAGGAGGACTGGGACGGCTGGGCAGCGCTCACCGCTTCGCTCGGAGATCGGGTGCAGTTGGTCGGCGACGACCTCTTCGTGACCAACACCGAGCGACTTCAGCGTGGCATCGACGCGGGAGTCGCCAACAGCATTCTCGTGAAGGTGAACCAGATCGGTTCACTCACCGAGACACTCGAGACGGTCGAGCTGGCTGCCAACGCGTCCTACACGAGCGTGATGTCTCACCGGTCCGGCGAAACCGAGGACACGACGATCGCCGACTTGGCCGTTGCCACCAACTGCGGTCAGATCAAGACAGGTGCTCCGGCTCGATCGGACCGGGTCGCCAAGTACAACCAGCTCCTCAGGATCGAGGAAGACCTCGGCGAGGCCGCCGCGTACCGCGGCCGGGCCGCAGTGGCAGGGGTCTGATACGTGACGCGCCAGGCACAGCGGCCGCCACCGGCCGCCGCGTCGCAGCAGGTGAGCCTGGCGCTCAGCCTCTGGCGCAGCCGACTGGTTCGGCTCCTCGGCGGGCTGATCGCGCTCACCGCGGTGGTGGCGATGCTGGTTCTGGTGGTGTTCCCGACCCAGGCCCTGTTCGATCAGAGAGAGCGGATCGACGACGCCGAGGCGACCCTGGCCGCGCTGCGGACCGAATCGGTGGGACTCGAGGAGCGGGTCTCGGCGGGGACCGACCCGATCGTCGTCGAACGCGTGGCCCGCGAACAGCTCTCGCTCGTACGCGAGGGAGACCTCCTGTACCGGCTGTCTGTCGACCCCGCCGATGCGGTAGACCTTCCTGCGAGCTGGCCGCTCCCCGGTGTACGACACCTCCTCACCGGTGAGTGAGCCTCCCCGCTCGTTTCCCTCCCACCCCCTCACCTCCCACGCGGCCTCTCCATGAGTACACACGGCACACCGATTCGTCCGCCCATTCACGTCGAGGAGCTCGAACGACGCTTCGGGGACATCGTGGCGGTGGATGGCATCGACCTGAGCGTCGAGGAGGGCGAGATCTTCGGCTTCCTCGGACCGAACGGCGCAGGCAAATCGACCACGGTCCGCATGTTGACGACGTTGCTTCGCCCGACGTCGGGCCGCGCGTGGGTCGCCGGCTACGACGTCGTCGATGATGCGCAATCGGTCCGGCGCTCGATCGGCGTCGCTCTCCAGGACGCAGCCATCGATCCCATCATGACGGGCCGCGAACTGCTGCGACTTCAGGCTGTCCTTCACGGGATCGGACGGCGGGTCGCTCGAACCCGGGGCGAGGAGCTGCTCGAACGGGTCGGCCTCACCGCGGCGGGGGATCGCCGGGTGGGCGAGTACTCAGGCGGCATGCGCCGCCGTCTCGACCTCGCGATGTCGCTGATCCACGAACCCCGCGTCCTCTTCCTCGACGAACCGACCACGGGGTTGGATCCCACGAGCCGGGTCGCCCTCTGGGAAGAGGTCCGCCGCCTCAACCAAGAATTCGGGACGACTGTTCTGCTGACGACCCAGTACCTCGAAGAGGCGGACCAGCTGGCCGGTCGAATCGCGATTATCGACGGCGGCAGGATCGTCCGCGAGGGCGAACCCAACGCACTCAAGGCGGCGGTGGGCGACCCCACCCTCAGGGTGGACGTGGGCGAGGACTTCGTCGACCAGGCCGCCGTGGTCCTCGAGGAGCTCGGCGACCGCCGTCCCGCTCGTGCTGGTCGCGTCGCGATCGGGCTGCGCGGCGGTGCCACCAACATGGCCGCTGCCGTGCGCGGGCTCGACGCAGCGGGCATCGAGGTCCATCACATGGAACTCGACCCGCCGAGCCTCGACGACGTGTTCGCCGAAGCGACCGGGCGACGCCTGGAGGGCGCGGGGGACACCAGCCAGTGACCGCTGCTTCGCTGGGAACGCACACGGGTGCCCAAGTGCGTGCCATCGCGGGCCGGTCCCTCCGCGCTGTTGTCCGTCAACCCCAGCTGTGGGCGCCGTCGATCGTCTTCCCGCTGTTCTTCACCGCCCTCAGCGCCGCGGCGTTCGACCGGACGCGCGACATCCCGGGGTTCCCCGACGTGTCTTCGTTCGTGGCCTACCTGCTCGCGGCAACCATTGTTCAGGGTGTGCTGTTCGCCTCGACCGGTGCCGGGAACGACGTTGCTCTCGACATCGAATCCGGGTTCTTCGACCGCATGGTCGCATCGCCTGTCGCCCGGGTCGCGCTGGTGTTGGGACGGCTGACCGGCTCGATGGTTCTGGCCGTCGCACAGGCGATCGTGTTCATCGCCATTCTCATTCCCTTCGGAGCGACGATGGACGCGGGCGTCGGCGGGCTCGTGGTGACGCTTGTGGTCGCGGCGCTGTTCGGTGGTGCCGTCGGTGCGTTCTCGCTGGCTGTGGGGCTCAAGACCGGTTCGGTCGAAGCGGTCAACGGCTTCTTTCCGATCCTGTTCGCCGCAGTGTTTCTCTCCTCCGCGTTCTTCCCTCCCGAGATCTCGGGAGGGTGGTTCGAAACGCTCGCCAATCTCAACCCCCTCTCGTACATGATCGATGGCCTGAGGAATCTGCACATCAGCGGGTGGGACAGCGGAGATGCGCTGATGGCGTTCGGCGTGGCGATCGGAATGCTCGCGCTGTTCGTGATCGCGGCCCTCGCCGCCCTTCGAGATCGGCTCAGGGCATGAGCGCCTTTCTTGCCGGCACGGGCGCGATCCTCGGGCGAGGAGCGATCAAAACCGCTCGCATCCCCGCGATCGTGATCCAGTCCCTCTTCTTCCCGACGTTCTTCCTGGTGATCTACGTCGGGCTCTACGCGGGTGTGTTGGCGCTCGGCGGATTCGGAACCGAGTCGGTCGAGAACTGGTACGTGCCGTTCATGATGCTGCAGGGCGCGGCGTTCTCGGGTGTCGCCGTCGGCTTCGCGACCGCTGTGGACATCGACAACGGCTTCTTCGATCGACTGCTCGCCGCCCCTGTCAACCGCTTCGCCATCCTGCTCGGAACGGCGCTCGTGGGCGTGCTGCGTGCGGTCCTGGTGGGGACCGTGGTCCTCGGCGTGGGCTTCGCGTTCGGGGCCCGATTCACCGGCGGAGTGCTCGGGGTCGTGTGGCTCTTCGTCGCCGTCGTCGGCATCTCGCTCTGCGCGAGCGGCTGGGCGCTCGGACTCATCTATCGGGTCAAGGACCAGCGAATCGCTCCGCTGTTCCCGATCGGCATCTTCCTGGCCCTGTTCATGTCGACGGCCCAGGTGCCGCTCGAGGTCGCTACAGGCTGGCTTCAGACCGTCGCCCGGTGGAACCCGATCACACAAGTGCTCGAGCTCGCCCGCCAAGCGTTCCTCGACAGCGGCATCTCGGCCGAGTCGACAACCGACGGTCTGCTCGCGCTCGGCGCGATGGTCCTGGTGCTCGGGTGGTTCGCGTGGTCGGGTCTGCGACGCTTCATTCCCTGATTCGGGAGGGCGCCGTCAGTCCTCCATCAGGAGCATCGCGCGGTTGACGATGCGCGAGCGGTGGACCTCAGGGTCGACGCCGGGCTGTTCGAGCGACAGGCGAATGGTGCCCACGGCTGCGGCGGCTCTGATCCGATCTTCGACGTCGGGCTCGGTACCCACCAGATGGCCGAAGAACTCGCGGGCCTGGACGCGGATCCGCTGACCGATCGCACCTTGCTGAATGGCGGCGTCGTTGAACACGAGGCGGAACACCCGCACATCGCTGGCCAGCAGGTCGTAGTACCCCTCCAGCGCGGGGCGCACGGTGTCTGGCCCGCGCCCCAGGCTGCGCAGCCCTTCGAGCAGGCGCTCACCACCTTCGATGAAGCCGGTCATGATGCCCTCGAGGACCTCGTGCTTGCTGCTGAAGTGGTAGTAGAGCGCAGCCGGAGTGATGCCGAGCGACGACGTCAGTTGGCGGATCGACGTGCCGTCGTACCCGTGCTTGGCGAACAGATCGCGAGCGCTCGCGAGGATGTCCTGTTTGGTGCCGCTGGGGGCATCGACCATGGCGTGAAGCGTATCCAACGGGTGTTCGGAACGGGCGCCTGGCACCGAATGACGTCGGATCGGTGGGCAATCCACTGCGAGTGCAGCACGGGGGTCCGCGATGGTGCATGATTGGAGGCGCTCGGCCGGCGTGCGGCCGACGATGAGAGGGGACACTGTGGAGATCAGCGTCACCGTGAACGGTACGGCGGAGTCCAACGACGTCGAGCCGCGCACGTTGCTCGTCTACTACCTGCGTGACCAGTTGGGCCTCACCGGCACCAACGTCGGCTGCGACACCTCGTCCTGCGGGGCGTGCACGATTCACGTCAACGGCGAATCGGTCAAGTCCTGCACCATGCTGGCTGTCCAGGCAGACGGCGAGGACATCACGACGATCGAGGGACTCGCTCCATCCGACGACGAGCTGCACCCGATGCAGGACAGCTTCCGCGAACATCACGGCCTCCAGTGCGGCTATTGCACTCCCGGCATGGTGATGGCGGCAGTCTCGCTCCTCGAGGAGAACGCCAGCCCGACCGAGGCCGAGGTGCGCGAAGGGCTCGAGGGCAACCTCTGCCGGTGCACCGGCTACCACAACATCGTCAAGGCAGTACTGGCCGCCAGCGGCCAGTCGGTCGACTGAGGGGCCGGAGATGATTCCAGCAGCATTCGACTTCAAGCGTGCAGGCTCATCCGACGAGGCCATCGCCTTGCTCGGCGAGTACGGCGATGAGGCCAAACTCCTCGCGGGCGGTCACTCGCTCCTTCCGATGATGAAGCTCCGCCTCGCTGTTCCCACCGTTCTGGTCGACATCGGGCGGGTCGAGGACCTGAGCTACATCAACGACGGCGGCGACCACATCTCGATCGGCGCGCTCACCCGTCACCGGGCATTGGAGACGAGCGACCTGCTCGCCGCCGACTGCCCGATCCTGTCGCACGTGGCCAGCAAGGTCGGCGACCCGCAGGTCCGGCACCGTGGCACGCTCGGCGGTTCGCTCGCCCACTCGGATCCGGCCTCGGATCTCCCGGCCGCTGTTCTGGCACTCGGCGGCACGCTCGTGGCCCAGGGACCCAACGGCTCGCGCGAGATCGCCGCTTCGGACTTCTTCACCGGTTACTTCGAGTCGGCGCTCACCGACGACGAGATGCTCACCGAGGTTCGGGTGCCCAAGGCGTCCGGGGGGTGGAACTACCAGAAGTTCAACCGGCGTGCCCAGGACTGGGCGATCGTGGGTGTGGCAGCCGTGCAGGTGAACGGTGGCACCAACGTGTCGCTCGTCAACATGGGCTCGACCCCGCTGCGGGCGGGTTCGGTCGAGGCAGCGTTGGCCGGGGGTTCCTCTGCTGCCGATGCCGCAGACGCCGCCGCCGAAGGCACCGAGCCGCCGACCGACCTCAACGCGTCACCGGAGTACCGCGAGCACCTCGCCCGCGTCCTCACCCGGCGCGCACTCGAGGCCGCCGGCATCAGCTGACCCAGCTCTACCTGAAGCTCTACCTGGACATCGACAACGGGGGCGTCTCTATCAGGGGCGCCCCCGTTGCGCGCCCCCCGTTCTGCCAGCTTGGGTGGTGAGCCTGGTGACCGTGTGGGCTGGCAGAAGGGTGACTGTCCCACCCTCGTAGTGGGATGCCACCATGCGCGAACGACGAGATACCAGCGAACGTTTTCTGGTGCGGCGAGGCCTACGAGAGCTCGCTGCGCGCCAAGGCGGGGTCGTTCGCCGGCAGCAGGGGGCCGCGCTCGGAGCAGCCCATCTGGTCAAGTACGAGCTCGAATCGGACCTCTGGGTGCGGCTCGACCCTGGCATCTATCTCCTGAGGGGCCGACATCTCGACGAGACAGCGAGGGCATTTCGGGCGCTGTTGCTGTCGGGCCCCGGCGTGGTCGTGAGCCATCACTCAGCCGCTGCTCTGTGGCAACGCCCGGGCTTCGATGTGCTCCCGCTTCACACCTGGCGGATGCGCGGCGCCAACTCCATCCGGTCGGGAAACGGACTCAAGGTGCACGAGACACGAGCGCTCCCACCGGAGCACGTCACCGAGATCGACGGCTTACCCGTCACACGGCCCGCCCGAACGGTCTTCGATCTCGCCGCCGTACTCCCGCTCCCGCGTACCGAGGTCCTTCTCGACCGGCTGTGGACGGATCGACTCGTGGTCTGGGACGACCTGAGCGAGACCTTCGTGGCTCTCAACAAGCGCGGCCGCCGCGGGATCAAGGAGATGAAGAGGTTGCTCGACGCGCGTGGGCCTTCCTACGTTCCGCCCGCCTCATCGCTGGAGCGCAAAGTGCAGGCCGACCTCGAACGCGAGGGAGTCACGGGCCTCAGACGGCAGGTCGATCTCGGTGGGCGACAGTTCGCCGGCCGGGTCGATCTTCTGCACGATGGCGCCTCGACAGTGATCGAAGTGCAGAGCGAGCGCTGGCACAGCGCGCTGGTCGACCAGGCCGCAGATGCCGCCCGAACAGCCCGACTCGAGGAGCTCGGCCTCCTCGTGATCCCGGTGTGGGAAGCCGACATCTTCCGCCCGGCCAGCCGGTGGGCCGAACCCGTGGCCCGGATCATCCAGAACCGCCAGCGGACCCGGGCCGCGTGATCCCTTCTGCCAGCTTGGGTGGTGAGCCTGGTGACCGTGGGAGCTGGCAGAAGGGTTGGTGGACCGTTCTGCCAGCTTGGGTGGTGAGCCTGGTGACCGTGGGAGCTGGCAGAAGGGTTGGTGGACCGTTCTGCCAGCTTGGGTGGTGAGCCTGGTGACCGTGGGAGCTGGCAGAAGGGTTGGTGATCCGTTCTGCCAGCTTGGGTGGTGAGCCTGGTGACCGTGGGAGCTGGCAGAAGGGTTGGTGGACCGTTCTGCCAGCTTGGGTGGTGAGCCTGGTGACCGTGGGAGCTGGCAGAAGGGGTGGTCAGTCGAGGAGGCCGGTTGCCTGGCCGCCGTCGACGAGGAGCCCTGTTCCGGTGATGAACTTCGCCTGCTCGCTGCACAGGAACGCCACCGCCGCGCCGAAGTCGTCCGGATCGCCGGTCTGGCCGGTGAGGCTGCTGGCGTCGGCGGTCTCCTTGTCGGGCATGATCTTGGACACGCGGTCGGTCCAGTGGGTGCCGGGCTGGGCCGAGTTCACGGTGACACCCGACGCCGCGATCTCGCGGGCGGTGATCTTCAGGAACGACGTCAGCCCGGCACGTGCCACCGAGCTGGCGAGCAGGAACTCGATCGGCTGCTTCACACCCACCGACGTGATCGCGCACACGCGTCCCCACCCTCGCTCTTGCATGGGCGGAATGGCGGTCCGGCACATCTCGATCATCGCGAGGCAGTTCATCTCGACGGCGCCGCGGAAGGCGTCCAGGTCTGTGTTGGCGAATGTTCCAGGCGGGGGGCCGCCGGCGTTGGTCACGAGGATGTCGACGGCGCCCAGCTCGGCGACCGCCGATTCCACGAAGGCCCTACCCCCGTCGGGGTTGGAGACGTCGGCGACGATCTGCACCACATCGCCGTCGATCTGAGCTGCTGCCGCGGCGAGTTTCGCCTCGTCGCGGCCGCAGATCGCGACCCGAACTCCGTCGGCAGCGAGCGCCTTTGCCGCACCGAGGCCGAGGCCCGCCGAACCCGCGGCGACCGCCGCCGTCCGTCCGTTGATTCCGAGATCCATGAGTCCTCCCCGAGGTGCCGCCGGTCGATCCGAAGCGAGCGGGCATCACGGTACGCGAATCAGTGACCCGCCCGCGGAAGCAATACCCTCATGGGCGCATGTTCAGCGTTCCCGAATCCCCCGAATCGGTCGCAGACGCCCTCTCGCACCACGGATACCTTCCCGACGAAGGCCTGGCGATGGCGGTCTTTCTCGCCATCACGATGCGTCGACCCCTCCTCCTCGAAGGCGACGCGGGCGTCGGCAAGACCGAGCTGGCGAAGGTGCTGGCAGGCTGGACCGGTGGCGAGCTGATTCGGCTCCAGTGCTACGAAGGCATCGATGCGAGCCAGGCGCTCTACGAGTGGGACTACACCCGCCAGCTCCTCCACCTGCGCACGGCCGAGGCCGTCGGAGTGTCCGCGCAGGACGCGACATCCCTCGAGGACGAGCTCTATTCCGAACGCTTCTTGATCCGTCGACCTCTGCTTCGGGCGATCGGCCATGAAGGCGACGCGCTTCCGGTTCTCCTGATCGACGAAGTCGATCGCGCCGACGACGAGTTCGAGGCTTTCCTGCTCGAGATCCTGTCCGAGTACGCGATCAGCGTGCCCGAGCTCGGGACCATTCGAGCCGAGACCCCACCCCTCGTGATCATCACGAGCAACCGAACCCGCGACGTCCACGACGCGCTCAAGCGGCGCTGTCTGTATCACTGGGTTGCCCACCCGGGGATCGAACGCGAGGTGGAGATCGTGAAGCTGAAGGTCGACGACGTCGACGGCACTCTGGCCCGTCAGGTCGCGGCGGCGGTCGCCACGATGCGCGATCTCGGGCTCTACAAGCCACCGGGCGTCGCCGAAACCATCGACTGGGCGACCGCACTCGGAAAGCTCGGAACCACCGAGCTGGACGAGACCACGATCGCCACGACGCTCGGCACGGTGCTCAAGTATCGAGAAGACCAGGACCGGGTCTCTGAGTTCGGCATGGACATGATCATGTCTGCGATCGGTAGCGCCTGAGGCCGTGTCAGCCCAGGTCTCCTCGAACGCAGACGGTGTCGTCACCGATGCCGAGGAGCTCGCGGTCGGCTTCGGACGGGTGCTGCGCGGCGTCGGCGTCAACGTCCCGGTCAGCCGGGTCATGAACTTCGTCCATGCGCTGCACCACTGCGGGATCGACGATCGCGACGCGGTGTACTGGGCGGGTCGGGCGACCCTGCTCGGCGACCCGGAGGACACCGACCAATACACCCGGGCGTTCCGGGTGTATTGGGAGGGCCGCCAGCCGGTGGGAATCGAAGTGGAGGCTCCGCCCGTCACCGTCACGCTCGCGACCGATTCGCCTGACGAGAAGGGCGACGAACCGGACGATCCCGAGGGGGACGAGGCCGACGGGCCCACTCTGCGGGTCCGCTACAGCGGGGTCGAGACGCTCAGGGAGAAGGACTTCATCGAGTGCACCGACGCCGAGCTGGCCGAGCTGCACCATCTCATGAGCTCACTGCGGTTCACCTCCACCACCCGGCCGTCACGACGCCTCGTGCCGACCCGGTCCAGGACCCGCCGCCCCGATCTCGGTCGAACGGTGCGCCGCGCCCTGGCCACGGGAGGAGAGCCGATCCGCCGGGAATGGCGCGACACAGATCGACGGCCCAGGCGCCTCGTGCTCCTGCTCGACGTCAGCGGCTCGATGGAGCCCTACGCCCGCGCTCTCGTCCGGTTCGCTCACGCGGCGGTGGTCGGACGAACCCGCGTGGAATCGTTCACCATCGGCACCCGCCTGACCCGCATTACCCGGGAACTCACGTCGCGCGATCCCGACGCTGCCCTACGATCAGCCGCCCACTCCGTCGAAGACTGGTCGGGCGGGACTCGGCTGGGCGAGACACTGCGGGACTTCAACGACCTCTGGGGCGTGCGCGGCCACGCTCGCGGAGCGGTCGTCGTGATCCTGTCTGACGGGTGGGACCGCGGACAGCCGGAGCTGTTGGCCGAGCAGATGCAGCGACTGCACCGGGTCACACATCGGTTGGTGTGGGTGAACCCGTTGAAGCACACTCCTGGGTACGCACCGCTCGCCCGTGGAATGGCCGCGGCCCTCCCGCACGTTGACGAATTCATCGAAGGTCACTCGTTCGACTCGCTCGAACGCCTGGCCGAAGTCATCTCCGCCTGACCGGCGGCATCGGACCAACAGCAGGACAAGGAGCAACCCGTGGACGAGATCCTGAACGACATCGAACGCTGGCGGAAGTCCGGCCAACGGATCGCTGTCGCTCGCGTCGTGGACATCGAGGGAAGCGGACCGCGCGACCCCGGTGCAGCCATGGCCGTGAATCAGGACGGCGAGGTCGCCGGCTCGGTTTCGGGTGGCTGCGTCGAAGGGGCCGTCGTGGGCGAAGCCCTCCAACTGCTCGACGGGGACCGACCCGCCGGCATCACCACCTTCGGGTACAGCGACGACGAGGCGTTCGCCGTCGGTCTCACGTGCGGCGGCACCATTCACCTGTTCATCGAGGAGCTCGACTGGTGAGCTCGATCTATGAGCGGTATCGCGACGCCATCCGGGCGGAGGAACCGGTCGCCCTGGCCACCGTGATCGAAGGGCCAGACGTCGGCGCCAAGATCCTGGTGCTCGACACAGGTGAAACCCGCGGATCGCTCGGCCACGACGAGCTCGACCGCGTCGTCGCCCGCGACGCCCTCGGGATGCTCGAGGCCGGAACCAGCGAAGTCCGCCACTACGGACGCGAAGGCGAAGCGCGTCAACACGACCTCAGCATCTTCGTCGAAAGCCACGCACGACGGCCCCACATGGTGATCTTCGGCGCCGTCGACTTCACCCGGGCCCTTGCCGCACAGGCCAAGCTCCTCGGCTACCGGGTCACCGTGTGCGACGCCCGCGAGGTCTTCGCCACGAAACGGCGCTTCCCGATGGCCGACGAGGTGGTCGTCGACTGGCCCAACCGCCTGCTCGACCGCATCGGTGCCGACCTCGGCCCACGCGACGCAGTGTGCGTTCTCACCCACGACGCCAAGTTCGACGTTCCGGCGATCATCGGCTCACTCCCGACGCGCGTGGGCTACCTCGGCGCCATGGGATCGCGCACGACCCACGACAAGCGCACCGAACGCCTCCGCGAAGAAGGCGTCACCGACGACGAACTCGCACGCATCAAAGCCCCCATTGGCCTCGACATCGGCGGCCGAACCCCCGAAGAGACCGCCGTGTCGATCGTCTCGGAGATCATCGCAGAGCGAACGGGCCGCACCGCCCCGAGCCTCACGGACGGCGAAGGCCGCATTCACTAGGTCCTCGCTGCCTGCGCTGCGCAGGGTCTGGGCGGGTAGCTTCCGGTCCATGGACTTCACGGTCAACGAAGATCACGAAGCGATCCGCGACGGTGTTCGCCGGGTCTGCTCCCAATTCCCCGACACCTACTGGCGCGAAAAGGACGAAGCCCACGAGTTCCCGTGGGACTTCTACCAGGCCATGGCCGACGGCGGCTGGGTCGGCATCGCCATCCCCGAAGAGTTCGGAGGAGGCGGCCAGGGCATCACCGAAGCGTCGATCGTGCTCGAAGAAGTGGCGGCCAGCGGCGCTGCGATGAACGGCTGCTCCGCCATGCACCTGTCGATCTTCGGCATGGAGCCCGTCCGCAAATACGGCTCGCCCGAACTGGCCAAGGAGATCCTGCCCGGCGTCGCCAACGGTTCGATCCACGCCGCCTTCGGCGTCACCGAGCCCGACGCCGGCACAGACACCACCTCGATCCGCACCCGCGCCACCCGAGACGGCGACGAATACGTCATCAACGGGGCGAAGGTCTGGACCACCAAGGCGCCCTACTGCGACGTCTGCCTCCTGCTCGTGCGCACCACCCCCAAGGAGGAATGCGACGGACCGACGCAGGGCATGACGCTCCTCCTCGTCGACCTCCAGGATCCGGCGGTCGACATCACTCCGATCCCCAAGGTCGGACGCAACGCCGTCGTGTCCTGCGAGGTCCGCTACGACGGGCTCCGGGTGCCGGTGAGCCGCCGAGTAGGCGAGGAGGGCGAAGGGTTCCGCTACATCCTCGACGGGCTCAACCCCGAACGGATCCTCATCTCGGGTGAGGCGCTCGGAATCGGGCGGGTCGCGCTCAAACGGGCCGTCGACTACGCCAACGATCGGGTCATCTTCGGACGCCCGATCGGGCAGAACCAGGGCCTGGCCTTCCCGCTCGCCGACTCACACGCCCGGCTGAAGGCCGCCGAGCTCGTGATCCGTGAGGCCTCATGGCGTTACGACAACGGCCTCGACTGCGGAGAGCAGGCCAACCTCGCCAAGTACCTCGCGAGCGAAGCAGCGTTCGAATGTTCGGATCGAGCGATGCAGACCCACGGCGGCTTCGGCTACGCCAAGGAGTACGACGTCGAGCGCTACTGGCGAGAATCGCGGCTGATGAAAATCGCCCCGGTGAGCCAGGAGATGGTGCTCAACTTCGTGTCGAGCAAGGTGCTCGGCCTTCCCCGGTCCTACTGACGCTGCATGACCACCGCTGCCATCCTCCTCGCAGCGGGCCAGGGGTCGCGCTACGACGGTCCCACCCACAAACTGTTGGCCGAGATCGACGGTCGTCCACTCGTCGTCCACGCGCTCCAGTCAGTGCTCGAGGCAGCGACCGCCGGCGCACTCGACGAAGTGATCGTCGTCACGGGCGCGGTCGACCTCCACGATGTGCTGTCGCCCTTCATGGGGCAGGTGGCCCTCGTTCACAACCCGCTGTTCGCACGCGGTCAAGCCACCAGCCTCGACCGCGGCGTGCGCGCTGGGAGAGACCGGGGTCACAACCGGGTTGTGGTGGGGCTCGGCGACCAGCCCTTCGTTCCCCCGAGCGCGTGGTCGGCCGTGGCAGGGAGCCTCGGTCCCATCGCCGTCGCCACGTACAACGGTCGCCAACGCAACCCGGTGCTGCTCGAACGGTCGGTCTGGCCGCTCCTCCCGATCGACGGCGATGAGGCTGCGAGAGTGCTTCTCCGTGTGCGGCCGGAGTGCGTTCGCCCGGTAGCCTGCGAGGGCTTCCCTGACGACATCGACACTGTGGAGGACCTGCGACGATGGAGCTGAAGAACGAGTTCCGCGTGAGCGTTCCGGTGGAAACGGCGTGGTCGACGCTCACCGACGTCGAGTACATCGCGCCCTGCATGCCGGGTGCCCAGCTCACCGAGATCGACGGCGACGAATACAAGGGCCAGGTCAAGGTGAAGGTGGGGCCCATCACCGCCCAGTACAAGGGCACGGCGAGTTTCATCGAGCTCGATGAGGCCAACCACACCGCCGTTCTCAAGGCCAAGGGCCGCGACACCCGCGGCGCCGGAAATGCCGAAGCCGATGTCACCGCGCAGATGACCGCCGACGGCGACGCCACCCACATCGAGATCACGACCGAGCTGAAGGTGACAGGCAAAGTCGCCCAATTCGGGCGTGGCGTGATGGCCGACGTGTCCGAGAAGCTGATCGGGCAATTCGTCGACTGCCTCGAGGGCAAGCTCGCCGAGGCCGGTTCCGCCGAACCGGCTGCCCAGGACGAAGCCTCCTCTGAGCCAGCGGCCGCCGACGCGCCGGCCGAGACGAGCTCATCGAGCGACTCGGGTCCCCGCCGGATCGAAATGCCAGAGCCCGAACCTGTCGACCTGCTCGACACCGCAGGCGCACCCGTCGCGAAGCGACTGGCGCCGGTGGTGCTCGTCCTGCTCGTCCTGCTGATCCTGCGCCGCAGACGGCGCTGATTCTCGCCGCAATCCTCGATCGGCCCTGACGGGCCTCACTCGTCTGCGGATTGCCACTTTCTCGCCGCAATCCTCGCTTCGCTCGTCTGCGGATTGCCATGGCCGGCCCGGCGATCCCTCGCCGATCTGCAGGGCGTGGAGTTGAGCAACTGTGGTGTCAGGCACCGACATGGCGTGGAGCGACGCCCGGAACCGAGCGCGGCTTGGCCTCCGTGGCCGGAACGGGCTCAGCGCAGCGGGGGACCAGCGCAGCGGGGGCTACGCGACGGCGCGGGCGAGTTCGACGAGGGTGGTCATCCCCGAGGCGGCCTTGATCAGGCCGTCCTGGCGCATGGTGATCATGCCCTCGCTGATCGCGTGTTCCTTGATCGTGACGTTGGAATCGTGGTTGAGGATCATCGTCTGAACCGCCGGCGACATCAGCAGCACCTCGTGGACGCCGAACCGGCCCTTGTACCCGCTGTTGCCGCACTTGTTGCAGCCCACCGCTTCCTGCCATTTGGCTTCGGCGAACGGCGCGTCTTTCATCAACTCGTCGGTCCATCCCGCGGCCTGGAGTTCTTCCTCGGTGGGTGTCGTCGGGCGACTGCAGTGCTTGCACAAGCGGCGGACGAGCCTCTGAGCGACGACGCACGAGATCGACGCGGTGACCATGAAGGGCTCGACACCCATCTCGATGAGACGAAGGGGCGTCGAAGCCGCGTCGTTGGTGTGGAGGGTGGAGAGAACGAGGTGACCGGTGATCGCCGCTTCGCAGGCAATGGAGGCGGTCTCGACATCGCGGATCTCGCCGACGAGCACCACGTCGGGGTCGGCACGCAGGATCGCACGTAGCGACGAAGCAAAGGTGAGTCCCGCCTTGGCGTTCATCTGCATCTGCTTGAGACCGTCGAGTCGATACTCGACGGGGTCCTCCACCGTCACGATCGACCGATCCGGCTCGTTCAACATCGCGAGGATCGAGTACAGGGTCGTCGACTTGCCCGAGCCCGTGGGGCCCGTCACGAGAATGCCGCCCGCCGGTTTGCGGAAGGCCCACTCGAAGCGCTGAAGCGCCTTGGGATGCATGCCGATCTGTTCCATCGACAGCTCGTTGGAACCCTGATCCAGGATCCTGAGCACCACGCTCTCGCCCCACACCGTCGGAACAGTCACGACACGAAGGTCCACACTGCGGTCGCCGACCTTCACGGTGATGCGGCCGTCCTGGGGGACGCGCTTCTCCGCGATGTCCATCTCGGCCATGATCTTCAGCCGGCTGATCACGCCGCTCTGGACGGACTTGGGCGAGTCCATGACGTGTCGGAGCACGCCGTCGACCCGGAATCGGATGCGAAGACCCTCCGGGGTCGCCTCGACGTGGATGTCCGAGCAACCCTCAGCCACGCCGCGGCGCAAGAGCAGGTCGATGAACTTGACGATCGGGCCCTCGTCGGTGACCTCGGTGAGGCCGGCGAGATCGCCCTCGTTCTCGCCACCGGCGCTGCTGATCGCCTCGGCGACGGCGAACGCGGCGTTGGTCGCGTTGTAGACGGTGTTGATGACCTTCTGGAGCTGATCCGGCTCGGCGAGAACCGGGATGATCGTCTGCCCCGTCGCCGCCCGAAGGTCGTCGATGGCGAACACGTCGAATGGCTCCGCCATCGCGACTTTGAGGTTGTTGCCGATCTCTCCGACCGGGATCGCCATGATCCGCCGGGCGAGGCTCTCGGGCACTTTCCGGGCGAAGAGGGGGTCTGGCGGGTTGGAGTCCAGATCGACGACGTCGATCTCCTGCTGCTCGGCCAGCGCTCGATACAGATCGGCAGGGAAGAGCCAGCCCTTCATGAGCAACACTTCACCCAGCCGCCGCTTGGTGGTGGTGTGCTCCTGGAGGGCTTCCTCGAGCTGGTCCTGGGTGATCACGCCGTGATCGACGAGGATTTCGCCGAGGTACTTCTTGGTGTTCGAGGTCGCGACAGGGGCCGCAGGCTGAGTATTCACCGCTCTTCCCATCGGCACCCTGGCCTGTCGATTCCAGGGATCGTCCCGCTAGTCTCCGAGCCCTGATGAGGTATCAGCGTGTCGAGCCCGTCGGTCCGCCGAGCCAGGAGCAGACCGTCGATGTCGAGCGGCTCTTGGGTCGTCCAGCTG
>Ga0209992_10000391_pt1 | contig 59602 bp, 41 predicted proteins | sample 2SBtaG_2_FD_182564 | JGI IMG/M metagenome (GOLD analysis project Ga0209992, IMG submission 182564) | Deep subsurface microbial communities from Kolumbo volcano to uncover new lineages of life (NeLLi) - 2SBTROV12_ACTIVE470 metaG (SPAdes)... | ecosystem: Environmental > Aquatic > Marine >... | reverse complement strand
GTTGCTGCCGCCCTTACCGATAGCGACGACCAGCTCGACCTCGTGGTGCAGCTCGCTTGTCGCGGGCGGATAGGCCATCACCACCGCGGCATCTATCGCTGTCGCAGCAACGAGCGCTGTTGCCGGTTTGGCGAAGAAGAAGGGCGGTTCACGGTCTGGATCGGCGCCCATTTCGAGCGCATGGGCTCGATAGTTGCGCCCGACGCACCAAATCCGACCGACACCAAAACGACCGACACCAAAGCGACCGCAGCCCGCGACCGGCATGGCGACCGGTGCGGGCGGCGGGACGAGGTAATGGTTCAAATGTGTCTCAAGCCCGAATCAGGCGACCCGCCGACGCACGAAGAGCGCGCCGAGGGCGAACATCACGAGCAGCGCGGTCGGCAACTGTGAACCCTGGCTGGAGCCGGCCGTGCAACCCGAAGAATCTCCGCCGCCGGAGCTGGTTGACGATCCGCCGGAACTTGTCGACGTGCCACCGGAGGTCGATGAACCGCCCGAGGAGCCGCTGCTTGACGACGTGCCGCCGCTGCTGCTGGCGGGGCCGGGATCGAATTTCGGGTCGGTGTATTTCCACGCGGGATCGCGCAGGTCCTTCTTGAACTCGGGGGTCAGGCTCGGTTTGCCGGCCTCCGCACCGTTGAGAGCCGCGTCGACTTTGTCCGCATCGGCCGGATGAATCGCTAGCGGAGCGCCCGTTTCGTCGAGCACCTGGATCTCCTTGGCGGGCTGACCACCGTCGCTCTTGATCGCGTCGGTTCCCTTGCCGAACGCCGCCACGCCGCCATTGAACTGCCACTGACAGTCCTTGTTGTCGGTCGGTATATCGACGGTCAGCTCGTGCTTGTCGGCGAAAACCAGCTTGGCTTTGGTCGCCACCTTCTTGCCCTTGTCGCAGATCGGGTGCGCCGTCGCTGTACGGGTGTTATCGACGGCCGGCAGCGTCTTGTTGAACGCGAAAATCGGGTCCTTGTCCATCTCCTGCGGGTCGAGGGTGGTGTAAAGCCGCGTCATCCAGGCGTGCCCGGCGATGTCGCTGTCCATCTTCTGCAGCGGCTCGATCACGTACTTCACCAGGTCCACAACGAACTTCTTGGCGTCGAATCCCTGGGCTTTCGCCGCGGCCTTGTAATCGCTGCACGGCGGCTTGGTGTTCCACTGCTGACCGAGGCAGTTGTAGTACGCGTTGTCCTTGACGTCTTTGTACTTGGCCGGCTTGGGCAGATGTTTGCGGATGAGGTTTTGCATCTGCGTCGTTCGCGGGTAGCCGTATTCGAGCAGCTTCATCAGGAACGTGGACGGGTCGGTGATGCTCTCGAGCTTGCTCGGATCCCAGCTCTTGTTGGCGAACTTGCGCTTCCACTTGTCGGTCTGCTTGGCGTACTCGGTCGTGAACGCGTGGCCGGAAGCTTGGTCGACCGCCTTGCTGACGACGGTCTTGTAGTTGGCGCCGGGGCGCAGCCAGTCGAACACGGCGTCGTTGAGGATGACGTGCAGGAAGTTCTTCGGGATGGCGCGGGCCGGCCCGAGCGTCCAGGTCACGATCGGCATGTCCGGCTGCGCGGCGATTTGCGTCAGGCGGATGGGCAGGCACGGCGAGCTCTCGTCGAGCTTCACGACGATCGGCGCAATGTCGCCCGAGTTGCTGTCCTTGCTGAGCTTGAGCGCGAGGAAGACGTGCTGCTTCTTGACGTACGACTCGATGAGCGGCTTGGACTCCTTGGGCTGCACGTATTTGTTCTTGTTGAGCCAATTGATCAGCTCGTCCGCGTTGCCGCTCTTGAGCACGACGTAGTCATACGGTCCCACGTTGCCTTGATCGAGGACCTGGACACCGCCGCCGTTGCCGGAACCACCGCTGCTTCCACCGCCGGCTGCAGCGTCGAACATGCGACAGGGCGGATACCCTTGGCAGTCCTTGGTGTTGTTCCACTGCAGCTGAAAACGCGGCGACGTCTCCTGCTCGAGGATTTGGAAGATGCTGTCGCTGCCGATACCCAATTCGGGCGCGGACTGCAGCGGCAGGATCCACGAGAACTTGTCGTCCTCGCCGGTGTAGCTGATCTGGATGTGCACCTCGATCTTGGTGCCATCCTGGACGTACAAAACGCGTTCGGCGCTCTGATCGATCGGCTGGGTGAAGCAGAAAAAGCCGCCGCACGCGAACGCCGATGCCGGCAAAAATGCGATCGCGGCGACCACGGCGCCTGTCAGGCGCCCGGTTCGCAGTTTCATGGTCGTACCTCGCTCTCCCCTCGATGCGAAGGGTAGACACGGCCCGGCCGGCGTTCAAGGCCGAAAAACTCCACGGGGACGCGGATTTCCACGCGTGGGAGGGCGCAATGAGCACGGGTTGTTCAGGTGAGCAGAGACAGGCGCTCACGTAGGAAATCCCGCGCGATCACGCCGATATGGACCTCATCAGGGCCGTCTGCGATGCGGCCGGCGCGGGCGTGGCGATACCATCGGGCGAACGGCAAATCGTCGCTGTAGCCGAGGGCGCCGTGCATCTGAATCGCGGCGTCGAGCACGTCGCAGAGCATCCGGGCGCAGTGGAGCTTGGCCATCGATGAGTAGCCGCGAGCCTTTTGGGGGCCGTCGCGTTCCAGCACCCGTGCGCAATGCCAGGTGAGCAAGTCGCCGGTGTGGATCGCGAGCGCGGAATCGGTGACGAACTGCTGGACGAGCTGATGATCGGCGAGCGGGCGCCCGAAACTGACACGTTTGTGCAGGTACTGCCGGCACATCGCGAGGGACCTATCGGCCAGGCCGAGCCATCGCATGCAGTGCGTGAGGCGCGCGGGAATCAGCCGTGCCTGCGCCAACTCGAAGCCGTGTCCGACCCCGCCCAGGACGTTTTCGGGACCGACTCTGACGTCTGTGAACCGCATCTCGGCCTCGCGGTGGACGAGCAAGGGGTCCGCCATGACGCCGACATCGCGAACGTGCTCGACGCCCTCGGCGTGTCGATCGACAACAAAGAGCGTGGCGCCGCGATATCGGTCCTCGGATGTGCGGGCCATGACGATCAGCAATGACGCGTCGCCGCCGCCGGTCGAGAACCACTTCATCCCGTTGATGAGCCAGCGATCGCCGTCCTCGGTCGCGGTGGTGCGGAGGTTGCGCGGGTCAGCGCCAGCCCCGGGAGCCGGTTCAGTCATGCAAAAGGCGCTGGTTATCGCGCCGTCGCACAGCGGCTGCAGCCACTTGTCGCGAATCGTGGGGCTGGCGACGCGCAGCAGCAGGTCCATGTTGCCCTGGTCGGGGGCGTCGCAGTTGAACACGCGCGGGCCAACCAGCGACCGTCCCATCGCGCGAAAGAGGGCGCACATCCCGATCACGCCAAGTCCAAGACCGCCGTTTTCGACGGGCAGGTGCGGGGTCCATAATCCGGCGGCGCGGGCCTCGGCTTGCAGTCCGCGGAGTGCGCCGTATTCGCGCCGTGCGTCTTCTTCGACGATCCGTTCTTCGACCGGGATGATTCGCTCGTCGACGAACGTGCGGACCTTGTGGCGCAGCTCGCGGACCTCGTCGGGCAGGTTCCAGAGCATCGGCTACTCCGTTATGTCGATGTCGTCGCGGACGTCAAACCGCGGGTTTACGATGCGCAGCTCTTCGCGAAGGCGGGCGGTGAGCGCTTCGATGTCGCTGTCGTCGCTGGGCTTCGATGACGAGGCCACCGCAGCGCGCCCTGCCCCGGCCATGCGGATCATGTTTGCCGCCACCAACAGCCGGAATCGGAGCGCAGGATCTTGCACGACGGCGCGAACGTCTTCCGTCAGAAAACGCGCGACCCCGCGGAGCAAATCCGCGTCGGTCGGGTAAGAGGCCGGTGGTTTCGGTTTCATCTGTCTGTGCGCCTCAGTCGGCCGGATTCTCCGCTCGCCATCGCGGCACGCCGGTTCGGATGAGCCGCAACGCCTCCCACTCCATTTCGACGGTCCGGCGCCCGATGGCGAGGTACTCGAGGTCCCGTTCCTTGCCCGACAAGTAGCGTTCGGATTGCTGCACGGCGCCGATCGCCCATCGCGCGTTGCCCATCACTTCCCACCAATGCAGGTGAGCGGGGTCGATCGCCATCTTCGTCGTCGATTCGTAGACGGAAAGCCACCGTGCGCGCTGACCAAAGCCTCCAACCGGGTTGTTGAGCACGCCAAAGCGCCAGTCGCGCACGCAAATCCACGACAAGTCCTCGCAGCGGCTCCCCCAGTGCGCGAATTCCCAGTCCAGGATGCCCTGCAGCCCGGTCGCGTCGACCATGAAGTTGCCGGTTCGGAAGTCGCCATGAACGAGCACATGGTGGTCTTCGTCGGGTCGATTCTCGCGCAGCCAATCGCCGATGAAGAGCAGCGCCGGGCGGTCTGTGGGCAGCCTGTCGAGGTAGGAATCGAGGTCAGCGACGGCCTGGTCGGCGGCGGACCTTTGTGGCGTCGCGCCGTCGAACAAGTCGGGGTGGGACGTCGGGTTGATGCTGTGAATCGCGGCGAGCTGCGGCGCGAGGGTGTCGATGAGTCCGGCGCGGGCGTTGTCGAGCTTGGGCGATGCCACAACTTTGCGTCCGATGGCGACACCGGTGACCCAGGGCATGAAATAGGCGGAGGCCCCCGGCGCGACAAGCCCAACAGCTGGCCACAAAGCCGGCGGTGTGTTGACTCCAGCAGCGACGGCGGCGGCGATGACCGGGGCTTCGACGCGGCGCGGCACCGAACCGAGCAACGAGCTGCGCGCATCCGATCGCAAGACCAGGCGTCCTTTCGTCCCGTCAATCCAGGTGGCTTCGACCACGAAATTGTCTTGGCAGGCGCCGCCTGGAAGCGGCCGGACCGTCACGGCTTCGACGCCGCCGGCCTCCGAACCCGCCCCAGCTTCGTGCAGATGTTCGCGTACCCGCTGCTGCAAGCCCGCCAAGTCGTCTGCTACCGTCGCGTCGCCCATCGCTGCAGCAGAGAGAACATGAACGCACCTGTCAACCACGATGCTGTCAACCACGCCGACCCGGACTCCGACGCGATCGTGCACGTCGAAAGCGACGGCCCTGTGACGATCATCACCATCGATCGCCCTGCCCGGCGCAACGCCGTCGATCGCGCTACCGCCGAGGCACTTGTCGACGCGTTCGTCGCATTTGAGGCCGACGAATCGGCCCGCGTCGCCGTGCTCACCGGGGCCGGCGGGACGTTTTGTGCCGGGGCGGACCTCAAGGCGATAGCGGTTGGCCGACTCAACCGCGTCGCGCCCGATGGCGAAGGGCCGATGGGACCGAGTCGCATGATGCTCGCCAAACCCGTCATCGCTGCTGTGGAAGGACACGCCGTCGCCGGCGGTCTCGAGCTGGCTTGCTGGTGCGATCTCCGTGTCGCCGCGTCCGACTCTGTTTTCGGTGTCTTCTGCAGGCGGTGGGGGGTGCCGCTGATCGATGGCGGAACCATTCGACTGCCGCGGCTCATCGGCATGGGCCACGCGCTCGACATGCTCCTCACCGGACGTGGCGTTTCGGCCGAGGAGGCGCGATCGATGGGGTTGGTGTCTCGGGTCTGCGAGCCAGGCGAGGCGCGTGCAGTTGCCATCGAACTGGGCAAGAAGATCGCGGCGTTCCCGCAGGCGGCGATGTTGGGTGATCGAGCGAGCGCCTATGAACAATGGTCTCTGCCGTTCGCAGAGGCGATCACCAATGAACTGCGCCACGGAATGGCCGCGCTGAGCACCGAAACCGTCGCGGGGGCCACTCGATTTGCCGATGGGGCGGGACGACACGGAGCCGGATCGGACGTGTGATCAACCGCAGCCTGGTGTGTCCGGCATGTCCGGCATGTCCGAAGCGTGCTCAGCCCGAAGCGCTCAGAGCTGGTAGCCGGCTGCGGTCGCCGTAGACGTTGCATCGCTTGCCGCGGACGAAGCCGACGATGGCGACACCGGCCTCAGTGGCCAGCTGAACAGCCAAAGATGTAGGCGCGGAAACGGCGCAAATGACCGTCACGTTCGCGGCGACCGCTTTTTGCACGATCTCGAACGAAACGCGTCCCGAAACCGCGAGCACCACCTCGCGAGGCGGCCAGAGTCCCGAGCGCGCCGCCCACCCAAGCACCTTGTCTACGGCGTTGTGTCTGCCGACGTCCTCCCGAACGACGAGAAGGTCGCCGCCGGGACCGAACAGTCCTGCTGCATGAAGCCCGCCCGTGCGTACGAATCCGGCTTGGTGATCGCGCATCCGTCCGGGCAACTCGACGAGCTCAGCGCGCGACCAGTATGCGGCTTCGGACGGCGCCAGCGGGTCTCCGTGGGCCATCGCGGCCTCGATGCTGGCCTTACCGCAGATGCCGCAGCTGCTCGATACGTAGAAGTTGCGCTGCAGTTTGGCGGCGTCGAGCTTCACCCCATCGGCCAGTCGGGCGCGGATTACGTTGCCTTCCGACAGCGGCTCGGTTGTTTCGGTGCAGGGTCGGACGTTGGCAAGATCGCTGGGGCGGACCACGAGCCGTTCGGTGAGCAGGAATCCCGTAGCGAGCTCAACGTCGTCGCCGGGAGTGCGCATGACGACCGCGATGGGCAGCGAGCCGACCTGGATCTGCAATGGCTCTTCGGCGGCCACGTGGTCGTCTCGTTGCACGGTGCTGTTTTCATTGGCTGCGAGAACCGGGACGACCGCGCTCTTGTCGTCCTCGTGCCGGACCGCGAGTTGATGGCGTCGACGTCGCGCGGTTCGACGCGCAGTCTCGAGCTCCCCGGGGCGGTTGATGTTGGCGAGCTGTTCGTTGCCTTCATCGTCGATCGCGATCGATTTTGTCGGCCGTTCAGCCAGCCAGCCGCGGACGTTGCGCCGCCCGGTGTCCAGCCACGATGTAACGGTGTCGACGGCGCTGGGATCGATGCGCATCGGGAACGGTTCTGTGTCGCCGGATGCGTGGTGAAAGACCGATACGCCCGCTGCGGGTGGTGTCGGCAAGCGGCCCAGTAGATCTGCGTCGACGAGCGGCATATCGCAGGGGACAACAAGGTAGCCGTCGGCGCGTCGCTGCCGCATCAGGGTCTCGATCCCGGCGAGCGGTCCCTGCCCCGGTCGGAGGTCGTCGAGGCGCGGGATGTCGTCGCCGATCCCGGCCGCGTCACCAAGCAAGACGACGTCGTCGCACACGCCGCGAAGCGCTTCGAGAACCGAGTCGGCCATCGTGCGGCCTTCGCCGATCTCCAAACCGGCTTTGTCGCGGCCCATCCGTCGGCTGCGCCCGCCAGCGAGCATGGCCCCGAGCAGCCGCGGTTTTCGGTTGTTCTTGAAGCTCGTCACGTCGCAGGCCCCGAGAATTGGCGGTTTTCGCACAGGTTCGCTGCTATTTGCGCGGCCAGACGGGCGTTGGCGACGGCCAGGGCGCGATTGGCTCGCAGCGTTTGCCCACCCGAGATGCCCACGAGCGCTTGCAACAGGAAAGGCGTGAGGTCACGTCCATGAACGCCGGCCGTGGAGGCGCGCCGCAGCGCGTTGTCGATCCAGGTCTTCATTGTCGCGCTATCGATGCCGCTGTCGGCCGGCACCGGGTTGGCCACTAACATGCCGCCAAGCTGTTTTTGCGCATCGAAAGCCCGCGCGATCTCGGCCACGTCGTTGGTGGACCAGGTCAGCTCGACGCCGGACTCGCGGGCGTAGAACGCCGGAAACTGGTCACAGTCGAAGCCAACCACAGGAACGCCCAGGGTCTCGAGGCGCTCGACAGTCGCGGGCAGGTCGAGGATCGACTTGGCGCCGGCCGAAACGACCAGCACGGGCCAGCGCGCGAGGGCACCCAGGTCGGCCGAAATGTCGAAAGTAGTGGCCGCATCACGATGCACGCCGCCGATGCCGCCTGTCGCGAACACCTCGATCCCAGCCTTCGCCGCGATGAGGCAGGTGGCCGACACGGTTGTCGCCGCGCAGGCACCCGTCGCGATAGCCCTTGGCACGTCTCGAGAGGCACACTTGTCGAAGCGCCCCGACGTCGCGAGATGCCGCAGCTGAGCATCGGTGAGCCCCGCGCATGGCACGCCATCGACGACCGCGATAACCGCCGGAATAGCGCCCGATTCGGCCACGGCGTCCACCATCGCGCGGGCGACGGCGAGGTTATCCGGTTGCGGGAAACCATGCGCCACGATGGTCGATTCGAGCGCCACGACGGGGCGTCCGGAAGCAAGCGCCGCAGCTACGTCATCGGTCAGGCGGATTTGCACGCGCGGAACCTACATCACGTGCCCCTGTACGTCAGCGTCGATGAGCCGGACAATGCGCGGATGGCAAGACGACAATCCCGCGCCCTCGTGCTTCTCGCTCACGGCAGCCCCGCCCCCGCTTGGCGTCAGCCGCTGATCGATATCGCCGCCGCCGCGCGTGCCATGACCGATGATTCTGTTGTCCTGGCGTGGTTGGCGCACGCTGAACCCGACCTGGCCACCTGCGTCACACACCTCGTCGCCGCCGGCGCCACACGCATCGAGGTCACGCCGCTGTTTTTCGCGTCGGGCGGTCACGTCACGCGGGATGTCCCCGCCATCATCGCCACGCTCTCGCAGCGCTTTAAAGACGTGTCAATCACGGTCGGACCGGCGATCGGTGAACGACCCGCGGTCAAACTGGCCATCGCTCGCAGCGCCGTGACGCCGACCGACTGAGCCTTGCCAACCGTCGGCGCCGCTGCCGATACTGACGTCATTCCGTCATCCGGCCGCATCGCCACCTGGAGTCGCGTGCTCGAGAACCCGCGCATTCGTTCGCTTGTCTTCTTCTTCGCGGCGGCGGTGATCGGCAGCCTGTTCGCGGTCGGGCTGGCCACCAACGAGTTCTTCCAAAACGTCGAACGAAGCAGCTACGACTGGCGGGTCCAGAACCTGCGCAAAGCCGACTCCCCGACCACGTCCGCGCTGGTGCTGATCGATGAAGAGACCTTGTCATTCCTCAAGGAACACGAGCAGATCGGCTGGCCTTTGCCACGCGACATGTACTGTCCGGTGATCCTTTGGTTGGCCAAAGCCGGGGCCAAGGCCGTCGCGTTCGACATCCTCTATTCGGACCCGACCGAGTTCGACAGCGTTTTTGCGGAGTGCATCGCTGACGCCGGCAATGTGGTGCTGGCCTTTCAATGCCATGAAGGTGCCAAGGACCCGGCGCCACCGGCTCAGTGGGGGTGGCCGGTCACCCGAAAGACAAGCGGCCCCGCGCCCAAGCGTTGCGAGTACGTCTTGCCCGCTGCCGACGCCGAAGAGGACATCAAGACCCTGCGCACCGCCCCCCACGCTGGCGGACTCGTGACGGTCGCGGCCGATCCCGACGGCGTTTTGCGCCACCTGACCCCGCTGGTCCCCGGCAAGAACCAACATCACGCGGTGCTGGGGCTCGCCGCCTTCCTCGCAACACAATCCACGCCGACCATCACGCTGACCGACAGCGAGCTGCGCATCGATGAACGCGTCATTCCGCTCGACGAGGCGGGTCAAGCCGTCGTCCGATGGCGTCCCCAGTGGCCGCCGTTTCCGATCTATTCGTTCTCCCAAATCTACGCCGCCAGCCAGCTCGAAGACGCCGGGGAGAAGTCGCCGCTCGATGCCAGCCTGTTCAAGGATAAGGTCATCTTCATGGGGACAAGTGCCGCTGGAACTTACGAAACCCGCGTCACGCCGGTCCGCGAAACCGACTATGGGATTCACCTGCACGCGTCGTTCTACGAGGCGATCGTGTCCGGCGACCACAACCGCCGCATCTCCCGCAGCCTGAACATCCTGCTGGCGATCATCCTGGCGTTCCTGATGGCCGCGGCCGCGACGGTTCCCAAGTCGGTGCTCGGCGAAGTGGCGGCGAGCGGTGTCCTGTTTGCCGGGTATATCGGGGCGGCGCTTTTCCTGTTCGACAGCCAGGGCATCTGGCTCGACATCGTGGCGCCGATGACCGGGATGACGATGTCGTTCCTCGTCGTCGTCGTGACCAGTTACCTGACGGAAGGTCGCCAAAAGAAGCAGATTCGCACGGCTTTTTCGATGTATCTGTCGCCCGTCGTCATCAAGAGCCTTGTCGAGGACCCGTCCAAGCTCAAGCTCGGCGGCGAGCGCAGGCAGATCACCTCGTTCTTCTCCGATGTGGCTGGATTTACGTCGTTTTCAGAGAAGATGGAGCCGCACGAGTTGGTCGCGTTCCTCAACATCTACCTGACCGAAATGACAAACATCATCCAGGACGAAGGAGGTACGATCGACAAGTACGAGGGCGACGCCATCATCGCGATGTTCGGCGCCCCGCTGCACCAACCCGACCACGCCGTTGCCGCTTGTCGCGCCGCGCTTCGTTGCCAGTCGCGGCTCGCTGAACTGAGGCCTCAATGGGTGGCCGAGGGGCTGCCGGAGTGCCGGATGCGCATCGGTCTGAATTCCGGTGACGCGGTCGTCGGCAACATGGGGAGCACGCAGCGCTTTGACTACACGATGATGGGCGACACGGTGAACCTCGCCGCGCGGCTCGAAGGCACCAACAAGGTGTACGGAACCGAGCTCATGGTCGGCGAGAACACCGAAGAACTCGTCGGCGACCTCGTCTTGATGCGCGAGCTCGACAGCGTGCGTGTGAAGGGCAAGAAGAAGCCGGTGCGCGTGTACGAACCGTTGGCGACAGCTGACGAAACCGAGGCCAAGCACCGCGACCTGGCCGCGAGCTGGGAGAAGTGCCTGCAGTGTTATCGCGAACAGCAGTTCGAGCAGGCCCACATCTTGTTCAAAGCGCACCTCAAGCAGCACCCCGAAGACAACGCGGCGCGGGAGTTCCTCGATCGATGCAGCGCGTTCCAGCAATTCCCACCAGGAGACGACTGGGACGGCGTCTATGAGATGAAGACGAAATAGGTATGATGCGTTTTCGCTGTTCACCCCTTCGAGGAAGCCTCATGGTCGTTCGAACTCGCCATTCGGCAACGGTTTTTCCGCGCCGCCCCCCGGCCGCAATCGTCGTCGCAGCGATCGTCGTCGGTGCGATCCTGCTGACCGCGGGATCGGCGTTCGCAGATGACGTCTTTGTGAAGACCCGCTACGCCAAGCTGCGAGCCGGCACTTCGTCGCGCGATGCCACGGTCACCAAGCTCAAACATGGCGCCAAGCTGACTGTGATCGGAAAGAAGGGAGGCTTCCTGAATGTGAAGACGGCGGACGGCAAAACTGGATGGATTGCGCGCTCTTGGACCACCAAGGAGCTCAAGAAGCGCAACAAGTTCCTCGAAGGGCTCGGTCGGGCGGCTCGCGGTGGCAGCGGTGGCAAAGATGTGTCGTTTACAGCGGGCGCGCGCGGCCTTTCTTCGCAAGCCCACACGTACGCCAAGGACCATCCGGATTTGAAAGCGGTCGTGGCCTCGATCGAGAAGCTGGAGAAGCTTGAGGTGACGATGGACGAGCTCGATGCGTTCCTGGTGGCCGGCAAACTCGGTGACTACAAGGTCGTACCCGGGTCGAAACCGGCGGCGTCCCCAGCACCGGCGGCGTCCACGAAGGCGCCTGCCGTGCCGTCCAAGGAGTCCGCGAAGTGACGGCATTGTCGTTGAGCAAACAGGTTGGTGTGACGCGCGCCCTCGCGGCTGGCGTCGTCTTGCTCTTGACCGGTTGCGGCACGTTCGGGACGTGGCTCCAGGGCCAGGTGATCGGTGAAAACCGCGCCGCATACGCGCTGCTTGGCGCCGGTAAGGCCGCTGCATCCACTGCGCCCATCGGCCCGGAAGAGGAGCGCGCATACGGCGGCGCGATCGCCATCAAGATCGTTGAGAAATACGGGGGTCTCGTCGATAACGACGAGCTCACGCGATACGTTTCGCTCGTCGGCAACTCGGTCGCCGCGTTCAGCACCCGCCCGATGGTCCAGTACCACTTCGGCGTGTTGGATTCCGAGGACGTCAACGCCGTCTCCGCGCCCGGTGGATACGTCTTTATCACCATCGGCGCGCTGCGCATGATGAAGTCCGAGGCGGAATTGGCCGGCGTCCTGGCACACGAGGTCGCGCACATTGCGGCAAAGCACGCGTTGACCATCATCAAGAACCTCAAGGCCAAGAGCGCCGCGGTCGGGGCCGCCGCGAGCAGCATCAACAACGCCGACTTCTTCAAGAACATCATCAACGCGTTTCTCGACGACTACCTCTCGCGCGGGATGCCCAGGGACACGGAGTTCGAGGCCGACAAGATCGGCACCGGGCTGCTGGTCGAGACGGGCTACCACAGCGCCGGCCTGCGCGATTTCCTCTCGCGCATCGCCAAGCCGGACGCCAAACACGCCGACGACGCGTTCTACAACACCCACCCGGACACCTCCGAGCGTGTGGCGGCCATCGACAAGCAACTGGCGGGCCCTGGGGTCCACGGTCAACGCAACGTCGAGCGCATGCAGGCTCGGCTCAAGCTGCCCAGGGGCAAGGCCAAGAAGAACGCGCTTGACCTGAACACCTTCCTATCGGACAAGCCCGGCAACGCGTCCTCCGCGCCTGCCCAAGCGCCCGCTCCCAAGTAGGCAAGACCACGCAATCGAAGCACCGCGCTCGTCTTCGGGCGCAAGGACAATCACGCCATGACGACCCTCCGTGACGCCCTCATCACCGACGACAGCAAGCGCCGCGTGCTCATCGACGACTGCGTGCGCCTGATCGATAGCGAAGTCAGCCGCAAGCGGGGTTTCTCTGGAATCGCGGTCAAGGCGGGCTTCAAGGTCGTCAAGTCGGTGAAGCCGGGTTTCGTGCGCACCGTGATCGACATGCTGTTTGACGAGTTCATCGCCGAGGTCGAGCCGTTCTACACCTCGTGGAAGGACGGTGGGTCCGGCGCGTTCGGCGACCACCTCAAAGGTCAGCGTCGGGAAGTCGCGAGCGCGCTGCTCAACGTGACGGATCGGCGTGCTGCCCGCGCTCAGACACGTTCGGTGCGCAAAGCTTACGACAAGCTGCGGCCCTCAGCGGCGGGCCATGTCGAGGACGCGATCGACGGTATGGGCGCCATCCTGCAGCGTCATTTGAACGCGTAGGCCCCCGCGCTATCACCCGGCCCGGATGCCCCAGAGCAGCGGCCCGAACGCCACCGTCAGCAACGTCACAGTCAACACCGAAATCGGCACGATCAGCCGCTCGTGGCGGCGCACGAAGCTTGCGTCTGCGGGTATCTCTTCGAGTTCATCGTATTCGGGCAGGTGCATCACGACCTGGCGGGCCAAAAGGTGGTTGAGCGCAACCGGTGGCGTGAGGTAGCCGAGCTCGAACGAGACGAGCGCTGTCATCCAGAAGTTCAGCGGGTGGATGCCGTTGGCCTTGGCGATCGGATACAGCGTCACGCTCACGAGGATGACGGCGCCGTATGGGTCCATGACCATGCCGATGAGCACCAGGACGACCATCAGCATCGCCATCGCAAGCAGCGGCGAGCCCACCGAATGCGGGAACATCTCGACGATCTCGGCGCGTTCGATGACGCCGCCGAGGCACGCTGACAGACCCATGAGCATCAGCAGCGCGCCGATATGGGTGCCGGTATCCAGCGAGGTTTCGGGGCGCCTGGGCAGAAGTTTTCCGGCGCGACGGCTCGTGAACTTGTCCCACGGCATGATGATGAGCATCGCGACAGGCAGGACGTACGGCGCGGTGTGCTCGTCGAGCGCGGCGTTGAGGACGAAGTAGAAGAAGGCGACGACCGTGATGGCGAGGCCGAAGTAGGGGACCAGGCGCTTGCCGGCTGCCATCGAGTTGCTGAATGCGCCGCGGCCCGGTGAAAACGCCCATGAGGACTGTCGCAGCACGAACGACACGGCGGCGAACACGAAGGTGGTCAGCGCAAAGACCCGCCAACCCCAGTAGAAGAGCTCATCGGTCGTCACGTCAAGGTTGATAGATGCGACGATAACCACCAGCAAACAGGGCGGAAGAACGACCCCGAGGCTGCCGCTCATTGCGGTCGCGGCGAGGGCGCGTTGTTGGCTCGCACCGGAACGACGCAGCTCGGTGTAAATCGTCGCTCCGAGGGCCAGCACGAGAATGCCGGATGCGCCGCTGTAGGCTGTCGGAACGGCGGCGAGGACGACGACGATGACGGCGAACACGTCCGGTGGCAGCTTCAGTGGGCGCAGCATGTCGAACATGAGCTCGCCGAGGCGCGTGTCGCGCAGCAACATGCCGGTCCAGAGGTACAAGCCGACCTGGATGTAGAGGATCGAAAACTCAGTGATCTTGTTGAGGTAGATGGCGATGCCGGCTGGGTGACCCTCGACCGCGAGGAAGTAGACGCCGCTGATCACGGCCATCCATGCGTACAGGGGAACGCACGCCAAGGCGGCGCCGAAGCTGAGCTTCTCGTCGGTGTCGGAGCGAACCGGACGCGCGATGTGCCCGAGGTTGATGAGAATCAAGACGCCCATGCCCAACGCCCACAGCACTTGCCGGTCCTTGTCGGCGCCGTCGGCGAGCGTGCGCATGTGCCACGAGGACGCCCCGATGAACGCGTTGCCGATGAGCTGAACGCCGTTGGAGATGCGGTCGCCGAGCGCGGTTCGTGGGTTGCGTAGCGAGATGTGGTGGCGGCGCAGCGTCGTGATGAACGCCGAAATCAGCAACAGCAGCACCATCACGGTGGGCGTCCAGCCGATGCCGGTTTCCGAGGCCTTCGCGAGCTTGCGTTCGAGGCGACAGAACGTGCGCAGGCCGTCGGTCATCACCGGCTTCGTCGGCACCGCTGCGGAGGCTACTGCTGCGGCTGCTCCGTCGTCGCTGGGTGGTTCGCCGGCTGCCGCATTGTCGCCAGCAGGTGGGTCGCTGCCCGATGTCGCTTCGCCCGGTTCGGCGATCTCGTCCAGCGCCGCGTCCAGGTCATCGAGCTCGTCGTCGCCGGCGCTGGCGGTGTCGGCGGGGGTTGCCTTTGCCGCTGCTGGAGCCTCAGCGGGCTTTTCGTCGTCGTCGCCGAGCTCATCGTCGAGCGCGCTGTCCAGCAGGTCGTCTTCCTCAGATGCCGCGGCGGCCTTCTTGTCCGCTTTGGCCTCGGCGGCGTCATCGTCACCGTCATCGAGCGCGTCGTCGAGCAGGTCGTCGTCATCGCCCGCGGCACCTTTGTCGCCGCCCTTCTTGGCGCTGTCGCTGTCGCCCTGCCCGGACATCGCGGACGTCTCGGGCTCGTCGGGTTCTTCTTCAACGCATCCGGAACGGGCCAGCGCATAACCGGGCCACACGCTGTCTCCCCAAACCAGCATCTGCGCGTGAAGAAGCTGTCCACATGCCAGGGTCAGCGGCGCGAGGAGGAGGAGAAGGACAGCAAGCGCGCCGCCACGTCGATGCATCGTCACTCTCCGACGTCTTCGAGCAGGTCGGCGTCATCGCTGTCGTCGACGGGCTTTTCGGGCAGCGGGCCCAGCTCGCCGGTGGGGCCGCGATAGCCTTTTTCGCGCATCCAGATGAGATCGCTTTGGTGGCGGACCATCGTCATCGCGTAGGAGTCGAGCAGTCGATACTGCTTGTGCGCCTTCTTGGACTCGAGCGCCTTGCCGAAGCCGACGATCGCGGCTCGTGTCTTTGCTTCGTCGCCGCTCGACGCCAGGAACAGCACCTGCATGGCGCGCGAGAGCCGTAGACCGGCCTTGTCGCCGATCGCGACGGACTTGGTCAGGACATCGGCGGGGTTGGTGCCCTTGGGAGCGCTCCCCGGGACGGTGCCCCAGACAACCGCGGCCATCGCGTTGGGCACGCCAAACCACTTGCCGTTGTCCAGGCATTTGGCGGTGCGTTCGACCGTCCGCGGAATAGCCATCGAGATACCGGCGCCGCCGCGTGCCGCACGGTCGTGCATGACGGCCATGAGGCCCGAGGACAGGCCGAGGAGCAGCTGAATCTCGTTTTCTTCGTCGATCTCCGGGCACTCGCCGCCGAGCTTGCCGAACGCCGACTCCGCGCGAGCGAACGCCGCTCCGAAGCGCTTGGCGGCGACGAGATGGGCTCGCTCACTGCGCAGCTGGGCATCTTTGGCTTCGTCGGCTCGCCCTGCCCGTACGGCTCCCTCGTAGGCGAGATCCGCCTCCCAGGCCTGGGCCTCGGCGCACATGCCAGCGCCCACATTGGCGATCAACGCGGCGAGGTCGGGTCGGTCGCTCACCCGCTCGAACGACGACATGAACGTGCCAAACGCACCGCCGGTGCGACATGCAAGGCCGATATCATCGGTGGCGAGCAGGTACGGGCCCATGTGGTCGGTGGCATATCCGGACATGACCGTGCCGGTTTGCCCGTACAGAAAACCGCTGCAGCCGCCGAGAAGGGCGGCTGCGAGCAGAGCGAAAACGATCTTGTGGAAGGCCTTCCCGGGAGCGGGCCGGCCGTGCGCGTTGATCACTCGAGCTTCTCCTTGCACTCCCGGGCGCCCGGGTTGCTCTTGCATCGAATCTTGCGCATCAAGCGCAGCACGCCACCGTGGTAGACGCCTTTCTTGCGCAGCTTGATGCGCGTCGCCCGCAGCTTCTCATCGTATGCGGGTCGATCCGCGGCGGCGATCTTGATCCAGTACTTGGCGGGCAGCGCTTTCTCGGCCCGGCGCGCCATCTTGAGACCGGAATCGAACTTGCTGGCGCCCCACTTGCGCGACTTCTGGCCGAAGCCAGCGGGCATGTCGGCAGTGCGCGTGATGACCTGGAACGTAAGCTGGCCAAGGGCGTATTTCACGACGCCGCCGCCGCGCTTCATGCCTTTTTGCAGCTCGAGCGGCTTGAACGCGGTCGCCGGGGCATAACACGCGTCGGCGCGGCCGTTGTTGAAGATGCCGGCGAACGTGCCTACCTCGGCGGGGACCATGGCGGCGCCGACGGTGTCGACCATCACCCGACCGGGCTTGTCGTGGATCAGCGTCGCGATGCGCTTACCGGCGAGCTTGGACATCGTGTTGTTTTTCTTGTTGCGCAGCAGCAGGTAGACGGCGCCACCCGGGAGGATCGCGGCCGTCTCGTATTTGCCCTGCACCACGAGCTTTTTCAGCTTCGGGTTGGCGAGCACACGGATGGCTTTCTTGAGCATCCGGTAGTCGGGGAGCGCGCCGATCGCCTCCAGCGTGCCGGTCGCCTTGACGAAAGCCCGGGCGCGGAGGCTGGTGAGCAACACCGACTGGCACTGGCCAGCCTTGAAGTCGTTGGTTGCGACGACCTCATTTGTGTACGCCTTCAGCTTGAAACGGACGCCCCAAGCAAGGGCCGCAGCCTGGTATTCGGTGGCGAAGCGGAACAAGTCGCCGTGTGTCCCGGACGGATCGAACACGCACATGACCTTGTTGGCTGGCGCCGCGGATGCCGCGACCGGGACCACAGTGGCGAGCGCTGCGACGATGCATATCGCCGCGATGAGAGACTTGTTCATCGGGTTCTCCTCGGATTTGCGCGGCGGACCGTCGAGAAACGGAGCGACCGCTGCGGCGTCTGGGGCCGGTTCTTGCTACAGCAACGAAGGGCATGGCGCAATCGCTACGCCCCATTGGACGCACCAGCGTCACCGATATTCGCGAGAATCGGGATCGGTTATCAGGCTCGGACGGCGTCGTACTGTTCGCGGGCTTTTGTCTCGAGTCCGTCGTCGCCGATGTGCCGGGCGATCGCGAGCGCTTCGTTGAAGCATCGCGCGGCGTCGCCGAATTCGCCTTCATCCCGTTGCAGCCGCCCCAGGTCGAGCAGCACGACAGCCTCGCGGCGCTTGTCGTTGAACGCTCGAAATACGCGCTTTGCCCATCGAAGGTCGTCGCCGGCTTTTGCGGGGTAATCGAGGTCGAGCCGCACGCGCCCGAGCGCCGCGGTGGCCACAGCTTCCGTGTGCTGAAAACCGGCGTCGCGCAGCAGCTTCTGAGCGGTTTGCAGGCACGATTCCGCCGTTTCGAGTCGGTGGTGCAGCTGCGAGGTCTTGCCGAGGCCGATGTACGCCACGCCGAGCTGGCGGCGCGCGTTGGTGTGATTGAGGAGATGGACCGCGCGCCGATAACAGTCCCGAGCCTTGGCGTACTCACGAACATGCTGGTGCCATTCACCACGTGCGGTTTCGACATGGCCCACCAGCCGGACATCGCCGTCGGTATCGGCGAGCATCCCAGCAGCATCGAGCAGGCGTTTGTCATCGCGCGTTCCACCGAGGGCGAGAGAAGCCCGGACACGCGCCACGAGCGCGCTGGCCAGCAGGGACGGGTCCACGTCGAGTCGCTCAGCAGCGCGAATTGCCTTGTCGAGCAGCTTTGCGTGTTCGTCGTAGCGGCTTCGAAGCACGGCGACGGGTTCGAGCGCGAGGGAAGCGCGCAGGGCCCGGGTGGCGCTCTTGACGGTGGGCGGCCGCACGCGGAGCGCGCGATGCTGGATCGCGGTGAGATTGGGGAGCTCGAGCCGCAGATCGCGGAAGAATTCGATTCCGCCGGCCTTGAAGCATTCTTCGGCCACGCGGTCGGCCAGGGCGAGGTGGTAGTCGGCATGGCGACGCATGACCATGCCAGCGTCGCGGCGATCGATGAGCCTCTCGCGGGCAAAACCGGTCGCGATACGCACGACACGGTAGCGCAGATGGCCGGGGTGCTCGCCCGGTTCGTAGGCCTGCAGCAACGAGCGCTGGCGCAGCGACGCGAGGACCTCAAAGACCTGGGCCTTGGCGCCGACAGCGTCTCCCATCACGGCGACCGCGGCGTCGGACGTGAACCCGCCGTGGAACACGCTGCTGATCGCGAACGCCGCCCGCTCGCTTTCGCCCAACCGCTGCCAAGACCATCGCACGGCCGCGCTGAGCGTTTCGCGCCCCAACGCCGTGGCGTCGCGCGACTTGCCGGTCAGCTTGGTCAGCCCGCGCAGGTCGCCGGCATCGCCCGATTCGGCCAAACGCGCGGCAGCGATCTCGATCGCCTGCGGATTGCCCGACAGCGACCGCACCATCTCGATGAGGACCGCTGCGTTCTGCGCGGAGAATTCGAAGTTCGGCCGCCTCTCCTGCACGCGCGCCACTACGAGTTGAATTGCGGGCGACTCGGCCGCGTCGTCTGGGCCGTCCGGTAGAGCGATGCCCCGAAGTCCCACGGTCTCGGCCTTCATCGACCCGAGCGCCACGCGCGACGTGACCACGATCTCGAGATCCGGCGCTTGCTTGATCCACGATTCGAGCACGCGGTCGATCGAGCTTCGCGCGACGTCCAGCCCGTCGATGATCAGCAATATCGCCCCGCGCGCTTCAAGCGCTTCGCCGATCTGTTCGACCTCGCGGCTTTGCTGAGCGGCCTTGCTCGGCAGCCCGAGCACCTCCGCCACCGAACGACAGATCTCCGAATCTCGTTCGTCGCGGCTTGCGTCGCACAGCCAGACCCCGCCGGGCGGCCGGTCCTTTTCGAGCCTTTGTCGGCCGTACGCCATGGCTACTGTCGTTTTTCCGACGCCAGCTGGGCCGTGTACCGACACAAGCTGCATTCCGCGGCTGAAGATGCGGTCAACCTTCTCGAGCTCGCCATCACGGCCAAAGATCTGGTCGAACGTCGGCGGCAGGTTGCTGTGCCGGGCGATGATCGACTGAAGCGCGCGGAAGCGGTCTTCGGTGAGCACCTGTTCGGTGCCGGGCGGCAGCACGACCTGTTCGGCTGCGCTGGTGCGTGCGCGTGAGACGGCGCTGGGCGCGGAGGTGTGGCTGCGACGTGTCGTTCGCTTCGACCGCGCGCGAGAGACGACGGAATGCGGTGCTGTCACGCCGCCGGCCGATGCAACCTCTGTCTGCCGGCTGTGCGGGCGGATCTGGATCTGGCCCGAGGACGAGTCCAACCGCGACACCTGGGCAAACCGCGGCGAGCGCAGAAAGTGCGGACGGTAGTGGGCCTCGAGCCAGTCGGTCAGTTGCTCGACGGGATCGGAGGTTGCGTACCGTTCCAGCCACCATTCCAATGCCCGCGCCATGTCACCGGCGCTGTCGAAGCGGTCGTTGGGCACCTTCTCCAACGCGCGCAGGACGATGAGATCCAGCGACGCGTTGACCGCCGAGTTCTCCCAAGAAGGGGGCCGCGTGACCTCGTGAGCGATGCGCTCCATCACACGGGCATCGTTTCGATCACCGTAGAGGCGCTTATACGTCACAAGCTCGTAGAGACAGACCCCGAGCGAGAACACGTCGGATCGAATGTCGACACTCTTGCCGAGGCATTGCTCGGGTGACATGTAGTCGAGCGTGCCCTTTCGGACGCCAGGCCGCGTAAGTTCCTGCCTGATGGTCGCCTTGGCGCAGCCAAAGTCGGTGATCTTGACTTCACCTGCCCAGCTCAGCAGCACGTTGTCGGGCTTGACATCGCGATGAACGATGCCGAGCGACTCGCCCGTCTTGCCATCGGCGCGGCCGTGCGCGTATTCAAGCGCCCGGGCGACCTGGGCCGCGATATGCACCCCCGCTTCCATCGGGATGTTCTGGCGAATCCGCAACGCGAAGTCGAAGATCTCGCCGAGACTGTCGCAGTCGACGCGCTCCATCACCATCGACCAACGCTCGGCGATGCGCTCGAGGTAATGGACGCGGACGATGCCGGGGTGATCGAGCGCGGCCATCAAGCGCGCTTCGGTCACGAACATGTCGATCGACTCGCTGTGTTGCTCCAGATGCTCGTGCAGGCGCTTGATCACGAGCGAGGGTTCGGAGTCGTCGCCGATCTCGGACGCGAGGAAGACCTCCGCGAATCCGCCATCGCCCACACGGTCGAACAGCACGTAGTTGCCGAACACGGAGGCGTCGCCGTTCGCGAGCCCTTGATGGGCCGCCGGTTGCGATGTCGTAGCAGGTCCAGTCGCCAACCTTCCTCCCGGGGCAGCAATGATCTTTGCGGTTGCAACGCCAATTGTCACCACAAATGCCTGTCACGCACACGTTTTTCAACTTGCATTGGGCCGGCTGGAACACGACACTGCTCGCGCGCCCCAGTGCATGCCTGTGTGCCTGACGTCGGAGAGACCAAGATGCCCGTGTTCCATGCCGTTTCCGGTACGCCGCTCGCGCTCACCGTCGAGCGCGCGCAGATGCAGCAGCGACGTCTCCCGGTCTGGGTCGTCGCAATCGCCGTCGCGACGCTGCTGGGCGCGTGCGGGACGAGCAACACGGGGCAATTCCCCGCTCCCGGCAACACCGGGTTCAAAACGCCGGACACCAACGCGACCGACAACGGCTCCAGTACGTCGTCCGGCGGGCAGCAAGACACGGGCGCAGCGTCCAGCGGCACCGACACCGGCACGTCGAGTGGCAGCAGCGGCAACGCCGACACGAGCGGCTCGACCAGTGGTAGCGGTGGCGATACCGGCGGATCGACGAGCGGCAGCGGTGGCGACGACGCGGGCACCGGCGCAAGCAACGACACCGGCGGCAACTCCAGCGGCGGCGGCACACCCGACGCCGGTTCGAGCGGCGGCGCACCGGACAGCGGCGGCAGCAGCGGCACAGTCCAAGACACAGGGACGAGCAGCGGTGGCACGCCCGACGCGGGCCCGCAGGATTCCGGCAACGTCAACAACCCCAAGGACACCGTCCAGGACACGGGCGGCGGCGGCACCTTCGCCAAGGACGTCCCCTGGGGCAGCAAGCCCGACGCCAAGCCGTTCGATGCCGGCCTCAACTACAAGGACATCAAGGATACAGGCGTTACCGGCACGATCCCGGGGCTCTGCACGCCGAAGATCGCGCAGTACAACATCGAGGATAAGAAGACCGGCGGCAAAGTGGACGTGATCTTCTTCATCGACACGTCCGGCTCCATGTCGGCCGAGGCCAAGTGGATCAACAGCAACCTGAACAGCTTCGCGTCTTACATCGCCGCCAAGAAGCTCGACTACCGCATCGTGCTCGTCGGCAAGTCGACCGGCTGCTGCAAAGTCAGCCCGACGCTCGGCAACTGGCTGCAGCCCGGCACCTTCATGCACGTCCAGAAGGTCATCTACTCGACCGACGGCCTGAAGAAGCTCGCCCACCAGCAGTACATGTACATCAACTCGTTCAAGGCGTTCTTGCGGCCCGACGCGTCCAAGAACTGGGTTGCGGTCACCGACGATGACTCGCTGCAGATGACCTCGACGGACTTCCACAACCGCATCATGCAGATCAAACACCCGAGCAACCCAGCCGGCCCGTCCCTGTTCAAGGACTACTTGTTCCACAGCATCGTCGCGTGGGGCCCGATGGCGTTCAAGGGCTGCAGCACCGGCGCGCGTATCGGCAAGCAGTACCTCAACCTGACCGCCAAGACCGGCGGCGTGAAGGCCAAGATTTGCGACCAGAACTGGAACCCGATCTTCGCCAACATCGCCAAGGGCGTGATCAAGAGCGCCAAGCCCGGCTGCACGTACCCGGTCGCGTTCTTCAAGAACGAGACGGCGACCAACGGCTTCGACCTCAAGTACATCGCCAAGGATGACGAGTACGACATCAAGCCGGCGAAGAACAACGTGTGCCCGGCCAATGGCCAGGGCTTCGTCTACGACAAGTGGCCCAACCCCAAGAAGATCACCATTTGCCCCACCAGCTGCCAGCAGCTCAAGGGTGGCGGCAACTTGGTGTTCAACCATGGGTGCCTGTAATTGGGGGGAGCCTGTAATCCAATATTGGATTGTCTTTGCAGACGGCCGGCACAAGGGGGAAGGAACCAAATAGGAGAGGGCATTTTATGGGAGTCGCCGTTTGGTGAGTTCCGGTCCTTGCATCTCCTGATTTGGCGGACTGCCCTCTCCTAAGTGTTTCCTTCCCCCTTGGACCCCCATCCTCCTTTTACCTCACCCGCCCGCTGGGTTTTGTTTGGGCGGGGCCGCCTTCGGCGTCTGGCTTCGCTCGTTTGACGGTCACCGCGTCGATCATCGGATCGTCGAGGCTGATTGGAGGGTTTGTCGCGTTTTCGGCGGCGGATCGGGGGGCATTTTTGAGGCCATATGCCTCTGCGCGGCTCGTAGAGGCTCACAGAGCCGTTTTTGCCATGGGGCTTGGTATCAATAGCCTTGTGCCGTGATCGGCCAGTAGAACCGGTTCTACGGGCGAACGGCCAACCGACGCGCGTCTGCGACTTTCCGCGCTCCGAGTTCCCACGCGCAATCCGTCACGGCAACGACGGCAATGGCGGCTGCGAGGCGCAGCAGTGGTCGGGCACCTCTACCGCACCACAACCACGATGGCCCGGCGCTCGCCTACAAACCAGCCGATCGGTGCGCCGTCGTCTTTGATGAGTTGCCAAACGTGCCCGACAGTGGTCAGCGCCGCGTACGTGCCCGATGGCGCGATCCTGCCCATGTCGACGGCCTTCCCGCCCGCCGTGAGCCACGTCACGCGCACCGCCTCGTTAGTCAGGTTCCGGACCTCGATTCGGGTGTCGGTTGATGGCCGCTCCAAGACATAAAGTTCGCCGCGTTGCCGATGACGACGGAACCTTCCCGCCCGCGGAGCGCTTGTGCACGCGCATCGGCTGGTCCACCCGCAGCATCGTGCCCACGGTCATCGCTGTGACCTCGCATCTTCGCCACGTATGTCGCACCTGGAACCCCCGGCGTGTGCCACTGCAGCCATATTGGAAACCGGCGCAGCGAGCGGACAATCGGCGGGGGCAGCCGCGAGGCAACGTCGGCGAGCTGCGACCTCAGCAGCTTCTCGGCCGCCGGACCCACGGTCGCGTGCTCCGCAACGTCGGTCGCGATGAAGACGTCAAACCCGTGTATCTGGCGCTTGAGGTACCGTTGGCCTTGCTGCGCGACGACAATCGCACCACCCGAGGCTGCAGACCGCACTTCGCTGGCACAACAGCCCGCGCCGAAAGAGCTCGCAACCGCCACGAACGAAGCGACGGCAACGTGCGTGAGTATCGGTGTCGTCGGGCGTGTCGTGGGAGCAAGCACCCGGCGAGTCTATCAAGCCGACAGGGCGACAACCCAGCGTGCCGCAATCGCCCGTTCTGGATCGCCAGCGCGACGGGAAACCGACGTTTACGCTCCTGTTCAGATAGGCGAGCTGTGGAATCACGGGCCGGGTTATTATAGAATATAGAACGAGAGGTCGAATCTACCATCAGCGTAGTAACCTACGGCTGGAGAGGGATCTGCTGCCGGAGAACATGACATGGCACTCAGCATCAAGAACCCGCGCGCGGACAAGTTGGCGCGGCAACTCGCGGAAGTGACAGGGGAGTCGCTCACGGAGGCCATCGTTGTCGCGTTGGAGGAGCGGCTGGCAAGGGAGCGTGGGGGCAATCGGCCGGTGCCCTTGGCTGACAGACTGCTGGCGATCGGGCGGCGGGCGAGCGCGTTCGACAAAGGGTCGAGCTGCGACGGAGCGCCTGGCGCAGTCACGTACGACGACAACGGGTTGTCCACCTGATGGTCATCGACACCTCAGCGCTGGTCGCCATCCTGGCTATGGAACCTGAAGCGGCGGCGTTGTCCGCGGCGATCGAACGTGACCCACGCCGCTTGTTGTCGGCGGGAACGCTGCAAGAGGCTCGGATGGTGGTGGCCGTCCGATTCGGTGAGCCGCGAGTCGGGGAGCTTGAGCTGCTGTTGCACGAGATCGAGGTCGAGGTCGTCGCTGTGACCGACGAGCTTGCGCAGTGGGCGTTCGTCGTGTGGCAGCGGTGGGGGAAAGGGCGGCACCCCGCGGGTTTGAACTACGGCGACTGTTTTGCCGCAGCGTTGGCGTTGCAGACCCGCGAGCCGCTGTTGTTCAAGGGCAAGGACTTCGCGCACCCCGACGTGACCGCTGACATCGCGCCCGTTCGGTAGGTCGAGAAGGCCAGCAGACCCATCAATCAGCCTCGACGATCCGATCATCGACGCGATGACCGTCAAACGAGCGAAGCCGGACGCCGAAGGCGGACCCGCCAGACAAAACCCAGCGGGCGGGTGAGGTAAAAGGAGGATGGGGGTCCAAGGGGGAAGGAAACATTTAGGAGAGGGCAGTCCGCCAAACCAGGAGACGCAAGGACCAGAAATCACCAACCGGCGATCCCCCATAAAATGCCCTCTCCTATTTGGTTCCTTCCCCCTTGTGCGAAGCACCTGCAAGACGCATTCCCAATGAATTCATGATCTAAGGAGCAAATTCCTTGTATCCAAAACTCTTTTGGATAGCAAAGAGCACCCCCTTCATCGCGTTGCGACGCCAAGAATCACTCTTGATCTTCACCGCCTCCGACGAAGTCGAAAGAAACCCCGGAAACGTCATACACCCGTTGGCTTTCACCGATTTCAGGATTCCAAAGGCGCTGCTCTTGAGCAGCCCGCGGTTCTTGAGGCCCGAGACCTTGGCGACCTGGTCCTGGACGAGCTGACAGAAGCTCTTCGCGCCCGTCTTGTAGTAGTAGGTCGATACGCCGTACGCGTTGCCGCCGCTGAACGCGTTGATGAACACCGAGACATGACGGTGCGAGCCAGCGTTGTTGCAGATGGCTGCGCGCTGCGCGATCGACATCGTCTTGTCGGACGTTCGCGTCATCACGACCTTCCAGTTGCCGCCGCCTGACGTCTTGGCCGTATCCTTATCGAGCCAGCTTTGCAGGTGTTTGGCGAACGACAGGTTGATGTCTTTGCCCTTTACGCCGAAATGCGACGGGCCTACCTCCGTGCCTCCGAAGCCCGCATCGACGCAGATTGTGTACTTCGGCTGCGTCTTGCAGACGTTGCCCGAACACCCACCCGTGCATGTGGAGCAACTGTAGTTGGAGCCCGCGCTGCATTTTTGGTTGGTGCCGCACGTCTTGACGACGCCCTTGTTCACCGGTTTTAGCGCGCCGCTGCATGACGCCGACGTGCCGCTGCAGTGCCGCCAATGCTCGAGCTTGCTGACTTTGCCGCTACAGACCCCGCTGCACGAGTAGGTGGTCTTCTCGGCCTTGGCGCCGCACTTGGTGGCCGATGACCGGAAGCTGCAGCCGTCGCAGCAGGGCCCACTGGTACATTGGGGCGTCTTGGCGCTGCACTTGCCCCACACGCCCTTGCTGCAGGTCCGCACGCCTTTGCCACACGAGGTCGTGCAGTCCTGGGTCAGGTTCTCGTCGGTGGAGCCGTCGCAATCGTTGTCGACGTTGTCGCATTTTTCAGCCGCGGCGCCCTTGGGAGTTGCGTTGCAGATGACGCCCTGTGCGTGGGGCGCGCAGACAAAAACGCCGGTGGCCTTGCACGCGCCCTTGCCCGCCGTGCAGCTGTCGCCAAGGCCGGTGAAGTCCTCGTCGGTTTTTCCGTCGCAGTCGTTGTCGGCGCCGTCGCACGCTTCGGTCCCAACCTTGACCGCCTTGACGCTGCACTGCGCGCCAGTGCCGTCCGCTGTGCAGACGACCTTGCCGAACTTCTTGCAGGCGCCTGAACCGCTGTCACATGCCTTGCCGAGACCCCAGAGCTCATCGGTCTTGCCGTTGCAGTCGTTGTCCGCGCCGTCGCACGCCTCGCTCTTGCCGGGGAACGCCGCCTTGTTGCCGTCATCACAATCGCCGGAGAGCGCCGCGTTGAACTCGGAATTCGGCTTGCACAGACATGCCTTCTTGGCCTTGTTGCCCCAGCCGTCCTTGTCCAGGTCCTGGTAGAGCGCCTTGCAGCCCTTGGCGTCGGCTTCGTCCGTCTGGCCATCGCCGTCGTTGTCCTTGCCATCGCAAACTTCGACCGGCCCGCCGCTGGATCCCGAACTCGACCCCGATCCCGACCCCGATCCCGACCCCGAACCCGATCCCGAACTCGACGTCGAACCCGATCCCGAACTCGACGTCGAACCCGATCCCGAACTCGACGTCGAGCTGGCACCCGATCCCGAACTCGACGTCGAACTGGCACCCGATCCGGAGCTCGACGTCGACCCACCGGAGCTCGAAGCGCCCGCAGCGGTGTCTTCGCCCGCGTCTTGGCCAGCCGTCCCTGCGTCGAGGATCCCGCCCGAAGACGACCCGCTCGCGCCTGACGAACCGCTGCCGCCCGATGCGCCCACGTCGCCGCCCGCAAACGAGGTATTGCCATCGACGTTCGCGCCCGCGTCGTGTGGGCCCTGGCTTGTGCCGCTGCCACCGTCGGCGCTGTCACCACAGCCGACGGCCACTGCAAGGCTGAGTGTAAGCAGGCCCACGCATGCGCGCGCGCGAGAACTATTAACGGTGTGCTTTCGGTCTTGCGCGCAACGCGTGGCTTTCATGGCCCGCAAAGCTACCAAACCCGCGGCTGTCGCGCTTGTGGATGACGCCTGAATCGGTTCAGCGCGGGGTCGCAAGGCCCAGATTGACCTCGAAATAGATGAGCGCCAGCACCGCGAGACCGTAGAGAACGACCGTCGCCTGGAGCGATCGATTGCTCAGCAGCAGACGGGTGGGAGATCCGGCGTCGTCGCTCGTGTTGGCCACGAGGATCCAACGAAAGATGCCGAAGACGACAAACGGCAGCGTCAAGAGCAGACCGTCCGTGCGCAGGCGCGCGATGACCGCCGGGTCGATGGCGTACAGCGAGTAGCAGATGATCGTGACACCAGCCAACGACGCGATCGCGTTGTCGAGAAAGCTGATGCTGTAGGCGCCGAGGTTGCCGCGATGTTCCGCGGCGCTTTCCCCAAGCAGGGTTAGCTCGCCGCGGCGCTTGCCGAAACCGATGAGCAACGCGACGAAGAATGTGCACAAGAGCAGCCACGCGCTGATGCCGACCTCGATCGCCGTCGCCCCAACGGTCACACGCAATAGGAATCCGAACGCGATGATGAACACGTCGATGAGCACGATGTGCTTGAGCCGCGTCGAATAAAGCAGGTTCATGCCCACGTAGAACGCCAGCACAATCGCGGTCGCCTCGTTGAGCCACAGCCCCCCAGCGATCCCGGCCGGGCCGAGCACCGCCGCCATCATCAGCGCCGTGGACTTGCTGACAGCGCCCGACGCGATCGGTCGATTCTTCTTGCGCGGGTGCAGTCGGTCACGCTCGTAATCGGCGACATCATTGAGCAAGTAGATCGCGCTCGCCACGGCGCAGAACGCCGCGAACACCACCACCGAGCGCACGAGCATCTCGGTGTTGGTCAGCTGCCTCGAAAACACGAGCGCCGCGAACACGAAGCCGTTCTTGACCCATTGGTGCGGCCGCAGCGCTTGGAGGTGAGCGAACATGGGCCGAGAGTGCGCCAACGCCGTAACGGGGGCAAGATACGGGCGCCGCTACTTCTTCACCGGCTCGAACCCGAACGCGAACTCGAAGGGCAGCAGCTTGGGCAGCGGCTGACCGGGCTTGATTCCGAACACCGCCTTGAGCAGCGATGAAGCGCCCCGCTCGTCGATGCCGCCGACCGCAAAAAGGATGTCGAGCAGCGCCTTGGAGCCGACATTGCCCACCACCGAAGCGCCATCGAGGCTGGTGACTTCGCCCTTTTCGACCTTCACCAACCCGGAAAAACCCGCGTCGAGCATCGAGAGCGTCCCCTGCGGCGTGCCAGAGCTGTCTTCGATCACGATCGAGAATGACTTGCTGAACCCGGTGAATGTCAGCGCACCACCCGATCCGCCCTTGGCGTCCACTTTGCACGGGATCGATTGCTCGGTTTCGCCGTCGGGCACGTTGTTTGCGTTGCCGTCCTGGCCGACACGCAATGTGGTCGAGCCGTCTTTGGTCACGGTCGAAAAGCCCCACAGCAGGCGTGGCATGAAGTTGCTCAGCACGCCCGATGCGGTCGGGTGAGCCGGTTTGGTGAGCTTCGTCTTGTCTTTGTTCGTAAAAAACAGCTGCTTGGGTTTGTCCTTCCAGCTCTCTTTGAAGTCGCCGAAGGTCTTATCGGCAAGCACCTGTGCCTGTTTGTCGCGTCGGTGCCAGAAATGGCCGGTGTGGGTCTGTTCGAGGTAGCCGAACGGGTAGCTGGTCAGCGTCTTGGGCTTCTTCTCCGACAGGATGGCGGCCGGGTAGCGGTAGTCCTTCTCCTGCGCTGCGATGAGCTCCATGACCTTGGCGGTGATCCCGTTGGCCTTTTCGATCAGCGCCTTGGCCGTCTTCTTGGCGTTGTTCTTGATGTTCTCATCCGGTGCGACGACCGGCGACGCCTGGCGCGACAACTGCACCGCCTTGTGCCACGGCCGCATGGCTGCGACTGCGCCGTACAGGAGCTGGGTGTGTTCGATGCGCAGCACGTAGATTTGCAGCCCGCGCCGCATCTCGTTGAAGAGTCGCTTCTGTTGAGCGGTGCCGTCCGAGAGGCTCGCCGGGATGCTGCCCAGGAGGGCCTGGTACGCCGTGTGCATGGTCGCCAGCATGTCGAAGTCCTTCTTCTTCCACGCAGCGAACGCCTTGTTGTCCATCTTCAACACCTTGGGAAACGCCAGCTTCGGTCTTCGCGCGAGAATGCCCGCCTGTTCACCGATCTCGTCCTGGGCGAGCTCGCCGGCGAGGTAGAAGACGATGTCCGGGTTGTCCTCGTAGTAATGCTTGGCCTGTAGCTCCGACCACTTGTACAGCACGTCGGTCAGGTCGCCGCCCGGCCCGCTTGCCCGGCCCCCGAAGTGCTTCATCGCGTCGAGGTAATCTTGCCAGCCCGCGCCATCCCACGCGGCCGTCATGACGTAATGGTCGTACAGCCAATAGCCCCATTCCCGCCCGGTCGTGAACGTGATGTGCCCGGTGACGTCGTACTTGGGCAGGACCTTGGTGATGTCGTGCGCGCGCGACCATCCGGTGATCGGCAGCGCGAGCGGCATGTTGTTGTCAAAACCGAGCCACCACGCGGTCTCGGGGAAGTAGACCTGCTCGCGCTTGGTGCCGCCCTGCCCCGACGCAGCCTTCATGAAGTCCTGCTTGGCGCTGAAATCTTTGCAATCGTAGACCGGCGCAGGGTGGTCGAGGTCGTAGAACATCGTGGTGTGCACCCATGCGCCGAGCTCCTTCTTGGCCTTGAGCGGCAGGTGATAGAAGTAGCCGCCCTTGTCGTCGTGCAGTGAACACGTCGTATGAATCCAGGCGTAGGGTTTGACCGGCGGCTTCTGGCTGCCGAGGTGGTCGACCGCGACGTCCAGCCACTTCATCACCCGCGCGTCTTCGGGTTTGGTGAACTCGCTCGTGCCGATCTGGAATGTGATGCGGCGCACGCCCGTCTTGAGCACCTCGTCGAGCCCGATGCGAATCTGCTTGTCGTCCGCGAGCACGTTGCCGCCGCCGTCCTTGCGGCTTTCGAGGATGAGCTTGAAGTTGTTTTGCTGCTGATCGGCGAACGAGACGACAAAGCCCGCCTCGATCCCGTGGTCGCGCGCCTCGTCGACGATTCCCTTGTAGTACGGCACCCACTTGGCCAGCGGCACTGTCTTGAGCATGTGAAACGTGAACGTGTTTTGGCGGTTTCGGGCGAGCCAGCGGACGTAGCGCGACGCCATCTTGCGGAACTTGGGATCGTCTTGGCGCAACAAGAAGTCCGACGCCGGCGTTGGGTGCTGGGTGTGCTCGTGCAAGCCGCGGACGGAAAATCGCGGCTTTTCGACCTTCGCGCCGGGGTAGAGGGGCAGTTTCAGCGTCGGGTTGCTTGGGAAAAAGGACTCTTCGGGATGGATGTAGCGGGCGCCGATGTCCCACGCGATGCGGTACAGGCCCCACATGCCGGCGGCTTCGTTGGCGGCCGTGACGTGCAACCCAGCTTTGCTGTCGCCCTCGAGCCACTTGTACTCGATGAAATGGCCTTGCTCTCCGGTCTTGGCGGCGTTGCTCTCGTTGGGCGTCACGACGATGACGTGGTCGGTCTTGGCGTTCGACACCGCGCCCTTGATAACGCTCGACGCGGTGGCTCCGGTGATCTTGGCGAACGCCTCGCTCAGGTCTTCCGCGGCGTGTTGCAGCCCGGTGCCGGCGTTGGCCGGGATGACGACCTGGACATTGACCTTGCCGTCCTTGGCGACGTTGAGCAGCTCAGCCAGGGCCTTCTTACCCTCCGGCGTGCAGCCGCCAGAAAGCAGGATCACCGCGCTGCAGAGCATCCCCACGGACACAACGAGGTGCTTGCGACGCGGACAAGTAACTGCGGAATTTTTCATGGTGACGTCCCTTTCCTGCGCGCTGGCCCTTCCTTCCGAACGCTCTCCCGGCGTACCTTCGGCGGTCCTGCGACTCGATTTGGTCGCGTCTTCGGCAGTCAAGGAGAAGTTATGCCAGCGCTCGGTCTCGAAACCAAAGTCGTTAACGCCGAGGTTCGGCAACGCACCGTGCAACGCTTCGCCGAGCTCGGGATCGCCCTTCCCAAGCTGTCATGGCTCGAAGATCCGCGGCGCATGCCAGCTTCTTTACGCGAACGGGTGGCCGAGGCCGACCCCGACGCCCCCGATCCGCTCAACCTGTTTCGGATCCATTGGTACAACAGCGCAGACCGCCGCGGACTCGCCGACGTTCCCGGCCATGTCGTGCTTCCGGAGTCGTTTACCGGCGTGAAGGCGCCCATCATCGTCGCTTTCGGCGAACGATTCCCGATGATCGCGGCCCACAAAGTGCTCGCTGCGTACGGATGCCTTGCTCCCCGCATCATCACCGGCCAATTCGACCCGACCAAACACAAGGCTATCTGGCCGTCGACCGGCAACTACTGCCGCGGCGGCGTCTCGGTGTCGCGGATCATGAACTGTCGCGGCGTCGCCATCTTGCCTGAGTTGATGAGCCGCGAGCGCTTCGACTGGCTCGACGAGTGGGTGCTCGAGGCCGACGATGTCGTGAAGACGCCGGGCAGTGAGTCCAACGTCAAAGAGATCTACGACAAGTGCAACGAGCTGTCGGCCGAACCTGACAACGTCATCTTCAACCAGTTCTGCGAGTTCGGCAACGCGCTCGTCCATTGGTTGGTCACCGGGCGCGCGCTCGGTCACGTGTACGAGCACCTTTCGGCCAGTCATCCCGCCGCGGCCGACCGCGGACTTTCGCTGTTTGGATACGTCTCAGCCACGGGCTCGGCCGGCACACTCGCGGCAGGTGACCGACTGAAGGACGACTTCGGCGCCAAGATCATCGCGGTCGAGGCCACCGAGTGCCCCACGCTGCTCAACAACGGGTTCGGCGAGCACAATATCCAGGGCATCGGCGACAAACACGTGCCGTACGTGCACAACGTCTTCAACACCGACCTGGTTGTCGGCATCTCCGACGCGGCTTCCGACAGCCTCTGGTACCTGGCCAACCACCCCGACGGCCTCGCCTACCTCGCACAACGACGCGGCGTACCCGCGGATGTGTTGGCCAGCTTTTCGTCTTTCGGGTTCTCCGGCTGGGCGAACGTGCTCGCCGCGATCAAGACCGCGAAGTATTTCGATCTCGGGCCCGACCAGGCGCTCATCACCGTCGCGACCGATGGTGCGGCGATGTACGGCACCGAAAAGCCGAAGCTGCTCGCGAAGCGGTTCGGCGGCCAGTTCGACACTGTTTCTGCTGCACAGGCGTTTGGTCAGCATGTGTTGGGCCAGGGCACCGGCGACATGGCTGAGCTTTCCCACCGCGACCGGGAACGCATCTTCAACCTCGGCTACTTCACCTGGGTCGAGCAGCAGGGCGTGTCGATCGAAGAATTCAACGCGCGCCGCGATCCGGTCTGGTGGCGGCGATTGCGCTCGGCCGTTGTCGCCTGGGATGCCATGATCGACGCGTTCAACGCGGACACGGGTGTCTTGGAGCGGACATGAGCGAACATCCCTTCCTTGCACACCGCACGGTGTTGTCCGCGTGGACGCGCGCGGTCGATGGCGGCATGTCGGGAGCGGAGTTCGAGGCGCTGGTTCTCGGCCTGGATGACGCTGTCAAGGCGGTCGACGGTCGCGGGATCGTGCGTTCACCGACCGTTTCCTTCGCGGCCGACGCCATCGGGGACGGGATCGCCGTGATCGGCAAGCTGGAGGCCTCGTCGGTCTCCGGCTCGCACAAATCGCGGCATCTTTTCGGGCTGATGGTCGGGTTGTTGGTCGACGAAAAGCTCGCGGGTGCCGGTGCCGGTGATGAGCGCGCCGGGCTCGCCATCGCCAGTTGTGGAAACGCCGCCCTTGCCGCTGCGGTGATCGCGCGCGCCGCCAAGTGGCCCATTGCGGTCTTCGTTCCGCCGGACGCTGCGGAGAGCACCGTCTCGCGTCTTGGCGCCCTCGGCGCCGAAATCGTCGCTTGCGAACGCCGCCCCTCCGAGCCCGGAGACCCCTGCGTCTTGCGTTTTCGCGAGGCGGTTGCGGCCGGTGCCATCGCTTTTTGTTGCCAGGGCACGGACAACGCCGAAACCCTCGACGGTGGCGCTGTGCTTGGGCGGGAGTTTGCCCAGGATCTGCTCGACGGCGACGAATCGGTCGATCATGTCTTTGTGCAGGTCGGCGGCGGTGCCTTGATGACCGGTGTTTGGCGCGGCATGCGGCACACGTTGATCGCAGCTGGCGCAAACCTGCCTCGCTTTCACGCGGTGCAAACTCTCGGCGGCTACCCGCTCGTGCGCGCCTGGCGCATCGCGATCGACGACGTCACGGCGCGTCTTGCAGGCGGTCTCGCGGCGGCGGCGGTCGATCCTCGATTCGCGGTCGAAGCGGCGGCAGGCAAGGCAGCGGCGCACAGTCGCGCGTCGATCTACCGACGCATGGCCGAAGAGCCCGAGTGCTACATGTGGCCGTGGCACAACGCCCCGCGCAGCATCGCGTCGGGCATTCTCGACGACGAAACGTACGACTTTGCCGACTGCATCGAAGCCATGCTCGAGTCGCGAGGCGTCGCGCTGGCCGTGTCCGAAGAGGCGTTGACGAAGAGCCGCGACCTCACCGAGTCGGCGACCGACGTGCCCATCAGCTACACGGGCGCCGCAGGTCTCGCGGGCCTCCTGACCGCGGTGGAGCTCGGCATCGTGCGCCCAGGTCAACGAGTCGGCGTCATCCTCAGTGGCGCTCGCCGCTAGCCGTGTTCGGCAACGCTCCGCTCATCAAACGAGCTCGTCCATGAGCAAGGGGATTCAGACAGTCGCTCTCGCCGCGAAAAGCGTCGTTTCCGCGCCTCACCTCAAAGTCATGCAGCGCTCAACGTGCAGTTTTCAGGACTGATTCGAGTCTTCCCAAACGCCGCTAGCGAGGCGTTTCGTCAGGCGCTGCCAGCGAGTGGTGGTGCCGCGTAGCGGGAATGTGAACCAGCCAAAGGCGAGGACGAGGAAAACGAACGCAAGGCTGAGGAATGTCTCGAGCCGCGTGCGGAGCCCGTCGAGCTGCAGGTTGCCGGCGTCTACACCAAGGAACATGTCCGTCGCCTTGCCATCCGCGGTGAGAATCGGCGCGTAACCGGACAGCGCCAGCCCCCATTGATCGGCCGCGAACTTCTTGTCGGACTGCGGTCCGCCTCCTTCCGCTGTCTGCAGCATCGCCGGGTAATCGTTGCCGTCGTACTCGAGCCCGACCGGCGAGCCTTCTTCACGCGGCTGGATCGTGCCGTCGCCGTTGTCGTCCTCGTCCAACGGCTTGTCGTCCGCGACGAAGATGAACACGCCGCGCTTGGCCGTTTTGCGGAGCACGTAGCACGCCTTGATGTCCGCCGAGTCCTGCGCGCAGGCCTTCATCTTCTCAACTACCGCCCGGAATTGCGGCGTTTTCATGACCGCCGGATCCCGAAACGTCGCGAGGACGCTCGCGTCGAGATCGCTGGCGGCAAGACGCGCCAATCGGGTCACTGCCGGTCGGACTTCGTGCAGCAATGCCGACTTGGCGAGCTCGAAGATTCCCGCGAATACGCCCGCGAGCAGCAGCGCCGAAACCGCCATCGCCAACGCGACGTTGCGCGCCCATCGCCGCCGTCGACCCGGGTTGGCGATGCCGTCGAGCACCTCGTCCATGTTTGCGGGTCTGTCTCCGGGCCGCTTGGCCATGCAGCGCTGAATCAACCGGGCGAGCTCTTTGTCGACGCCTTCCGCGATCGCGCTGACGTCGGGCGGTGGCGTCGTCTCGTGGTGACTCTCGAGCTCTTCTATCGTCCGCGCCGGGAACGGTGATTTGCACGTGAGCGCCACGTAGAGGATGACACCGAGCGCGTAGATATCGGTCCTCTCGTCGCCGCTTTCCTGGCGCCATTGTTCCGGCGCCATGTACGCCGGCGTGCCCCTTCCGGCGCTGGTGACGCCCCAGGGCGATGCGCTGTAGTCCTCGGTCGGGGCCGCCCCGTCCGAGACCGAACCAGCCTGCCCCGCGATGCCGAAATCCATCACCACCACGTGCCGCTCATCGTTGACGAGCATCACGTTGGCGGGTTTGAGGTCGCGGTGGACAATCCCCGCTTGGTGCGCGGCGCGCAGGCCCTTGCAGAGCGGCACCGCGATCGCACGACACTCGGCTGCTGTGAGCGGCTTGCGGCGGATCCGGGTCATCAGCGTCTCGCCTTCGAGCAGCTCCATGCTGATGTAGTGAACACCGTCGGAGTCGCCGATGTCGTAGGTCCGCGCGACGTTGGGGTGGGTGATCGCGTGGGTGACGGCCGCCTCTTTGCGAAACAGCTCCAGCTCTGCGATCGCGGTCCGGTCGCTGGTTTCAAGCCGTTTGAGCGCCACCTGGCGACGCAACAGCAGGTCTTCGGCCAGGTACACCTCGGCCATCCCGCCTTCGCCGAGCGATTTGATCAGCCTGTAGCGCCCGTCGAGCACGCCGTTGTTCGCATGGAAAGGACGCCCCCCTCCGCGCGCGATCGGTGACTTGGTGTCAACGGTCGCGGCTGCCATCGCGTCTTTGAGCTGCACGGACTCCTCGTCTTGCGCCCCGTGGGGATCGCCGTGCTTGTCGTCGCCGTGCTTGTCGTCGCCGTGCTTGTCGTCGCCGTGCTTGTCGTCGCCGTGCTTGTCGTCGCCGTGCTTGTCGTCGCCGTGCTTGTCGTCGCCGTGTTTGAGGCTCTCCGCCGCGCTGTCCCCATCGACCACAGCTGCGCCAGACTTGCGCCGGGGGGCAACCGCTCCGCTGCGGTATCGCGGCCGTTTCTTCACGTTGCCGCGCGTGTCGCGGGTCGGCCCGTCAGGCGCGATCTCGGGCTCCTTCTCGTCGCTCATCGCTTTGTCACCCCGTATTCACAGACTTCGCCGATCATCGCTGGTCATTTGCGCGCCCGTCTGTCGATGCGTATCGTCTTGCAACCGCGTTCGCCGCATTGCAACCGCGCCGTGTCAGCCCAGGAAACCCCATGTTGCGCAAATCGCTCATCGGTCTCGTGCCGGTCGTCCTCGCCATCGTCGCCTATGCGTCGCCCGTGCAGGCCAAACACATCTACACCCTCAACGTCGGCGCCACGAACCCGATCCTGGACGACGGCAACGACTTCCAGGGCGGCATGGGCTTCGAACTCAAGGCCGGAATGCCGATTCCGTTCCCGTTTTTCGACATTGAGCTGGAAGCCAAGATCGGTCGTCACGGTTGGAACGGCAAGGGCACCAACGGCAACGCTTCGATGTTTCGCGGCTCGGTCGGCGCGCGTGGCGGCGTCAACTTCGCGCTCTTCCCATACGGCTTCGTCCACGTCGGCTACGGCCGCTTGAGCGACTGGGTGTACGCCAAGGAGCCCGTAGCTGGCCCGAACCTTGAGGTAGGCATCGGGCTGGACGTGACCGCAATTCCCTATATGCGCATCGGCCTGTTCGGCTCGTACAACCACATGATGCTGGGCGACACAGGCTACTCGACCGGTCTCACCGACGACGACATGCAGTGGTTCTCCTACGGTCTCGCGCTGAGCTGGACGGGCGACGGCGGCGATGACGACTGAGGCCGTCACGAATTGCGCGACGAATGTGACGGAAATGCCGCGCTGCGGGTATTGAATAGACGGGGCGCCGCTGCCGTCGTCCCTGCAACGAGGTGCCCCATGAACGTCCGCTCTACCTTTGCCAGCCGCACGCAGCGCGCATTTGTCGGCCGCGTTGCCGTCGCCCTGCTGGCAATCAGCACCTTTGTCGCTTGCGGCACCGCCGGACTTGGCGGCAATGCCGTGTTCGTTATCGCGGAAGGCTGGGACGAGGACACGACGATCCCGATCGCGCTCGGCTCGGTGTTCTCCGCGACCGCGCGGGAGGCAGACGCGTTTGGCAGCGCGCTCATTGTCGACTCCGAGAACGCGGCAATCGTCAAACACACGGCGTCTGATAGCGACACGTTCGAGGCTGTTGGCGTCGGCACAGTCGCCCTCATCGCCAAGGACCAAAGCGGTTCGGAGGTCGATCGCATCACCGTGGAAGTCGCCGCGCCGAATCGTGCCGTCGCCGCTCATTGGACCGATGCATCGATCGACGCCAAGTCGGAACTGGCCAGCACCATCGCGGCTGTCGGCGGGGGCAACGTGCAGTTGAAGGTCCGCGTGAGCGACATCGCGGGGCGTGATCTCCGCCATCGCAAGCTCGTCTCGCTCGTCGTCGATAGCGGAACACCTCTGACCGTCGATCCCGGCACCGAGACGTCGTTCAACGTCGGCGCGGCCGGCGTGGGCAAGCTGAGCCTGAAGGTCAAAGTCGCCAACGGCGCGCCGATCATCAAGCCGATTACCGTCAACATCGTGGACATCTCGGACATCTCCAAGCTCGACGTCGCGGCGGGACCGGTTGTGACCGTGGGCGGCGATACCAAGCCCGGTACCAGCACGTCGGGCTCCAGCTCGCAGATGTACCTGGTGTTCGCGCGTTGCCAGGATCCGGGTGGCGCACGCGTCTATGGCTGCAAGCCCAAGTGGACCAAAGTGAGCGGCGACTCGGGCCTGACGCTGCCCGCGAGCTCGGCCAGCGAGTTCAACTGGATCCCGCTCGAACCGGGTCAGCAAGCTGCTATCAAGGCGACGCTGAGCGGCATGAACGCGACGAAGATCGTGAAACACGACTAATGTCTTTTCTCAGCTCTTGATGCCCTTGGCCGCCCAGTCCGGACGCGGCAGCGAAAACGGCTCGCGCGTCTTGCCAAAAGAGCTGCCGCCTAGCCGAGACAGGGGCCGGAGCGTTTCGATATCCACCGCGCTTGCAGCGGCATCCCACACCGAATCGTCGATGTGCCAGCGCACGACTTCGCCGATGACCAGGCCGTTGAGCGCCTTGGGACGGCCCAACATCACGACTTGTTCGAGTTTGCATTCCATCGCGACTCGGCACTGGGCGATGCGCGGCGGCGCGACCACTTCGCTCGGCAACGTGCTGAGTCCGGTTTCCGATACCTCGGAGACGTCGGGTGGGTATTCGGCCGACGCCTGGTTGACCTGCGCGGCGAGATCCTCGCTCGGGATGTTGATCACGAACTCACCGCTCGCCTCGATGTTGCGCAGCGTGTCCTTCTTGACGAGCTCCCCGTCCAGCTTCCGGTGGCCGATCGAGAGCGACACCAGCGGCGGTCGACTGGAGATACCGTTGAAGTACGAAAACGGCGCCACGTTCAGCACCCCAGCGTCGTTGAGCGAGGTCACGAACGCGATCGGACGCGGCACGATGGTGCCGATCATCAGCAAGTAGATGTCGCGGCCACGCAGCTGCGCGGGGTCGAATGTGGGCATGGGTGTTCCTGGTGGCTGTCAGGGCGGGGGCGGTGCGATGAGACCGGGCAGATGCTCGGCTGACGGCGCCGTCGAAGGTATGGCGCGCAACGATGGTTTCGATTCGCTGACGCTGCTGTAGAAACGCTGTGTCGGATAGGCGAACTCGACCCGTGGTTCATCGCCAAATCGCGTAAGGATGTCGGTCCAGATGGTCGATGCGCTGGACCGCCGTTGTCGGGCCGAACACAGGTAGCGCACATCAAGCCGCACTCCGATGTCGACGACGGTCACCCACACGATCGGCGTGAGATGCTTGTAGTGGACCATGTACTTGGGCGCTGTGTGCTTGAGTTGCTGGGCGACCTCTTCCTGCGTGTCTTCGGACCGCGCCCAGATGATCTCGGTGAGGACGTTGCGCGCCCGCTGCCAGTCGCTCTCGAAGGTCACGGTCACCGCGATCTCGTTCCAGATGTACTCAAAGCCTTGCGTGTAGCTCTTGATCGATGTGTTGAAGACCACACCGTTGGGGAGATGCACGATGCGGCCCGTGCTTTGGTCGTCGTGCACCCAGTTGCCGATCTCGAGCAGGCTGAATGTCCAGATCCCGACGTCCACGACATCGCCGGCGGTTTCGCCGACCTGGATGCGGTCGCCGATGGCGAACGGCTTGCGCGCCACGATGAAGAGCCAGCCGGCGAGGTTGACGATGGGGTCTCGTAGCGCGATGGCGAGGCCCGCCGATGTGATGCCCAGCCAGGTGCCGATGTCCGCTTCGTCGCTGATCCAGAGGGGGAGCAGCATCATCATCGCGACGAGACCGAGCCCGTAGCTGACGAATTTGCCAACGAGATAACGGCGCGCCGGATCATCGACTCTGCGCAGCAGCGTCCGTCTTAGCAGGCGCCGCAGCAACAGGAACGCGAGCGCAATAATCAGGGTGTCGAGTACAACGCCGAGCGCGCCGCTGTCCGAGCCGATGGTGGCGTCCAGCCAGCCTGCGATGCTCCGCCAGTCGTTGTGTTTTTCCATCTCGGAACGACGATAGCGCCGCCCGCAGCGGTGTCGAAAAGATGACCGGGGAAAGTCGGTTCCCCGCGGTTTGCTACGGCGTGAGCAGTGCGCGCGCGACGACCTTGTGGGTCATCAGCTTCTTGAGGAACCAGTGGCCGCGTCTGCTCGACGTCTTCGCGGCGAGGCGGGGCGCTTTCCAGCGGCGGTTGCTGGTCATCGACCACGGCTGCAGCTCTTTGGGGCGGATGCGGGTGTTGCGCGCGATGACCCCCGACAGCGTGGCTTTCTTCTCGAGCAAGCGGGCGAGAGCTGGGGTGAGCGCGCGCTGGTACCAGAAGCGGTCTCCGTCGCGCAGACGCGTGAACTGGTCGCCCATGATGGCCGCGCCGAGCTCGCCGGTGATGGCGCCCGGCAGGTGGTCTTCAGCGAGCACCGCGGTCCACACATCGAGGCGGTTGAGCTTCTTGTACGCTTTCTGCAGGGCCTTGGCGATGTACTTGTCCTTGGTGATCTGTTTGAACTTCTTGACCTTCTTGAGGCCGTAGGCTCTGCGCGCCTTGTTGTAGTGCGCCAGCCCGTGGTCGCGGCCGCGCTGCAGGTTCAAGGACGCGAGATCGATGCCGCCGGCGCCGGGCTCACCGAACAGGAAGCTGCGCAGATCGGCGACGAGCAGCAGGTCTGCATCCTGCGCGACCTTCTTGGCCAACCCGCGGAAGATGGGCTCGAGTCCGCCTTCATCGACGAGGCGCCACGGACGGAAGAACGCATTCCGCAGCGGGACGTGGCCGGCGTTGATCGGCTTGCCGTTGCGGCGCAGGCGCCAGAGCGTGCCGCTGACCATGCTGTGACCGAAACGGTACGCGGCGGTCGAAAACACGTTGGTGATGCCGGCGTTCACCGACGACTTGTAGCCCGTGTACGCGCCGGGGCCGTAGTCGCCGAGCAGCAGGGGCAGGAACTCGCGGTACGTGATGATCTGGATCTCGGCGCCGACGAGGAGGCGTGAGGTTTGGTAGATGCGCTCGCCGCTCCACTTGGGGGCGTATTTGCGCAGCCGGCGTGCGATGCGGTTGTGTTCGCGGACAAAGAGGGTGTGCAGCGCGGTCAGGCCGACCTGCTCATTGGCGCGGACGTCGCCGCACAGGAAGAGCTCGTCGCCGGTGCCCCCCGCGTTATCGAACGCGGGCGTGTTGTACATCGGGAAGCGGCCGTTGTGAGCGGTGCGGAGCATTCCGCTGCCATCGTTGCGGCGCAGGGCATGGGCGCGCTCAGCCGATGAACCGTAGACGTTGCTGGCGTCGATGTACGAGGTGATGTCGTTGACCTGCTGGCGCGGGTTCTTCTTGCTTGTGCCCGTCCCCGCGAGCCACTTGGACCGCGAGAACGCGAACTTCACCTTGCCGGTCTTGTTGGGATCGAACCACGGATCGCCCTTGGGCACCTTGATGTCGAACGACTCGGCCGGATCGGCGCCAGGTGTGAGGTCGATGTCGTGGTCGACGAACTGGCCCCACTGCCAGAACATGTCCGTCAGGTAGCGTGTATTCGGAGCCGGGTAGGCCTGCTGCGCCAGGGCGTTGCTAACGGCGCGCGGGTTGGGGCCCAACTTGTTGCCCGGCTTGCTCTTCTTGTCTTTGTAGCTGGCCGGCGTCTTGCGAAGCAGCGCGCTGCCAGCTGAACCCCAAGTCTTGTTTTGCACGTTGTTCCACGTGCCGTTGTAGTTACGGAACGGGAACGGCGCCTTGGGTGCGGCAAACGCTGTGCCGGCGACGAGACAAACCGCCGCAAACGTCAGTGCCACTGTGGCAGGTAGATCAACGCGTCGGGACGAAGCGAAGGTGGACGGGGTAACGCCCAAGTCGAGCTCGACGGTATGGGTCGCGATGCGCATCCTGGCCTCTCAAAAACGCTGCGAATACCTCTCGCGGATTGCTGAGTCGGTTCGCTTTGTGCTCGTGTGGCGGCGGTGCGGCGCCGTGGTTTTGGAGGCGAGAGGGTAGCACGCGCGCACGGCGCAACACCGGCGTTTGATTTACAAACGTCTAGTGGCTAAACGACAGTTCTGAAGTGGAACGCGACCGCAGTATGTCACAGTGTCACAGTGTGACCAACAGCATTTTCGCTAATCGACCCGGTATGGGCGCAGTTCGTGTGAACACGCGCACGGAATCGCCGTTCAAACGTGGTGCTGCTCCTATGTCGATGTTGGAAAGCGGATCGATTTGGTCCGATCCAGTGATCGATCACGGTCGAGATTGCGCCTTCACATTCCTTCGCAACTTGGCGCCCGCATGAACGTCTGATTCACTCGCAAACACCACTGCTGCAGGGCGTTTTCATCCAAGTGGTGACATCAGACACCACCTCTGAGACGGTTTTCGGCGATTTTTCGGTCACACCGGTCGCGGTCTGGGCAACGACGTCCTCGGTTGTCGGCGTCGCCGGGGCGTTCTTCACGTCCTCGAGATTCATGACCTGGATGCCACAGCCCGTGTTTCCGGCCTTGTCAGCGCGCATGACGAACAGCTCGCGGGCCTTGTCGGCGGTGAAGCTGCTGCTGCGACCGGTCATCACGACCCCCTCGCCCATCTTGCGCGCCGCGAGGATCTGTTCGCCGGATTTGCCCCCGAGGTTGTGCCACCACAGCAATTTGCCGGTCGTGTCTGCTTTCATGAGGTAGCCGTCTTCGAAGCCGAACCCGAAACTGCTGGTGTGTCCGGCGACGAGGAATCCGCCGGCGACCTCGAAGACCGCGTAACCGCGCTCGCGTTCCTTGCCCCCGTAGTGATGAAACCACTGCAACTTGCCTTTCGCGTCGGTCCTGAGCAGGAACGTGTCGGTCTTGGCGGCGGCGAACCCGCGCGTGAAGCCGGTCATCATGAAGCCGCCGTCGTCGGTTTGGATCAGGCCGCGCAGCTCGTCATCTTGCGGGCCTCCGTACGCCTTGGACCAGGCGACGTCACCGCCGTCGAGCAGCCGCGTAAGCCACACGTCGTCGTGCCCCTGCGAGTAACTCTCGGTCGCTCCGCCGAGCATGATGACGGCCGTCTTTGTCGTCTTGTCAGGCAACGGCAGGACCACGAAACCCGCGTCACCCTCGAGCGCGCCACCAAACGTCTTTTCCCACTGCATGGCGCCTGTGGCGTCGGTACGCACGACCATCATGTTGTGGTTGTCGGGGGTGCCGGGGCCGAAGTTGTAGGTGTCGGCGACGACGATGTAGCCATCTGCAAGCGCCCCGATGGCCAAACCGGCGTCATAGCCGTTGCCGCCGAAGGTCTTGGACCACTGCAGCTTTCCGTCCTTATCGGTCTTGACCAGCCATGCTTCGTTGGCCCCCTTGAAGCTGCCGGTCGTCCCGACCATCGCGATCCCGCCGTCGGGTGAAACGGCGATGCCGGTGATCTCGTCCTTCTTGGCGCCGCCGTACGTCCTGGCCCAGCGAACCTTGCCGCACGACGTCATCGAAACGAGTAGCCCGTCCCAGTCGCCCTGCCCTGCGCTTTCGGTGTATCCGGCGACCGCGAGCGTTCCGTCGGGCATCACGGCGATGGCCTGCCCCTCGTCGTTGCCTTTTCCGCCAAAGCTCATCACGAAGCGGTCGGATTTGCCAGCGGTTGATCCCGCGTCGTTTGCGCGGGTGGCGTCGGGTTCGGTGGCGTCTGCGTTTGAATTCGCGTCTTCGGCGAGGCCCGCGTCGGAGGTGCCCACGTTTTCCGCATCGTCGCTGCACGCGGCGAACGAAAGGCTGAGTAGGCAAGAGACGGCGATTGTGGCGAGGGCGCGGAACATGGGGCCAAGCTACAGCATCTGCCTGGGCATTTCCGATTTTCACTACCGAAAGTCGCGCGAACGGACAGGCGTTGTCTCCAGCTCGGGAACCCAGAGCTCGTCGGCGACGAGGTGCACAACCCCTTGCTGAGATTGCAGCTTGCCGGTGATGCCGAGGAACGTGGCTGTGCGCGCAAGCACCGGGTATTTATCGAAAATCGTCTGCCATACCACGAGGTTCACAAACCCGGTTTCGTCTTCGAGCGTCATGAACGTGACGCCCTTGGCGGTGCCAGGCCGCTGGCGGGTGATGACCATGCCTGCATATTTAAGACGTGTGCCGTCGCGCATCCGGTTGACCGTGGACGCGTCGGGAAGCCCTCTCGATGAGAGCACCTGGCGAAGTTCGCGGAGGGGATGCCCGCGGGTGCTGTGGTTGCTCCTCTCATAGTCCCACTTGATATGCTGAAATGAGCTGAGTTTTCGGAATGTTGGCGCCTGTTCTGGGCGGTCGAGATCGAGCGTTGCCTGGCGATCTTTGAGCAGCCCCCGGACCTGCCAGAGAGCTTGACGACGCGTCACGCCGAAGCATCCGAGCGCGCCGCATTCAGCCAGAGCAACGAGCCCTTTTTCGGAAACTCCTGCACGACGAACAAGGTCCTCAAGGCTTGAAAATACGCGCTTTTTCCGCGCCTCGAGGAGGGATATGCGGGCGCTCTCGGGCATGCCTTTTACGTAGCGGAGCCCCATGCGGACCGCGAACTGCGGCTCGGTCACGTCGAAGCATTGAGGATGCCGCGACTTCGATGGCCGATTGGCGTTGGGACCGCGAGGCAGGAGCTCCAGGGTGCAGTCGTCAGCGCTGATGAGCACGTCGATCGGGCGAATCGTGACGCCGTGCCGTTTGGCGTCATCGACGAGCGTGGCGGGCGAATAAAAGCCCATCGGCTGGGAGTTGAGCAGGCCACACGTGAAGATGTCGATGTGATGGGTGCGCATCCACGCGGTCGCGTAGCTGATAAGTGCGAAGCTCGCGGCGTGTGATTCGGGGAAACCGTACTCGCCGAAGCCGCGGATTTGCTCGAAGACGCGTTCGGCAAACTCGATGGCGATGCCCTTGGCAACCATGCGGGACACCAGCCGCTCGCGGTGTTGTTCGATGCGCCCGCACCGTCGCCAGGCCGCCATGTCACGCCGCAGCTGGTCCGCTTCGCCGGGGGTGTAGTCGGCTGCGACCACGGCGAGCTTCATGACTTGCTCTTGAAAGAGCGGAACACCAAGGGTTTTTTGCAGCACAGGCCGCAGGCAGGGGTGGGGATATTCGACCGGCTCTTCGCCTCTTCGGCGACGCAAATAGGGATGAACCATGCCGCCGGTGATCGGCCCCGGGCGCACGATGGCCACCTCGATGACGAGGTCGTAGTAGGTCCGCGGCCGCAGCCTCGGCAGCATCGACATCTGCGCCCGGCTCTCGATCTGGAAGACGCCGACGGTATCGGCCGCGCAGCACAAGTCGTACGTCTTTTCGTCGCCGGCCGGGATCGTCGCCATGGAGACATCGAGCGCCTTGTGCGCGCGCAGAATCGAAAAGCAGCGGTCCAGGTGACTCAACGCGCCCAGGCCAAGCAGGTCGACCTTGAACAGCCCGAGCGCTTCGACATCGTCCTTGTCCCACTGGATGACGGTCCTGTCGGCCATCGTCGCGTTTTCGATCGGCACGAGGTTATGTACAGGTTCGTGACCGAGCAGGAACCCGCCGGGATGAATCGATAAATGGCGAGGCAGGTCGAGGATTTGGTTGCTCAGCCGCAGCAGCCAGCGGTGCTGATCCGTGTCGGGATCGAGGCCGGAGTTGGCAAGCGCTTCTTCGCCAGGGCCGTTGTAATGACGGACCATCTTCGACAGCCGATCCAGCGCGGTTTCGGGCATCCCGAGCGCCTTACCGATGTCGCGCACAGCGGACTTGGTGCGGTAGCGGATGACGTTGCAGACCATCGCGGCGTGATCGCGACCGTACTTGGTGTAGGTGTGCTGGATGACCTCCTCGCGGCGCTCGTGCGCGATGTCGAGGTCGATGTCGGGTGGTTCCGCGCGCTCCTTGCTGATGAAACGCTCGAAGAGCAGGCCCATCCGCACCGGATCGATCGCCGTGATGCGCAGGCAGTAGCAGACGATCGAGTTGGCCGCCGAGCCGCGCCCCTGGCAGAGAATTCCGTTGGCGCGACAGAACGAGACGATCTCGTGCATCGTCAAAAAATACCCGGGGTAATCGAGTTCACAGATAAGTTTTAGTTCACGTTCCAGTTGGTGGCGGACTTCTGCTGAGAGCTCATCGTCAGAATCGACCTGATATCGAAACCTTGCGCCCTCCATCGTGAGGTGTCGCAGGTGCTCTGCGGAGGTGCGGCCGTCCGGCAGCCGTTCAGACGGGTAGCGGTAGCGGATCTCGCCCATCGAAAAGCCGCAGCGAGATGCCACCTCCAGCGTGTTCGCCAGCGCGAGTCGGTCGTCGGCATAGAGCTGCGAAAATGCGTAGGGCGCCTTGATGTCGTGCTCGGCATTGGGGCGCGTGAGGTTGCCGGCGTTGTGGATCGTCACGCCGTGGCGGATGCAAGTCAGCACATCTTGCAGCGGTCGGCGCGATGGATTGGCGTAGAGAATTTCGTTCGTCGCGACGCGAGGCAGGACGAGGCGACGAGCGCGCTCACGCAGGAGAATTTCGGCGTCGAGCTCTGCTGCGCGACGGTGCCGCGTGAGCATGGAAAAAACGTGCTCGGAAAAGGCGCATTTCAGCATCTTTCCGACGGAATCGATCGTTTGATCAGTTATTCGCGGATCGACAAGCAAACTTTCGTCTCCGCCCCACAGGGCGCAGAGCCCGGCGGCGTGTTCACAGACCTCGCGCCACGAGACAACCGAGCGTCCTTTGGGCGAGCGGAGGCGGCCCTTGGTGACGAGGCGGCAGAGGTTCTTGTAGCCCTCGCGCGTCATGCAAAGCAGTACGATCGTCGAACACTCTTCCGGTTCGGGCAGGCGCCAGTCGGGATCGACGTCGAACGGAGAGACCGTGATTTGCGATCCAACGATCAGGCCAAGGCCCAACTCACGCGCTTTGACGAACCCGCGAACAACCCCCTGGACCCCGTCGCGATCGCAGAGGGCGAGATGCCGAAGCCCGAGATGATGGGCTGTCTCGACGAGCTCAGCCGGGTCGCAGGCGCCTTCGAGAAACGAATACGCAGACTTGCAAAAGAGAGGGGCGTACATGCCGCCAGTATATCAGACAATTGTCTTATAAACTATGCATGCCGTTCCAGTCAGGCGAATGGCTACTACCCCTGCAGGATTCCGGCGGCTCGTGTGCTGACCCCGGCGCCCCACCAGGACTGGCCCTTGGGGACTTTCATGCCGCTGACCGGCTTGGCTTTTCCGGTCTTCTCGTTGATCGCGTAGACGACTCCCGAGCTCGAAAAGCCGTAGAAAACGCCGCCCCACCAGGCGAACCCCCACAGCGACTTGGCGTTTGTCGACCCGATCACCTTGAGGATTTTGCCGGTCTTGGGATCGACCTTCACGAGGCTGTCGCCGCCGGTCGAGAAGCCGCCCTTGTTGACTGTTGCGAAGGTGCCGATTCCTTCGACGGAGAACGCGTCGCCCGAGCTCTGCCAGCCGCCGCCATAGCTTCCCAGCTTCTTGATTGTCGCCTTGCCGGCGTTGACCTTGATGTGGTTCCACGTGCCGCTGTTGGCGATGCCGATCAGCGCCTCGTCGTTCTTGTCGACGGTCCCGAGCGGCACGAAAGTCAGGCCGTTGAAGCTCTGTGGGAGCTTGGCCAGCCAGGTGCACTTGGCCGTGATCTCGCTGCAAACGAAGACGTCATTGAAGGTGATGGCGTAGAGCACGCCGTTCTTGTCCAGGGCGATGTCGGTGACCGATCCGAAGCTCTTGTTGAAGGAGAATTTGCCGACCTTTCCGAAGGTGAGCGTGCCGAGGTTGAGCTTCCACAGCGTGCTCGATGTGTGTGCATAGAGCGTTCCGACACCCTGCGGGCCGACCTGGGTGATGTCTGGCCCGATCGCGCCCGTGTCTTGAACGCCGCCGGCATCGATCCCCGTCGCGCTATCCATGCCGGTCGCCGTGTCCGTGCCGCCCGATCCGGTCGTCGCGTCCGCCGTCGCGCCAGCGTCGTTCAGTGCGGCCGTGTCGTTCACTTGCGCACCGCTATCCGCGCCCGTCGCCGCGTCACTTCCGGCGCCCACATCGTGCGATCCGCCCGAGCCGTCGCCGCTGGCGTCGACAACCGTGATTGTGTCGCCGGATCCGCCCAGCCCGGTTGTTGCCCCCGCCGGATCGCTGCAGCCGGCCGCCGCTGTGAGCGTTGCCAAACCGAGCGTCATGCCCAACATCGCTCGCCGGACGTCGCGCTGGAAAATCGCGGTCCGCGACCCTACCATCCGGCACCACTCTTTCGTTTCGGTCATGCGGTTGTCTCCGTAGCCGAGCCTGAACCAGCCGAGGTCCCATGCCCCATCCGCAGGTCGATGCTGTCGCCGCCGACGCCCGTTCTCGAATGGATGAGGCGGTCGCGCAACTGTGCCAGTACCTTCGCGTCCCCGCTATCTCCTGTTTGCCCGAGCACGCCGCCGATGTCCGCAAGCTGTGCGACATCGTGCGCGACGACCTCGAAGCAGCCGGGTTCGACCGCAGCCGGGTCCTGGACGCGCCGGGTGCCCTGCCCCTCGTCGCCGCCGAATGGCTCCACGCCGGGCCCGACAAACCGACCGTCCTCATCTACGGCCACCTCGACCTGCAGCCCGTCGAGATCGAAAACTGGCACACACCGCCACATGAACCCGTCATCAAGGGCGAGCGTCTCTATGCGCGCGGCGCCGCCGACGACATGGGCGGCTGGGTTTCGCACCTCGTCGCGCTCACGTCGTGGATGAAGATCACGGGCTCGCTGCCCTGCAACGTGAAGCTGATCATCGAAGGCGAAGAAGAGATCGGATCGCCCTGTCTCGAACAGTTCATGGACTTGTATCCGGCGGCTTTCGACGCGGACGCCATGGTCCTGACCGACTGCGAAAACCCGTCGACCGAGGTCCCCGGGCTCACCGTCTCGTTGCGGGGGCTCATCGAGATCGAGGTCACCTGCCAAGCGCTGCATGCCGACGGTCATTCCGGGTTGTGGGGCGGCGTTGTCCCCGATCCGTGCATCGCATTGTGTCAGCTGATCGCGCGACTCGTCGATGACGACGGACGGCTCAAAGTGGGGCGTCGTGAGATCCCCGAGTCCGCGCTCGAGATGGCCCACAAGGTGCCGATTTCGGCCGACGTGATCGCCGACGGATCGCACATGATCGACGGCGTCCGCCCGCTCCCCCTGCGCGATGTTCCCGCGCCGATTTGGATGTGGCGCCAACCGGCCATGACGGTGTTGTCGACGACGCTGCCCGCGCCGGGCAAAGAGAAGAACGCCGTTCGCAAAGCCGCGTCCGCGAAGCTCTCGGTGCGTCTCGCCCCCGATCAGACGGCAGTCGAGATGTTCGCCGCCCTCAAAGCAGCGCTCACGGTGGATCCCCCTGGGGGAGTCAAGGTCACCGTCGACCAGGTGCATGATTTCGGCGAAGGGTGGCTGTACGAGCCCAAGGGCCCCGCGTTCCCGGCCGCCGACCGGGCGTACCAAAAAGCGTGGGGTCATCCGCTCGCGCGCATCGGCGTCGGCGGCTCGATCCCCTTCGTTGCGCTATTCGGACGTCGATTCGGCGACTTGCCGCTCATTCTCAACGGCGTCATGGATCCCAAGACGACCGCGCACGGGCCGAACGAATCGATGCACCTGGGCGTGTTCGAGAAGGCGATCGTCGCCAACGTTTATTTGCTCGATGAGCTGGCCGCGCTCGGCACCGAATTGGTTCGAAAGGCCGATTGATCCGACGAAGATCGCCGCTCAAACCGACGTGCCAATCAGCCGTTTCCGCGCCGCTTCGTGATGTCGTCGCGCAGCTGATCGGCGCTCGATCCAAGGGTCTGCGTGCCTTCGATCAGGCCCTTGCGGCGCGCCTCTTCGAGATCCTCGGGCAGCGGCTTGTGCTCGGTGGGCCGTCGAACGAACAGGCGATCCGCTGAGGCCAGGAGGTCTTCCACAGATTGGCGCTGCGTCTCGGGATCCAACGGCACTTCGAACTGATCGCGGGCGCCCAACTTGGCGTTCGGTCGCCGTGCAGCCTTCTTCTCGCGAGCCCCGGCAACGTCACCATCGTGGCGAACCTGGTGGGTCTGAGCATCTGCGACTTGGCGGCGAATGAGGTCGCTGGTCGACGCCCTGACCAGCTCTTCGCGTGACAAGCGGGCGTTGGGTGCTGATGGCGCAGGAGTGGATGGACGCTGGACGCGCTTTCGCGTGCGAACCGTCTCATCAAGGACGTCGTCCAGGTCCAACTCAGGGTGCGATTCGGTCACGTCGATGAGGCCGCGCGCGAGTCTTTTGAGCTGATCGCGGACGCTCGGCGTGTCGGTTGCACGGGCCGCACGGGGCGGCGTGGGCGGCGCGGGAGCTTGTGGCGCTGCCCGCGGAGGCCGGATCCGGCGCCTGCGGTTGCGACGGGAATCCCGCGGGTTTTCCGGCGATGGGGGAGGCACCAAGGCCTGGTCGCGGCGGGCCGTCATCGTCGGGAGTTCGGCGATAGCCTCTGTTGCGAGGGGCGCACCAAAGGGCACGTCAGAGTCTTCGGCGCGCGATGGCTGATGTGCAGGTCTGGGTGCCTTCGCTGTCGCATTGTGCTCGCCCGGCGCAGGCGGTGGGTGTTGGCGAACCTGGGCGGTCCTGGCCTCGTCGAACCGGTGAGCTGGTCGCTCCACGTTCCGCGGAGACGCTCCGACCGGCATCAGCGGGCTCATCGCGGGCATCGTCCGCGGGGCTCCGTCGACTCGGCCCGCTCCGACGAAACCGCGCTCAACCGCCGCCTGCGGTCCGCTTGCCGGCCGGAACCGGGTCGACCGTCGCGGTGTCATTGCACCTCGCTGGTCATCTCGGACTACTGCCGTCGACTTCTCATGGAAGTGCTCAACTGCAGACGGGTCGGGTTCGTCGACGAACGCCTGCTTGGTCGCCCGGTCCAACGAGACACCGGATCGGACGAGCTGGACGACGCGCATCATCTGTTCGGACTGGGCGGCAACGGTCCGGTCGACGCGTTCATCGAAGCTGGTCGGGTCAACGGTGACAGGTTCGGGGAAGGCAAAAGAGGCAGGGCCTCCACGTCGTGCAACCACCGCCAGCGCGTCCCGGATGTCGAATCGGCGGCGCAGGAATTTCCGCAGCGGTTTGGCACCGCCATCGCACACGGCTTCGACCCAGCGGACTCCATAGCCCGCGTCGCGGTCACGCATCGGCGGCACGACGTGGACCACTTGTGCGAGGATCTCGATCGGTGAGGAGCGCTTGTTCGCGAACAGGACCTCGAGGAATTCCCCCGGCTCGGGCGCCCGATAGCCCACGAAGAACGCGCCACCCGCGCTGATATTGCCGATGACGCCCTCAAACACGGCGCCTTCGCGGCGGCACTGCACCAAGTCTCGGATCTCGTCGCGGCGATGTTGGCGTCGGTTGCGTATCATGAGCGGAGCTGCGTCGGTCGCCGCTGTGCCAGACCGGTGGGCGACGGACGCGCCTGGTAACATGATACGACTGCGCCGCTGCACGTCGAGAACGTTTCTCCGGGGACACGTGAAGTTTCCACCGCTGTTCGCGGTCAGTCTGCCAGTCGGCGACGCAGCAGCGCCATTGCCGACCACGCGGCGAGTCGCTTGAACCTGCTCCTGTCCAGGCCCGGGAAGAGCCTGGTGTGCGCCGTCGTTCCGCCAGGACCGGAGACCGCGAAGCAAACCGTCCCGACGGGCTTGTCATCGGAGCCGCCCGACGGTCCGGCGATTCCGGTGGTCGCGACGGCATAATCAGCGCCGGTCACCCGCCGCGCGCCCTCGGCCATTTCGCGCGCCGTCTGTTCGCTCACTGCGCCGTGCTCGATCAATGTCGTTTCGTCGACGCCCAGCACCCCTTGCTTGGCTGAATTCGCGTACGTGACGAAGTCGCCGAGCAAGGTCGCGCTGACGCCGGGGACATCGGTCAGCAGGTGCCCGAGCAGTCCGCCGGTGCACGATTCGGCGATGGCCAAAGTCGCGTCGCGGTCTTGCAGCAGCGCCACGAGCGCTTGCGCGTAGGTTGTGCGTTTGTCCGCCGCGAAGATGCGCCACGACAGCGCTTCAACGAGGTGTTGCACGAACAAATCGGCGCGATCGGCCCGGTCGGCGCGCAACGGTCGGACTTCCAGCCGGATCTCCGGAAAACTCGGCAACGAGCGAACGGCCACGGCGTCGTACCCGGGCAGCTCGCGCATTCGGGTTTGCAGCGCAGACTCGGTGATGCCAAAGACCCGCACGCACCGTTCGTCGACCGGCGCGGCTACGATCCCGGCGAGGTCGAGCAACGTGTCGAGGTGGTCGGCGAGCATCCCCGCGAACTCCCGCGGCGGGCCTGGAAAAGCGGCGACGTGTGACGCGCCGGCCTGGATCGCAAAGCCTGGCGCGGTCCCGTAACGATTGGCCAGCGCCACGCTGCCGGCCGGGATCTCCGCTTGCCGCAGGTTGATCTCGACAAAACGTCGTCCGAGGCGTTCGTAGCGCGCTCGAATCCCGTTTTCCAGCGCGTCGTCGATCTGCAATTCGGTCCCGGCCACATCGGCCATCGCCTTGCGGGTGCCGTCGTCATCGGTTGGGCCAAGGCCGCCGCTCGTGATGACCAGCGCCACGCGCGAGGCCAGGTCGCTCATTGTCGCCATGACGGTATCGTGGTCGTCGGCGATCACCCGCATTTCGCACAGCGGCACCCCGCGTCCGGCGAGCACTTCCGCGAGGGCGTGACCGTTGGCCTCGCGCGTCTCCCCGCGCAGCACCTCGTCTCCGATGGCAACGAACGCTATGGCCATGCCGGGAGCGTAGACCAACCAAGCCGCGATCTCCTACCCTCGGCCGATGCAAACAACCGTGGACCAACGTCTGCAGACCATCTGCCTGCTCACGCTGACCGCCATGGCGACCGGCGGCGCGCTTTTCTGGCTGCGGCCGGTGATGATTCCGTTCGTGCTCGCCCTGCTGCTCGCCTACATGTTGGCGCCCATCCAGGAGCTGCTCGACGAGAAGGCGCGCTTGCCCCGCTGGCTCGCCCTGATCCTGACCCTTGCGATCGGCGGCGGACTGCTGTTTGCGACCGGCGCGTTGGTGTCCGGCTCCGTCAAGCAGCTCGCTCGCAACTCCGCGTCGTACCAGGAGCACCTCAAGGAGCTTGCCTCGCAGGTCGCGACTGTCTTGCGCGGATGGGACGTCGAATTCGGCGTCGAAGAGCTCGAATACCAGCTTGGCAAGCTGCCCGTCGGGTCCTGGGTCGTGAAGGTCACCAACGCGCTGGTGGACCTGGTCTCCAACACCTTCCTGGTGCTTGTGTTCGTTATCTACCTGCTCGAGGGCGCGGGCCGTGGACACATCGACAGCCCCATCTGGGACGAGTGCGACCGTCAAATCAAGCGCTACGTGAACCTGAAGATCCTGCTCTCCGCTGCCACCGGCGGCCTCGTGGGCGTCATCTTGTGGATCATCGGCGTCGACCTCGCGATGGTCTTTGGCGTGCTGGCGTTCGTGCTCAACTTCATCCCGAGCGTCGGCAGCGTGATCGCTACGCTGCTGCCCATTCCGCTGGTTGTGGTGAGCCCGGACTTCACCTGGACGACGTTTACGCTTGCCATGGTGTTACCAGGCACCGTGCAGATGGTCATTGGCAACGTCATCGAGCCCAAGCTGCTCGGCGACAGCCTCGATCTACACCCCGTGACCGTGCTGCTGGCCTTGATCCTCTGGGGCATGTTATGGGGCATCGCCGGCATGCTGTTGGCTGCCCCGATGACAGCAGTCGCCAAGATTCTCATGTCCAACCTCGACTACACGCGCCCGGTCGCCGAGGCGATGGCGGGACGCTTTGCAAGCCCAGCGCCAGACGCGGGCCAAGGACCAGATTGATGCGCAACGTCACGTTCGAACGCGGCTTTATCAAGCACCCCGCAGGCGCCGTTCTCGCCAGTTTTGGCGATACGCGTGTGCTCTGCACCGCCACGCTCGAAGATAGCGTGCCCCGCTTCCGTGAAGGCAAAGGCGGCTGGGTCACGGCCGAGTACGGGATGCTTCCCGGCAGCACCAACAGCCGCAAGCGACGCCCCGGCGTGAAGAAAGACGGTCGCAGCGTCGAGATCCAGCGGCTCATCGGGCGAAGCTTGCGCGCCGCCGTGAACATGGAGCTGATGGGCGAGTACTCGATCTGGATCGACTGCGACGTTCTGCAGGCCGACGGCGGCACGCGAACGGCGGCCATCAGCGGTGGTTGGGTCGCGCTGCACGACGCCTTGACCGAGCTTGGCCGGCGCGAGGGCGGAAAACCGGCGAGCCACTACCTCGCAGGACAGGTCGGCGCCGTCAGCGTCGGCGTGGTCGACGGCAACGTCATCTGCGACCTCGACTACAAGCATGACTCGCGGGCCGAGGTCGACATGAACGTCGTGATGCGCGACGGCAACTTCGTCGAGGTCCAGGGTACCGGGGAACAGGGCGTCTTCAGCCGCCAGCAGATGGACGCCCTGCTCGACTCCGCGGCGGCCGGTATCGACGTCATCATGGCCGCCCAGCGCGCCTCGCTCGGGATCGATTGACGTGGTGACGACTTGGCTCAATCGGCGCCATGGATTCGTGGCTCTGTTCGGCGGTGTCGCGGCGATTGCAGCCGTCGTCGCAGCGCCCCTCGCTTCGGTGCACGCGCATCCATTCGATCTTTTCGGCGCCGGCGCGCGCGCGGCGGGTCGCGGTGGTGCGATGGCGACGATGGCCGACGACCACACCGGCCTGTACTACAACCCCGCGACGATGGTCCGAGGCAAACCCGGCGTCACGGTCGGCGGTCTTGTGGCCGTTGATGACGTCAACATTCGCCTGAAAAACCGCCCGGCTGGCTATGATTTGCCCGACCTTGGCGAGGGCAGCGCGGCCATCCCGTCGAAGTACCGGTTGCGCGAACGCCGCGACACGACCGACTTGCAGAACACGTACGGACTGGTGTTTGGCGGAACGGTCAGCCTCGGCAACCCGGACCTTCGCATCGGCGCGTCGGTGATGTTGCCGGCGACCCGCATCGCCCGGCAGCTCTCGCGCTACTCCGACGAGCGCGAGCAGTATTTCAGCAACCAGCTGCACTTCGAGTTGTTGGGCGAGCGCAGTCAGCACCCGGTCATCCTCGCCGGGATCGCCTACCGCTTCGGCGACATCATCTCGGTCGGCATCGGCGCGAACGTGCTGCCCGGCGCCGACACCGTTTCGACGGTCTACCTGGCCGACGCCGCCAAGCAGGACGAGATCGACATCACCGTCGAAAACGACCAGGTTGGCCGCGTCGCCCTCCATGCCGGCGTGCTCGTCACACCGACCAGGGATCTGAGCCTCGGCGTCTCCTGGCGGGGCGAAAACTACTTCCAGCTCACGCTGCAAAACGACATCCAAATCAAGGGTTTCGAGGGCGACAAAGAGGACTTCCCGGTCACGCAGAAGACCACGGTCGTCGCCAACTACACGCCCGATGAGCTGACTGTCGCAGCAGGTTGGAGTCCAGGCGCGCTGTCTCTCGCGGTCGACGCGGTGTGGATGCGGTGGTCCGGATTCCGGGACAACCAGGGCGGCTCCAACAACGGCTTCGAAGACACCATCAGCGTCCGCGCGGGCCTCGGATACAAGCTTGATGACGGCAAGCGATTCCGCCTTGGCGTGGCGTGGGAGCCGTCTCCGGTGCCCGCGCAATCGGGCCGCACCAACTTCGTGGACAACGATCGGCTTGTCGGTTCGATCGGCGGTGGACACGTGCTGGGCCTCTTTGGCCGCGACCTCGAACTCAACTGGTTCGTGCAGGTCCACAACCTGCTCGCGCGCGACGAAAACAAGACGAAATCGGATAGCTATCCAGCGTGTTCGGCTGGCGAAAAGAAGCTCTGCGACGAGCTCCCAGACGACACGCCCCGCGCCGACACCGGCCAACCGACGGACGCCCACAAGGGCTTGCAGACCGGCAACCCCGGCTTCCCGGGCTGGCAATCGTGGGGGCGGCTGCTGGCGTTTGGATTCGACCTGACATGGCGGTTCTAAGCATGCTTACGAACGCGATGAAACGTTGTCCCATTCTTTGCTGTAGCGGTCTTTGCTGTAGCGGTCTTTGCTGTAGCGGTCTTTGCTGTAGCGGTCTTTGCTGTAGCGGTCTTTGCTGTAGCGTTCTTTGCCGAAGCGGTCTCTTTCGAGCGTTCGGGTCCGCTGCCATGACCGCCGTGTTGATCGCCATGTTGATCGGCTGCGAGCCGGCAGCGACGGACGCGGAATTCGGCGACCAGGTGACCGATGCGGGCGGAACAGGCGGTGACGCCACGGCAGGACCCGATGTGAAAGCCGCCACGGGCATGACCGGGCAGTGGCTTATCGCCGTCGATTGGTCGACATGCGTCAGCTTTGGCGCCGCACCTTTCGAGCTCCGCACGCGCAAACTCCTGCTCTCCGACATCACGCACAAGGGTCACAAAGTCCTCGAGAAACGGCAGGTGTGCACCGTGGAAAACACCAACCTAATCGGCCTCAAGACCGTCGTGCCCAAGCCCGTCGCGCAGGGACCGGGCGTGCTCGACGTCAAGGGCTCGGTGATGGGCCAGGGCGAAGGCGCGGCGTACTCTTCGGGCGCCGAAGTTCAGCTCTGGGGCGCCAAATTGAGCGATCCGCTCGCCGATCTCATGCCGACGACCTCCGACGCGTCCAACCCGGCCCTCGCCGACACCGACAACGACGGCAAACCCGGCGCCACGCTCGTCGTGCCCAAGATCTGCGAGATCTATGTCACGCAGCGCGCCATCGCGTCACTGATCGGCACCTTCGACAAGGACGGCCGCATCGTCGGAAAGGGCCAGCACACCACCGAACAGCACGTGCTCAAGGCGACCAAACCCATCTGCGCGCAGAAATACACGACGTCGCCCAACGACCCGCACAACAACTTCGTCATGCAGCGCGCCGATAGCGTTGCCGGCGCCGATGCCAACAAGGACGGCAAGGTCGACTGCGAGGAGATCGCCAAGATCCAATCCAAGCTCATCAAGTGGGCCCAAGCGGACCACGACCGCTGCCCGCAACCGTAAGCTTCGTCTACAGGCGCAGTCCGATGCCGCCTTGCCACGTCATCTTCGACGTGTCGCCCCACCAATACACGAGCCCGGCCGTTGCGTAGGCGACCTTGATGTCGACGAGCGCGCCAAGCGTAAACGGGTGGTACCGCATCGCGGGGTCTTCATGGATGCCGCCGAGGTTGTACGCGCCTTCAAAGAACGCCCCGATCGGCCCGCCGGTGCTGATTCGCAATCCGGCGTCGAGGTTGTCGAGCTTGTCCGGTCCGTCGCCCGGTTGACCGAGCTTGTCAGCGCGCGGCAAGAGGCGTTGCTGACGGACCCGACCGAAGACCGCGATGCGCGCGAAGTCGTCGCTGATTGTCGGGCCGATCGACAGCTCACCGAGCCAGCCGCGGGTGCCCTGCCCGAGCGCTTCGAGGTCGCCGCCAAAGCCGATTCCAACCCATCCGAACAGGTTGGCGCGGGCGATCATGCGCGGGACGACGCGTCGTTCGTCGAGAGGTGACGGGCCCATGACGGTCTGGACCTCGTAGTGCGATTCATCTTTGCGCGGCATCACGACCGGGCCTTGCACGATCTCGCGCAGGTTCTCCACGAAGCGATCCCGACGCGCCCGGGGCATGGGGAAGAGCCGCCGGTCGTCGAGCGCGATGTCGCCGCCACGCAACGGCGCAACGACTGTATGCGGCTTGATGCGGTGACGTGGCGTGTGACCGGCGCCCCTCATCTCGAGCTCGTAGTGGCCGGCCGGAATGCCGAGCATGCCGCCGATTCGATGCATTTCGTCGGTCCGCGGTGCCTGGCCCATGCGCGCGGCGTTGAGCAGGTGTTCGGCCCACCCGATGGTGTCGCCATGGCGCAGGGCGGAGCGCGCGGCTGCCGTCTCTCCATGAATCTGGCGCGCGTATACGCTGACCGCGCTGGCGTGGATCCGCTTGACCGCTTCGGCGACCGCCTCGCCCCGAATGCTCGCCGCGGTGTGCCCGGGATGGGGTTGCGTCCCGTGCTTGTCTTTCCACCACTGCGCCCGATGGTCGATCGCGACCGAAAACGGAACGGTCACCGATCTGTCTTGCCAATGAACCTGGGCGGTTCCGTCGATGGTATAGCGCCATCGACCGTGATTGACCGATCGGTCAAACGCTTTGGTGCGCGTTTTCCTCTTGATGCGGGTCACGAGCTTGGTGGACTCGATGGGACCCGCGGAGGGTCGGCACAACCGCTTGAGCGTGGTCTTGGCTTTGCAGGCGATGGCCGCTTTGTTGCCCTGCCCGCTGACCTTGCACGTACGCGCCTCGACCACGTTGCTGAGCTCGCATTCCCAGGTCTGCAGGTAGTCGGTGTACGTGTGGTGATAGCGCCGCTTGCGCTTGATGACCTTGCGCTTGCCGACCCGCTCGGTTTCGGTGCGGAGGTTCTCGTCGTAGCTGCACTGCCGCAGGACCACGTCGACGACCGCGTGATGGGGCGATGCCACGTTGGTCTTGAGGCGCCAGCGCAGGTTGTCGATGACCTCGGGTTGGCAGTCCGCGCCCTGCAAACGGCCCGGCGTCCATTGGATGGGAGCCCGCGGTCGCTTGGCGGCGAGACGTTTGCGCTCCTTCGCGCTCATCAGCGAAATCAGCAGTTGTCGACCGATGCTGCGATACGCGTGTTGCAAGGCCGGGTGTCCGTCGACCGTTTGCGCGCGTTGATCGAGCCAGGCGGCGACTTTGCGTTTGAGCACCGCGAGGTGTTCGGCGCCGTTTCCGGTGGCGGCGACCGCTTCCCGGCCCATATCGAGCGCTTCGAACGGTCGGCCGGCGGTCACGAGCGCGTCCGTGACTCCCCAGATGCCCGCCAGTGCTTCGATCGCGATCGGTTGCAGCGTCGCGGCGAGACGTTTGCGCCGAGTGGCATCAGCTAGTGGATCGGCTGTCGTTCCGTCCGCGCGGCGCTTGATGACCGGCTGGCCGTCTTTGAGCTCGATGGGGTCGTTGGTGGGCAGCTCGAGGGCTTTGCGAAGGGTGGCGATGCGCCCGACGAGCCCGATGATCTTGTCGATCTTCGCTGGCGCGCGCCCCCCGTAGTCGAGCGCGGCTTTCATCGCGTCCTGGATGCATGCGCCGACATGGCGGTCCACAGCGCCGCGTTCTTCCAAGCTCAGGCGCCGCAGCATCCCCTTTTCGCCGAGGTAGATGGGCACCAATGTCGACAGCGCGCGCACGCCCTGGTCGCGCGACGCATGGCGGGCAAGCTTGCAGCCGGCGGCGATTCTCGGGCCGATGATGGCACGCATGGCGGTCGCTTCGGCGCTCAGGAGCTGGTCGCGGTCACTGCGGGACATGCGCTTGCGCTCGAACTTGCGGGCGGCGACGTACGATTCCACGGCTCCCTGGGGATCGCCGCGCTGCATCGCACCCTGCCCGGCCGCGTAATAGATCGAGGTGTTGCATCCGGCTGCAGCCAGGCCCCCGATAGCGACGGCCAGCGCCCCCATCGTCCGTGTATAACGGCGCAGCCGAGCGCTCACTGCCGCGGTCCTCGGCGCTTGGGCCGCCACGCCACGATCAGACCGAACGACTGCTCACCGAGGTCGCGCCAGGTGCCTTTGTCGTCGCGCGAGTAGAGCGTTGAAGTCGTCAGTCGCACCCCGACGGACAGCGCTTTGTAGGACACCGCGACGCGCAGGCGATGCCCGAAATGCTCCAGGTGCAGCCCGTTGAACGTCTTGCCCCACGTCACCGGCACCATCGTGTACCAAATCGATGTGTGGACCGGCGCGTGAAACCCCGTCAGCAGGCGGAGTCCGGCGAGCATCGAGACGCTTGGGCCCTGTTTCCACCACGCGCCGTTGGGCCCATTGCCCTCCACACCGCCGGTCGCGATGAGTGTGCCGCTGCCGAGCGCGTACCAGGCCGCCAGACGTCGCGCGGCGCCAAGCCCCGCACGCCAGCTCAAGTAGCCGTCCGAAAACGATGGAGCGGTGAAGGCCGGCCCGCCCGTGTAGCCCAGGGACAGGTCGAAGTAAGGGCCTGCTCTGCGCCCGGTGGTGCCCGCGTGGAAGTCGATCCAGGCCGAGGTCTGCAGCTCGACCAGCGTCCCGGTTGGCCCGCCGAGGCGTTCCGGATCGCTGACTTCCATCCTTGTGCCGACGACGAACGGCGCGGTAGGCGACACGGCCGCTTCG
>Ga0209992_10000390_pt1 | contig 59648 bp, 60 predicted proteins | sample 2SBtaG_2_FD_182564 | JGI IMG/M metagenome (GOLD analysis project Ga0209992, IMG submission 182564) | Deep subsurface microbial communities from Kolumbo volcano to uncover new lineages of life (NeLLi) - 2SBTROV12_ACTIVE470 metaG (SPAdes)... | ecosystem: Environmental > Aquatic > Marine >... | reverse complement strand
TTTTTAGAGAATTTTTTACAGAATTTCTAATTAAAAGAATGATACTCAAAATTCCTGCAGCAGAAATTAAAGAGACACCAGAATAAACAGTAATGTGTTGTATAGTCCAAAAGAATTCAGGTTCTTTGAGTAAATGAGATACTGCATCCCAAAATCCCCCTGAAACTGTAATTACAGGACCCAATACTGCAAGGATTGAAACAAATGAAATTAAAGTCGTTGATTTGATAATCATAGAATTTGAAAATCTAGAGATTAGGTTCATTGAATCGTCTTTTTAAGAGTAGTATTTGAAATCTTGGAAATTTATCAGATTAAAAAATTGAATTTTGTGAGTAATTTTCCCAATTAACTATATTAGAACACAAAATCTACAGAAAATATGAGTCCTGGAATTGGATTAATGAAAAGAAGATTAGAAAAGGAAAAAGATGCAATTGCACTTGCAATTTCAGGAATTGCAAAAAAATATGATGTTAAACCTCATGATATCAAAACTCTTGAGACAAAATATCATAGTGATGCTGGAGATTGGTATGTCGCATTAGGATGGGATGAAAAAAAAGCAATTATTCAGATGGATTCAGTATTAGGAACAATTACTGAGATTAAAGAAATTTAATAATCTAAATATATTTTCAAATTAATATGACTAGAGCAATAATTTTAGGCGGTTCAAGAGGAATAGGTAAGGCAATTTCTGATGCTCTGAAATCTATTGAAATTGATGTTTTTGCAGCATCTAAAAAGAACATCGATACATCAAATTTGGAAAGTGTAAAAAAATTTCTAGAAAATCATTCTCAAACAGATATTCTAGTTCTCAATACAGGAGGTCCAATACCAAAACAATTTTTCGATATTACTGAAGAGGATTGGAAATTATATCATAATCAATTATTTTTAGGATTTTGTACAATTTTACAAAATATTAAAATTAATGATGGAGGATACATATTTTTAATTAGTTCTGGAGTAATTAAGGAACCAACAAAAAAATTAATCATTTCATCTGCATATAGAGCTGCATTTAGTGAGGTTTTCAAAATTTTAAGTAAAGATTATGCTCAAAAAAATATCAGCTGTATCAATATTGCACCAGGAGCTATCAACACAGATAGAACTCATGAATTAATTGAAAATGTGAAAGAACTTGAGAAAACATTACCTATGAAAAGATTAGGAGAGCCAGAAGAAATTGGAAATTTTGTTAAAGCAATTATTGAGAATAAAATAAAATATCTATCAGGCGTTACAATAAACTTTGATGGTGCAAATTCAAATTATATTTTTTAAATTATTTTTTAAATTCTACATTTGGAGTGTCTGGGTGTCCTGCAATTGCAATTAAACCACCATCACGTAGTTGTTGAAGTAATTGCATAACTTCTTTTTCTACTTGTTTTCTTTGTAATCCTGTCTGTTGAGCAAAAACTTCTACAAGTTTTGTTACTTTTCGTTGTCCATTACATGATTTCCAAAAATCAACAATTGCTTGATTTACCATAAATCCTTGATCATGTTCATTTGCTAAAACCATAGAACCATCTTCTTGTTGAACTAGTTTCCCAACACCTTGAGGTAACGCAGTTTCATAATTAATTGGCGCAGGAGTATTCATTGCAGCCCCCATATTTTTAATTTTTAATTTTCCTTCTTCAGTCATTTTATCCATTGACCATGCAGGCTCCCATACAATGTCTATTTTGACATTATTTACTCCTGGAACTTTTTTAGCAAATCTAGTTGCATCTTCAACTAGAGTTTCATGAAGAGGGCATCCTTGAGTTGTCATTGTCATCTTGATATTTACATCATTGTTTTCGGCAACATCAATTCCATAAATTAATCCCATTTCTACAATGTTTAAAGGAACTTCAGGGTCCATACATTGTTTAAGTGATTCCTCAATTGCTTGTGCAGAAACTGTACTCATATTGCAATTCAGAATTCAAAAAACAATAAAAACTTTCTAATTATTAGCTTGAAATAATTTTCGAATAGATTCATCATAAGGAGCCATAGCCACTCCTTTTTCAGTAATAATTCCTGAAATTAATTCAGGAGGAGTCATATCAAATGCAGGATTAATTACATCAATATCTGTAGGTGCAGTTTTTTTATCTCCAATTCCTGTAACCTCAGAGCCTTTTCTCATTTCAATTATTACATTTTCAGCCTTAGTATCCAAATCAATTGTAGATAATGGAGCTGCAACATAAAATGGAATGTCATGTTGTTTTGCCATTGTTGCTACTTGATATGTTCCAATTTTATTAAAAACATGCCCAGTTTTTACAATTCTATCAGCGCCAACTATAACTTTGTTCACCAAACCATTTGCCATTGAATATCCCACTGCTGTATCTGGAATCAAACTAACATCAAATCCATCATGTTTTAATTCAAAAGCAGTTAATCTTGAACCTTGTTGAATAGGTCTAGTTTCAGTTGCAATTACTTTTACATTTTTACCACTCTCTTTTGTTGCACGAATTACACCTAATGCTGTTCCATATGCAACGGTAGCTAATGCTCCAGCATTACAATGAGTCATAATAGTATCATTATTATCAAATAAAATAGAACCATTTTTTCCCATGGTTTTGTTAATTTCTATATCTTGATCTGCCATTTTTTTAGCTTCAGAAACTACTGATTTTTTTATTTGATCAACAGAGTCTCCTCTTTGTGCAACTTTCATGATTTTTTCTAATCCCCATCCAAGATTTACAGCAGTAGGTCTTGTTGCAAATAGAATTTTTTTTGCATTTTCCAAATCAGAAATAAATTCATCTTTAGTTGATGCCTTACTTTGTAATGCAGCTAATGATAATCCAAATGCACCAGATACACCAATTGCAGGTGCACCTCTTACCACAAGATTTCGTATAGCATCAGCTACTTGATTAAAATCATCAAATTCAACAAAAATCAATTGATTTGGGAGTTTTGTTTGATCAATCATTATAACTTTATTATTTTTCCATTCTACAGTTTTAAGTGATGAAATATTTTGTTCAAACATATGATTTTAGATTAAGATACCATATTTAAAAGGAAACAAAATTGATGAAAATTTGTTAAGTATTATATTCTAAACAATTATTTGAACAATCACTTGCTTAATTTAGAAATTTTAAAAAAAATTGATACAAAAGGGATGTTTAAAATTTATGATGATTGGCCTCAAATTGCTTTAGAATCATTTTCAAATAGTTTAGAATCTATAAAATGCAATAAAGTAGAACATATTGTATTTGCAGGAATGGGGGGTTCTGGTACAGTAGGAGATGTTTTTTCATCCATATTATCTAAAACAGATATTCATGTTTCTGTTGTAAAAGGATACACTTTACCTAAAACAGTTAATCAAGAGTCGTTAGTAATTTCAACATCTGTATCTGGAGATACAGATGAAACAATGAACATAGTTAAATTAACTAAAGAAATAGGTTGTAATTCGATAGCATTCTCATCTGGTGGTAAAATAGAAAATTATTGTTTAAAAAATAATTTAGAGTATAGAAAAATAGAACAAATTCATTCACCTAGAGCTTCATTTACAAAATTTTTATTTTCAATGTTAAAAGTATTATCACCTATTATTCCTATTTCAGATAATATGGTAAAGGAATCTATCCAAGTCATCAATCAATTAAAAAACAAAATTGATTCAACAAATATCACCGAAGATAATCCAGCATTAAATTTAGCTGAATGGATAAAAGAAACTCCAGTAATTTATTATCCAGTTGGTTTTGAGGCTGCAGTAATTAGATTTAAAAATTCATTACAAGAAAATTCCAAACAACATGTAATTGCAGAAGATATAATCGAAACATGTCATAATGGAATTGTATCTTGGGAAAAACCATCTAAATTCAATCCAATATTAGTGCAAGGAGAAGATGATTATGTGAAAACAAAAGAAAGATGGAATATTTTAAAAGAATATTTTAATGAAAATAATTTAGAATTCAAAGAAATTCACTCTGTAAAGGGAAATATACTTTCAAAAATAATTCAATTAATTTATCTTTTTGATTATGCATCAATCTATAATGCAGTGATTAATGAGATAGATCCTACTCCAGTAAAATCAATTGAATATATTAAAAAAAGATTGTAAAAATTACAATTTTGAATTATTTATTTTTAAAAGATCAGGGTCTTGATTCAAAGTTTTGAGAACATTTGAAAGTAAAATTGGTTTAGAATTAATTTTATGGTATAAAGATGAAATTAATTTTAAATCATGTTCAGTATCCACAGATAAATGCAAATCAACATATGATTTATCATTATCAAGTGAACCGATTTTAAAATATTTTGGATTATTGTAAATGAATTTTGTAACATGTTCTCTTTCATCACCATTTGCTTGTGTCCAAGATGATTCAAGGCATGAAAAGGAAAAAACTTCAACCTCAAATCCTGATGGACATCGATTTTTATAGAAATTACTTACATAATCATAATTTCCATATTGGTAAATAGATAGAACATTATCTATAATTGTAGGGTCAATGAAAGGACAATCAGAAGTAATTCGTATTATATTTTTCAAATTAAATTTTTTTGCACATTGATAATATCTATCAAGGACATCAAGCTCTTGACCTCTAAAAAAATTGATTTTTTTAGATTTTGCGAAGTTTACAATTAAATCATCTTTGGTTCTAGTACTAGTTGCAATTATTTTGTTAGTTAATAATTGAGAATAAGATAATTGGTGAATTAAACATTCTAAAACTGTTAAGCCATTAATTTTTTTAAAAATTTTATCTGGGAGTCTAGTTGAACCCATTCTAACTTGTATTATCGCAGTTAGATCATTTGATGACAATTATTTATAATTAAATTAGATAACGTTTTAAAAGTTCGTAATAAAAAAAGAGTTGTGAAATATAAAATTGAAATTAAATCAATTAAAAAAAATGATAGTGAGTTTTTATATCAATTATTATTAGATAGAGAACCTATAGCAAATATATCACATAAAAAAATGCCGACATATAATCAACATTTAAAATTTTTAAAATCAAAACCATATTCAAAATGGTATATCATATGGAATAATAAACAAAAGATTGGTTCAGTATATTTGACTAAACTAGATGAAATAGGGATAGTGATAAAAAAAGAATATCAAAAAGAAGGAATAGGTAAAAAAGTCTTAGAATTAATAATTAATAAAAATCCACGTCAAAGATATTTAGCAAATATTGCTACAAAAAATATTCATTCAAAAAGATTTTTTAAAAAAAATGGTTTTAAATTAATTCAACATACTTATGAACTTACAAGTTAATTAAATTCAGAAAGATAATGATAAAATTATTTGATCCCATAATTGATAAAAAAGAAGAGAAAGCTGTAACAAAAGTTTTACAAAGTAAATTTTGGGCTTCAGGTGCAGGCACAAATAATGTTTTAAAGTTTGAAAAAAAATTTGCAAAATATGTAAATGCTAAAAAATGTATTACAGTAAATAGTGGAACAGCAGCTTTACATCTAGCATTATCACTTTTGGATATAAAAAATAAAGAAGTGATTTTACCATCATTAACATTTGTTTCAACAGCACATGCAGTATTGTATAATGGTGGAATACCTAAATTTGTTGATGTAGATCCCAAAACATTATGCATAGATCCAAATGAAATTAAAAAAGCAGTTTCTAAAAAAACCAAAGTTATTTTGCCAGTTCATTTTGGAGGAATGCCTTGTGATTTAGATAAAATACAAAAAATTTGTAAAAATAAAAAAATAAAAGTGATTGAAGATGCAGCACATGCAGTAGGTACTTCATTTAGAAATAAAAAAGTAGGATCAAGAGGAATGGCAGTGTGTTTTAGTTTTCATCCTGTAAAAAATTTAGCAATGCCCACAGGAGGCGCAATCACATTAAATGATAAAAACTCTAACAAATATGAATCAAAATTAAAATCACTTCGTTGGTGTGGAATAACAAATAGAGAAGGAGTAAAATATGATGTAGATAAAGTAGGATGGAATTATTATTTGAATGAATTTTCTGCAGCAATAGGATTAGAACAGCTAAAAAAAGTGGGAAAGTTAAATGAACGAAGAAGAAAAATTGCTAAAATATATTCTAATGAAATTGAAATAAATTCAAAAATGCCATTTAACAAAGAATGTTCATATCATATTTTTTGGCTACAAATAAAAAATAGAGATAATTTTATTAAAAAAATGAGGGTAAAAGGAATTGAAACAGGTATACATTACTTGCCTGTACACAAAATGTCAATTTACAAAGGAAAATATAATTTACCAAAAACAGAGGAGATTGCTAAAAAAATTGTATCAATACCAATACACCCTAATTTATCAGATTATGATGTTGATAAAATTATTAAAAATACCAATAAGTTGAATAAAAAATAAAAGATGTTAAATTATTCATAATCTAAAATTCCATCCCCAATTAAGATATCTTTAGTTGCTTTTTTACCATTTACAATGTCTAAAAATTTAGCATCTAATCCTCTAATCCTATTTCCAGGTCTTAAAATATCAAAGTTTTCACCTTCAGACAAAATATCACCTTTTGAAATATTTTTTATGGCTTGAATTGATCTAGTTGCAAATTTTTGTAATTCTAATTCCACATTCAAAACTTGTTTAATTGAATCACCTTTTGCAGCATCTGCATTCCGAATTGAATCAATCATTAATTTTAATTCATTAGGATCTAATGCAAAATGGTGATCAGGACCTGATAACGATTTATCCACAGTAAAATGTTTTTCAACAATGGTAGCACCAAATCCAATGGACAATAATGGTCCAATAACAGGATCTAAACTATGATCTGAAAAACCTACAGGAAAACCATATTTTGATTTTAATGTGGAAATCACGTTCAGATTTAATGAATCAATTGGCGTAGGATATTTTGCAGTACATTGCAATAATGCAATTTTATCATTTCCATTTTCTTTGATTTTTTTAATTGCAAAATCAATTTCATTATAAGAAGAAGCTCCAGTTGAAATAAGTATGGGTTTTTTGGTTCTTGCCAAAAATTCAAGAAGTCTAATATGATTGATTTCATATGAAGCCACTTTATGGATTTTTACATAAGGATCAAGATGTTTAGCATCATCAATAGAAAATGCCGTAGACATAAAAATTATTTTGTGTTCATTACAAAAAGAAGATAATTCTGGAATCATTTCATAGGGCATAGATAGATCATCAAATAATTCATTTATTGAAGAACTTGTGTTTTTATTTGACAAATAATCTATTTGACCTGCATCGTGAGCATAAACAGTTTTAGATTTAAAAGTTTGAAATTTTATTGCATCAGCTCCAGCATTTACAGCAGATAAAATCAGTTTTTTAGCTTGACTAACATCATCATTCAAACTACCTATTTTCCAATTTGAACCTGCTTCTGCAATTACAAATGTATGTTTAGGATTATCAATATTCATAGTTTTTACACTTTAACAATTACTGTATAATCTACTATGAAAATATATTGATATTTAAAATTGATACAAAGTAAATCGATACTCTTATACTTTCTTTTAAAAAAAATAGAACATGATCACATATTGTATTGAATGTCTATATCCAAACACAAAACCAGGATTAGGATTTGATGAAAAAGGAGTTTGTGACGCTTGTAGATCAAATAAAATGAAAGAAAAAATAGATTGGACTAAAAAAAGAAATGAATTATCAAAATTACTTGAAAAATTTAGAAATACAGATGGAGAAAAATATGATTGTATAATTCCTGTAAGCGGTGGAAAAGATTCTCATTATCAAGCTTACATTATGAAGGAAGAATTTGGAATGAATCCACTACTTGTTAGTTTTCATCCTAACGATATTACAGAAATTGGAAGAAAAAATTTAGACAATATGAAAAAAATGGGTTTTGATTGTATTGAATTTACACCAAATCCTAATGTATATCTAAGAATGGCACAGTTTGGATTAAAAGAATTAGGGGATTTTCAATGGCCAGAACATATTGGAATATTTTCTGTACCAGTAAGAATTGCAATTGCCTACAAAATTCCATTAATTGTATGGGGTGAAAATCCTCAAATGGAATATGGAGGTCCAGAACAAGTCAGATCTAGTCCATATTTAGATAAAGAATGGAATGAAAAACATGGGGGGTATTTTTTAGATAAAATAAAACCAGAAGACATGGTAAAATATGGAATAGACAAAAAAGATTTGAAAGCATATATCTATCCAACTGATGAAGAAGTACAAAATGTGGGAGTAACAGGTATTTTTCTAGGTCACTATCTAAAATGGGATATTTTTAAACAATTAGAACTCGTTAAAAAATTAGGATTTCAAGAAGACAATGAAGTTAAAGAAGGCACGTATGATAGTTGGGAAAATTTGGACGTAAAATACACGGTATTTCATGACTACTTTAAATTTCTCAAATATGGGTTTGGTAGAGCAACTGATCATGCATCTATAGAAATTAGGGAAGGACGAATAACAAGAGAAAAAGGATTAGAGTTAGTTAAAAAATATGAGGGGAAAATTCCTACAAGATATTTGAAAGATTTTTTGTCTGATGCAGATTTAACAGAAGAACAATTTTATGAAATTTGTGACAAATTTACTGACAAAAAACTTTTCAAAATTAATTCAAACAATGAATTAATAAAAGATGAATTACATAATGTAGAAAAAATTAATTATGATAACTAGATCAAAATGAATAAAAAATTGAAATCATTAATATCCGAACATAAAATTAACAGAGTAAGTTGAAAGTTCCATATTTTTTACCATGGATTAACAAAAATGATAAAAAAGCAGTCATGCGAGTATTTAACCAAAGATGGTTGACTAATGGACCACAATTAATTAATTTTGAAAAAAATTTTTCTTCATTTTTAAACACAAAATTTTCATCTGGAGTAAATAGTGCAACAAGTGCTCTTCATTTATGTCTCAGAGCATTAAAAATTTCATATGGAGATGAAGTTATCGTTCCAACTTTTACATTTGCAGCTACTGCTAATGTCATAGATTATTGTGGTGCTAAACCTATTTTTTGTGATGTTGATATAAATTCATTTAATATAAAACCATCAGAAATAAGAAAAAAAATTACAAAAAACACTAAAGCAATAATTTTGGTTCATTATGGAGGACAATCATGTGATATGAGAGAAATTTTTGAAATTTCAAAAAAAAAGAACATACCAATTATAGAAGATTGTGCACACTCTCTCGGTGCAACATATAAGAATAAAAAATGTGGGAGTTTTGGAATTGCTAGTTGTTTTAGCTTTTATCCAACAAAAATAATAACAACAGGTGAGGGGGGAATGGTTTCAACTAATAACATTGTTTTCCATAAAAAAGTTGATCTCTTAAGATCCCATGCTATGAATATTTTACCTTCAGAAAGAGAAGATCAAGGTACTTGGAAATATGATGTGATTGATTTAGGTTACAATTATAGATTAGATGAAATTAGAGCATCATTAGGAATTTCACAATTGAAAAGAGTGACAACTATCAATAAAAAAAGATCCAAAATAGCTAAAACATATAATAAAAAATTAAAAAATATTAAAGGAATAACAATACCGGAAGTAAAGAAAGATCGTAATCACATATATCATCTATATTCTATTAAAATTGAAAAAGAACATCATTTAACACGAGATTCATTATTTCAGAAATTATTTAAAAAAGGAATTGGGACCAGTGTTCAATATTTCCCATTACATTTAATGACATATTACAAAAATAAATATAAAAATAATATAGGAGAGTTTTCAAATGCTGAACAATTAAAAGATGAAATTTTATGTTTACCAATATATCCAACCATGAACGCAAAACAAATTGATTATGTCGTTAATCAAATAAAAGAGGTATAATATGAAATTAATAGAATTTAAGATAGGAAGTAAAAAAATAGGTCAAAATAATCCATGTTTTATCTCGTTAGAAATTGGTGGAACCTGGACAAGTTTTTTGGATGCAAAAAAATTGATCAGAGAATCTGCCAAGTCAGGAGCAGATGCAGTAAAATTTCAGCTGTTTTTACCAGGTGAGACAAATAAAATGATCAAAAATAAAGATCTAAAAATGAATTTTAGAACATCAAAAGGGGAAAAAAGTGGAAACATTTTTGACATATTACAAAAAAGAGAACTAACTAAAAGTCAATGGAAAAACTTGGTAGATTATTCTCACAAATTAGGTATATCTTTTATCTGTACAGCAAATTTTCCAGAAACGGTAGATTATCTAAAGAAGATAAAGGCAGATGCCATAAAAATTTCAAAAGGAGACATAAACAATGTACTTTTGATAAATCATGCAGCAAAAAAGAAAATCCCAATTATTTTAGATGGTAGAGAAAAAATTTCAGATATTGATAAAGCTGTAAAAATTTGTGAAAAAAATAATAATAAAAAAATTTTGATTATGCATTGCCCATCAGGATATCCAGCTGAAGCTGCAGGAGTTCATCTAAGTGCAATTTCAAAAATCAAATCAAAGTACCCATATCCTGTAGGATATGCAGATCATTCTCAAGAAGACATAATGAATTATGCTGCAGTGGGATTAGGTGCAAAAATGCTTGAAAAAACCATAACAAGTAACAAAAAAACTCAAGAAATAGAACATCTTATGTCATTAGAAATAGGGGAATTAGGCACGTTTGTTAAGAATATTAGAGAAATAGAAGACGCTATGGGAGATCCAAAAATTTTGTTTAAATCAAGAGTCAATGAAGATACGAGAAGGAGTCTAGTTGCCAAAGAAACAATTCAAAAAGGAGAGAAAATTTCAAGTAAAAATATTACTTTTCAAAGACCTGGAAATCTTGGAATTTCAGCATCAGAGGGTTTAAGAATTTTAAATAAAAAAGCTAATAGATTGATAGAAAAAGGAACTAGTTTGAAGCCAAATATGATAAAAAATTTTAATAAATGAAGCAAATAATGAAGAAAATTCTTTCTGAGAAAGAAGTCATCCCCATTGTAAAAAAAGAATTTCCCAAAATGAAGGAAATAAAATCTATTGAAAAATTAAACTCTTCAAGAAAAAATAGTAATAATTTTCTTATAAATACAAAATATGGTAAATATGTGATCAGAAATTTTCTTGATAACATAAAATCAAATGAAATGGAAAAAATTTGTAAGAGTTTAGAATATTGCAAAAAGAATAAAATTAAAGTTTCAAAACCAATAAAAACTAAAAAAGGTAAATTTATTGAAAATAAAAATAACATATATTTAGTAAAATATGTTTCTGGAAAAGAATTTTCGGGAAATGAAAAAGAGATTATAGATTTAGCTGAAAACATTGCAAAATTACATATTGTTCTTTCCAAAATTCCAAAATCATATTATTTTATTAAAAATAATTCTAAATACAAACTACTAGATAAAAAAGAATTAAAAAAAATAAAAAATTTAATTCAACAAAAACAAAATAAGGATAAATATGATAACTTAATTTTTGATGAAATTTCATTTATAGAAAATTGTTTAGTAAAATTAAATGTTATTCCAAATACAAGGAACAAAATTAAAAAACAGTTTATTCACAGTGATCTCAATCCAGAAAATGTTATTTTTAATGGAGGTAAAGTAGCTGCGATTATAGATTTTGATAGTTTAAGAATGGGGAATGTAATTGAAGATATTGTTCAATGTAGTTTCAGATTTGCTATTTTTAAATCAAAATCAACAGTAATAATAAAAAGAAAAATTCTAATTTTTTTAGAGCATTACAATAAACTTAATCCAATTGAGTTAAATTTTGATGAATATGTTTTAGTAATGTTAAAAATTACTCTATCAAAAATTAGTTTTTTAACAAACCAAAGATACATTCATAATTCAAATTTATGGATAAATGATTTGAAGAAGTTCATATCATTTGCAAAGATTTGTCAAAAACTCATCCAATAATTATTCAATAAAATCATTCCATTTTACGGGTCGATTTACAGGAATGGTTCGCTTGGTTTTCTTACCAATAATTTTCTTGAAATATTTTGGTTCAATACCTTTTGCAGGTCTTTTAAATGACACCATATCTTCAGAGATTTTTGTGCCCTTTGGAATTACAGTGTTACTGGTAATACTTCTTCTAAATTGAATTCTTCCCATAAATTCAGAGGGTTGAGATCCCACCTTGCCATTACCAAGAATTTTTGGTAGTTTTTTGGATTGTTTTACTAATTCTTCAAATTCTTTTGGATCTGCAGAAAATGCATGATCAAATCCTCTCATTTTTTTATCAAGAGTAAAATGTTTTTCAATAATTTTTGCACCTAATGAAATAGCTGTAAGAGGCACTAATAGTCCAGCACCATTATCAGAATAACCAATAGGGAATTTGAATTTTTTTTGTAATGTTAGAATGGTCTTCAAATTAGATTCAGTTTCAGGTGTAGGATATGATGATACACTATGCATGATTATGATTTTTTTATTATTTTGAGATAAAATAGTATTAATTGCATTATTAATTTCACTGATTGTCCCCATTCCCGTAGAAAGTATAATTGGTGTATTTTGTGAAGCAATGTGTTCAATTAAAGGAATATGAGTGAGATCTCCAGATGCAATTTTAAAAAATGGTATAGGTAATTTTGCTAAAAAATCAACAGCCTCAAAAGATATTGGTGTAGAGCCAAAAATAATTTTTCTTTTTTTACAATAATTAAATAATTCAGAAAATTCAATGTACGATAGTTCTAATTTTTGTATAGTTTTAAAATATGGGGAATCAGTAGTTAAGAAATCTGATGCTTTGAATGTTTGAAATTTAATTGCATCAGCACCAGCTTTTTTTGCAGAATCAATCATTTTTTTAGCTAAATGTAATTTCCCATTATGATTTAATCCAGCTTCAGCAATAATGAATGGGGATGAATTTTTTTCGATTATTTTTTTTGATATGGATACCATTTATTGAGAAAAGAAAGATGATTAATTTAACATTTACTTGAAAAAATTAAAAATGTCCAGCAGAACCTTCATGAGTATATTTAGGATTTCTTTGAGAAGGAATTTTATAAAATATAGGAATACGAACGTTTAGACCTGAATTGACCATAAATTTTTTTGCTTCATAAGTAGATTGTTCCGTATAATGAAAAATATTTCCTGCAGAGACAGCATCTGCTTTACCTTTTAGAATTCCATCTACAAAATGTTCCCATTTTCCTACACCTCCAAAAGCAACAACTGGAATAGATGTGATTGAAGAAATTTTTTTAATCAGATCTAAGTCATAGCCTTCTTTAGAACCATCATTGTCAATAGATGTAAGAAAAATTTCACCTGCACCTAATTCTTCTACTTTTTTAGCCCAATCTACAACATCAATGCCAGTATTAGTTCTACCTCGATCAATTATAACATCATGTCCACCTTGAGAATTTTTTTTTACATCAATAGAAACAACTATGCATTGAGAACCAAAAATTTTTGATGATTCTTTTATTAATTCAGGGTTTAGATATGCTTCACTATTGATAGAAATTTTGTCTGCACCTTCTTTTAAAAATCGTTGAATTTCCGAAGTATCTTTAATCCAACCACCAACAGTCAATGGAACAAAACATCTTTTTGATAAGCCTTCTATAATTTTATGAAATTTCTCACGATATTCTTCTGTCCTGCTAACATCAAAAATAATTATTTCATCAACTGCCCAATTATTATAGAAATCAATGGCAGTAATAGCGTTTCCAATAATATTTGTATGTTTAAAATTTATACTTTGAACAATATTGTTTCCTTTAATACAAAGTATTGTAGGAATTAATCTATTTTTTAACATAAGTTAACGTCAATAAAATTTTTTAAAAGTTTTAATCCCATTGATTGGCTTTTTTCAGGATGAAATTGAACAGCAAAAATATTATTTTTTTCAATTGAACTAGTAATTTTTACATCGCCATAATCACATACTGAGGTAATAATAGATTTTTCATTTTCATTAACATCTACAAAATAGCTATGTGTAAAATAAAAAGTAGAAATATCAATTTCTTTGAAAAGATTTTTGTTGTCAAGAATTAATGAATCATCCCATCCCATATGAGGAACTTTAAATGATTTTTCTTGAGGAATAATTTTTTTTACAGTTGCATCAATCCACCCAAATCCATTGGTTTCTCCACCTTCAAAGCTTTTTTTTGCTAAAAATTCTAAGCCAAGACAAATTCCAAGATAAGGTTTCTTTTTTTCTAAGACCTCAGTTTCTAAAATAGGCAATAAATTTTTACGTTCAAGTTTGTGCATACCATCAGAGAATGCACCAACTCCAGGAAGTATAATAGCCTCTGCTTCAGAAATTTTATTTTTTTCATCAGTAATTATAATTTCTTCACCCAATAATTCAAATGCATTTTTTATTGATTTTACATTTCCCATTTCATAATCTATGATTGCTAACATTTTTTTAATTAATGAGTAATTTCAATATAAGTTATTAAAATTATTTTAATAAGTATCAGAATCACTCATGGTATAAAACCAATTAGGTTTTTTACCAATTAATTTTTTGATACTATTATCAAATAAACATATACCTCTAAATGTTTCAGATGATTTTTTTTTAAATTTACATTTATGTAAAACAGAAAACAAATTTTGATTATTTAAATTACAATCTGGCCAAAGACTCAAGTAAGAAATTTTTTCTCTCTTACAAAATTCAAAAGAATGTTTCAAAATTTCTAATATAATTTCTTCATTTAATTTTCCAAATATATCTACAATATGAGCATTTTCTGTCCCATATTTTTTAATTACAAAATATGTTTCAGGATTTTTACTTTCTAATAAAAAACAAAAATATTTCGAAATAGGATAATTTTGGAATTTTATTTTTGGTGTTTCAATAAATCTCCAATTTAAATAATCCATACTACGTTCAACAATAAAATCATAATTGTATTTATTAAAATTCCAAATTTCATTTATACGATTATCAAATTTTTGTAAATGGGAAATTTTAAAATTCGTAGTAGTATTAGATGGAAAATCAAATGTTTCTGTATAATATTCATTTATTGTACCCAAATTTATCCAATTTAATTTTTCAAAAAATGTTTTTTGAGAATTTTTATTTGGAAATCCAATGACGAATTTATAACCTAAATCAGTTGCTTTTTCATAAGTTGTCTTAGTAAGTTTTTGGAAAATACCTTGTCCACGATAATCAGGATGAGTCATTGTAGCCATCGAAAAAAGTACTTTCTCCACATTATTTTTAATTTTCATAGGAATTGGATGTAGGACATGATATCCAACCAAGATTTCATCATCCCACATTCCGAATTGTATTGCTTGACCAAATTTTTCATTAAATATTCTCCAATTCCAAAAATTTTCATTGGTTTCAGTATTGTAAATTGATTTAATTAAAGAAAATAGTTGTTTTTTATTTTCTTTGTAAAAGGGATTTAATTTCAAAGTATTTCATTATCAGTTAATCTTCTATAACTCACAAATGCTTCAGCGTTCTTTATTCCTACTGAAGAACCCCAATAATTTGCTCTATTTTTTAAAGACTCAATTGAACGTGGGTGAGGAAAAGGATGAATTTCACCCTTGTATTTTTTGAAAGCGTTTAATTTTTTGTTTAAAACATTATCAATTTTGACAAATAAATTAGGACTAAAACTGGATTTTGATGAAATTTCTGTGGAGGAAGGTGTTTCATAACAAATTATGTGTTTTACAGTAGACTTTGATTGAGGTCTCAAGGAGATTCGAGTTGCATCAAAAATTCTCCTATGATCTTGATTTACATCATCCCAAAAATGAGTAAATACAATTGAAGGTTTCCATTCTTGAATAGTCTTTTCAATTTGTTTCGACAATTCCAGTAATGGGATCATTTCTAATTTTTGATCTTCATACTCTAGAAATTTGGTTTGTTTAATTCCTAAAAGAGAACAAGCCTGCCTAGCCTGATTTTTTCTAATAGGGATTTTTTTTAAGTTACCTCGAGCAGATTCTCCATCAGTGAAAAATAGTACAAGAATTTGATTTCCTTTTTTTGAGTTTATTGCAAGTGTTCCACCCAAACCAAGTGTCTCATCATCAGGATGAGCACAAAGAACTAAAATTTTTTCCATATTTTCTCCTCTTAAAATTGAGCCTCATAGTAATTATTAATGATTTCATCCGATACTCGTTTACCACCTAATCCATCAACAATATTTTTAGAGGGATTTTTTAAACGAAGTTTCTTTTCTCGTATATCATTCAAAAGATGGGAAAGTTTTTTGTGTAATTGTTTATTAGCCACACCCAAATTTGTTGCAATTCCTCGTTTTTCCCATTCATTTGCAGTGATTAATTGATGATTGTTTTGACAAATTATTCCAAATGGAATTTTTGAAGTAGATATTTCATAAGTGGTTATCCCACCACTGCAAATTATAAATTTAGATTGATTGATATCTTTTTGTAGATTTGTTGATAATCTAATTAGATCTAATGAAATCTTTTTGTTGTTATTAGGGACAGAAGGTATTTTAAAATCAGAAGCAGGCCCTAGAATAATTTTAGCTTTGATCGGATAAGAATAAGCGTATAAGGTTTTGACTAATTCCTTAGAGATATTTTTTTCATCAAATCCACCAAAAGTTGCCAGAATATCATATTTTTTTGTTAATTTTAGTTTCTTAGAATATCTTTTATCTAGAATTTGGTAATTTGGTCCCACAAAACATTTTGTTCCAAATTTATTTTTTGTTGATTTATTTTTAAATCCAACAAATCCATTAAAAACAAGATCAGAACAATAATCAATATTATTTAAATCAGAAATTACAACAACTTTAATATTTTTTTTTAATTCTCTAATAAATTTTTTTTTTATTTTATATTTATCAATAATTAAAATATCAATATCATAATTTTCAATAAAATCAATAGTTTGTTCAATATCGTCAACTAATGAAATATTTTTTTCAAGTAGTGAAATTTTTTTGAAATTTTTAGATTGAATAATTTTTTTTACATTACCATAATCTTCAATCAAGAAAAAAACATTTGATTTTTTAAAATATGATGCTAAATTTATGCTTCTATAGATATGACCTAATCCTAATTCTTTACCTTTAGCTTTTCCTCCAGATGTACGAAATAATATTTTTGGTTTACGTATCTTTTGTTTTTGAACCAATTGAGATTTCATTAATAAATTTTATTTTTTAACTTTTTAATAATCTTTTAAAACTTTTTCAAAAACCAACATTTTTAATTTAAATCCAGCCTTTTCAAAGGCTTTAACGCTAGACATATTTTTTGAAAGGATTCGTCCAATTAATTTTTCTGGAAGATTTTCTTGTTTTAAAAGTAATTTCAGAGCGTTTGTTCCAAAACCCTTACTATGAAATTCTTTTTTTATCAAAATAGAAACATCAAATTCCAATATTCTAATATATCCTATATCAATTTCATTTTCAATTATTATCCATTGTTTAAAATTTGGGTTGATTATTTGATTTTCCATATATTTTTTATGTGTTGCAAGTGTTATAGGAGATTTTTGTTTTTCAAAATTTTCATAAAATTCGTTTCTTAATTCTAGAATAAAACCCCAATCAACTTTTTCTACTTTTCTAAAGGATAACATTTTTTATTTTTAAAGAATTACCATTTCATCGTATGGATCATTTGGATTATAGCCATCAGATGCTGTATAAACGGGTGATTTAATAATTTTTAATTTTTCTTTAATTGGTAATTTAGCTTCTTTAACACCAATATCGTCTATATGATTACCAATCCAATCTGACAATTTCCAATTATCATTAGATTGTTTTTCCCAAATATCAGGATCTCGTAAATGTTCTATACTGTTTTCAAACTCTTGTTCAGTCATTTCAACAAACTTAAGAAAAGGTTTTAGTGTGTTTGGTTTTATTTGATATTCATATTTACGAATAAATTCAATTCCCTCTTCTCTAGTGATTCGCTGATGACGTATATCCATGGATGCATGATCAGTACATCTACTATATCCAAATTTTAGATATTTTAAATAATTATGAACATCATTGAAATAATCTTCAACTTTTTCATGATGGTTATACGTTGTTTGACGAGTTTGGAGGGTTTCAAATTGATAGTTTTCAATATCTAATTGTATATGTTCTTCAGCATTCCATTTATCATATTGCCCAAGAAAAATTCCTCTTACACCCACTTCTGCTAATTCTTCATCTGTAGGATAAACATAAGGGGCTAAATCAATATCAGTAATACCCAAATTTTCAGAGTCATTTAAAATATCTTCAGGTTCAAAACCTCGCATACAATGTTCCTGTCTATGTTTTTTTGTAAATTCAACGTCATCATCAAAATTATACATTCCAAACATCATTGCCATTCCATGTTCACCCCATACTACCAGTGGTGTTTTGTATCTCACAGCAGTTTGCATCACAAATGTATTGATTCCTGCATGATAATGCCATGTTATATCTCCGACTTTTTTTAACATATACTTAGATAATTTTTTTGCCGATTTTGGATTAGTGGTAAAACGGATATTATCTAAACCAAATTTTTCTACAATATTTCTAAGATTTCGCATTCCAATTTTTGTATTATAACCATGATTGTAAGTTACTAAAAGAGGTCTGATTTTAAATTCTTGAGTTAACACATGTGCTTGATAATGACTATCTTTTCCTCCACCTACAGGTAAAATACAATCATATGGAGAACCTAATTTACGAGCTTTTTCCTTATACTCTTTTAAAATTTCACCTAATTCTTTTCTTTTTTGTTTCCAAAAATCATCATTTTTTTCTGATCTAGTTTCAAAAGTTCTGCATCCACTACAAACACCATAATCATCTAAAAGAATAGCTGGTTTAGTATTTGCAGGATAACAACAACGTACACAGTACTCCATATGAAATATCAAATTTGCAATGATTTATAGTATTCGTAAAAAATCTAATTAAAAAAGTTAATTTAAATCAATTAATTCTTAATTTTTTAAAATAAATTTCTAGTTAATATTGTTACTGATATATTTTTTATTAATTTCAAGTAAGTGTGGATTTTTTTGTATAAATTTTAGTATATCATCTAACACAAAAAAATAATTTTTCTGGTATAATTCATTAAAAATTTTTGAAATAAGTAAAAAATCTTCTTTAAAGTCTAAAGTAAAACGCATGTGAGATAAATTTTCGGGATAAATAAGTTTAGAAATTCTAAATTTTGTATGTTTATAATTTTCTAAATCTATCGGAATAAAATTGTTGAAAAAAGCATTTTCATTTTGGTAAGAATCAAAATGAGTATTCCAATAAGAAGCAAGCATTGATTGTCTAATAATTTCAAAATTCAAACCTAATGGATAGGTTTTTTTATCAATATTCAAAAAATCATAATCGTTATTTTGAAATAAATCAAGTCCATGATTTATTATATTAAAATCAATTAAGGGATTATCCCCAGTAAGTCTAATTATAATATCAGAATCATATTTTATGCTTGCTTTAGAAATTCTATCAAGTATATTTTCATCATTTCCAGTAAAAACTTCTAAGCCAAGACGGTTTGCTTCATCAATTAATTTTTTATTTTTGTTTTGCTCACCAGTAATTAGAACAATTTTATCAATTTGTTTTATTTTTTTTGCCTTTTCAACAATTATTTCTAAAATCGATTTTCCACATATACGGTATAGAATTTTTCCGGGTAAACGCTTTGAATCAAATCTAGCTTGAATGAAAACATGATTAACCATGATCTTCAGAGAAAAAATAGAATAATAAATTTTTGCGAGAAAATTTTAGTTTTTAATGAAATCAGTTATGTTCTGATTCAATATAATAATGAATTTTTTTAATATGTTCATCAACTAGTGGTAGAAGAATACGCTCATTAGTTTTTTGAAAAGATTCCATTTGTTCATCAGATATTTCTACATCTATAAGATTACCATTAATGAAAAATAATTGTTGCACACTAGTAGCAAATGAATTCCATTCAAATGGAAAGGAATTTTTTTCTATTAGATGTATAAATTTATTCAATTCATGTAAATCTACTTTTTTTCCAATAGTATTTCTAATAAGAAATGGAAGATCATTTATATTTTTTAATGAAACAACAGAAGAAAGATCCGAATATAAGAGATTACCAAATACTATGGAGGGTTTTCCATAAAATGCGGCATCTAATCCAGCTGTACCAGTAATTGTAATTACTAAAGAACATTTTTCTAATATTTCATTAGGTCGAACAGATGGATGTATTAAAACAACATTTGGAATTTTTGAAAGTTCTTTATAATAATCAATATTTCTCCAACCTCGAGTAATCATTGCTGAATGTTCCTTTACATACAACTTGTATCCAATAGGTAAGGATTTTGCAATATTGTGAATTACTTCTAATTGATTTCTAAAAAACGGAGCATCGATAAGTAATGTACGTTCAGGTTCTAAATGTAGAGGGAAAAAAATGAAGTTTGAATCAGTGATTTCTTTCTGAAAAAAATTATCAATGAATTTTGTGCGGGATTTGGTTGTAATTTTATCAACAATTGAATTTAAGAGTACTTTGAACTTGGTTCTTCCATAATAAGTAAAGTGGGTTTCAATATTACTGTTCTTTGAAACTAACAGAAATTGAATTGCTGCTTTAATTAATGAAATTTTTGAATTAGAAAATCCATCTACAAATTGTTTTGTTTCATAAAACAGGCTAAAAGATTTTTGAAATTCTCGTAATTCATCAAAAGAGAGTTCTTTTTTGAGTGATGGTTCAGCATATTGTAAAGGCATGGTATCCATACTGTGACTAATCATACACCGACCTCCTAATCTAGAACCTGTCAAAAATAAAATTTTGATCTTTCTAGCTTCACAAATTTTGAAAAAAATATGATTTTGTTGTACGTTAGTAGTAATTACAAGAAAATCAGGTTTAATATCATCAAGAATTTTTTCATACAATCTACATTCTTGTTCCAAAATAGACAATACTTCGTCTTCAGTAAATTTATGGTAATTATAAAAACCATAAAAAATTCGTTCATTTGCTGCAATCAACCATAATGGTAAATCATATTTTTGTTCAATTGAATGAAGATATTCAAGATCAGGTTTTTTATTTTTTAAAATATGATCATGAAAAAACCAAATTTTTTCAAAATTGACTAGTTTTTGGTTTTGAAAAAAAGACTTAGTCCTATCAGTAGTATCTATTATTGCATACATTTTGCAATCAAGTTTTTTTTGTAGCCAATAAGCTATGGAATATTGAAGGAATCCTTGATCTTCCCAAAAAATAATTTTTTTATTAGACAAATTTGATACAGTTTCCATCAACAAATTTTTTTCTTCCATACAATAAAAATATTGATGAATTAGTTTTGGAAATCATTTTTCAATTTTTATCATTATTAGAATTCTAGAGAAACATTTTTTATATTAACAAATTTGAAATGTGTATTGTTTAGAAATAAACGAATTTTGATTACTGGTGGAACAGGTTCTTTAGGTCAAGCTCTAACAAAAAAATTACTAGAATTAGATGTTGATACAATAAGAATTCTGAGTAGAAATGAAAGTAAACAAGTGGATATGGCTGAAGGGTTTAATGATGATCGTTTAAGATTTTTAATTGGGGACATTAGAGATAAGGAGAGATTAATAAAATCATTAGAAGATATAGATATTGTTTTTCATGCAGCCGCACTAAAACATGTTCCAGTAATTGAGTATAATCCATTTGAGGCGATTAAAACAAATGTTATTGGTTCTCAAAATATAATTGATGCAACGGTAGCTCAAGATGTAAAAAAAGTAATATGTATAGGTACTGACAAATCAGTTTCTCCACTTAATACATATGGGGCCACAAAATTATTAATGGAGAAATTATTTGTAACAGCAAATAATTTCATAAGTAAAGAAAAGCACAGTACAGAGTTTATTGCAGTTAGATATGGAAATGTTTTTGGAAGCAGTGGTTCAATTATTCCCAAATTTCTTGAACAAATTAAAAATGAGAGAAAAATGACTGTTACAAATAAAGATATGACAAGGTTTTCCATAAGAATGGATGCTGCTCTTAATTTTATTTTGGATTGTACTGAAAATGGCAAACCATCTGAGATATACATTCCCAAAATGGAAGCATATACAATTTCAGACATAGTAAAAGCATTTAAGAATTTATTTCCAAATGCAGAAATGCAAACAATTGGAATTAGACCAGGTGAAAAATTTCATGAAGTTTTAATCAGTGAAGAAGAATCTAGAGACGCATGGGATTTAGGTAATAAATTTATGATTTCAAATCCAAATTGGAGAAGTGACGAAGAAGTATCAGAATCATATAATGGAAAAATAAAAAAAATATCATATAATAATGAATATTCATCTGAAAATGTGGAGAAAGTTCCGGTAAATGAAATTCAGAAATTAATTAAGCAATTTCAAGATAAGACCTAGTTTTAATAATTTAGAAAAGATTTATTATCATTTATTATAAACACAAAATGAAAAATTGAGTTTAACTATTACAGATCAATTATTGGATAAATTTAACAATGATGGGTATTTGATATTGAAAGATTTTTTTACAGTTGAAGAAATAAATAATCTTCAAAAAGCATATGTAAGATTATATGCACTTCAAGCAGCAAAAATATTAGATTATAGAAAAAATATTCCAAAATCTATTGTAGATTGTACAACTATGGATGACTTGATAAAAATTATTGAGCCATTAGAAGAAAATGATAAAGAAGCATTATATCAAGTACAAAAACTAATTTCTTATTCACCCGAGGTAAAACGTTTCATGATAAATCAAAAAATTATTGATTGGTCATCTAAATTACTTGATTGTCCAAAGGAATTAATTTTAATGGATAGTTTAGGACTGTTAGTTAATAGACCAAAAACTACTAGGCTTTTGTATAAATGGCATTCAGAAGTACATTATTATCCAAAAAGAGAAAACTTTTTGAATTTATATTTTCCAGTTTTTCTTGAAAAAACAGATGAAAATGGACATATGTTAATGGCAAAAGGTTCCCATAAAATTTCATATTTTCCTTTTATCGAATATCAAGGATACAATATGAATAATGTTGGAAGAAAAAATCATTTTGTACAATATGAAATCCCAGAATCATTTGTAGAGAAGTTTGAGAAAATACCTGCCAATACAAAACCAGGTGACATTGTTTTTTTCCATAAAAATTTGATACACACATCAACTCCAAATAAATCTGGAAAGTATTCTTTTGCAAGTGTTTGTAGAATTTGGGAACCAAGAAAAGATTTAACTCTTTCAGGAGATTTTGTTGCTAAACCATATGGAAATGATTATGGAAGACCAAATATTGATGTAATTCAATAAATTTAAGATTCGTAGAAAATAATTTTTAATTAAAGTAATATGAAATCTAAAAATTAATTTTCAATATCATCAAATTGATGACCACTAGGTAATTTTTGATAAGTACCGTAAAAAGGTGGGCTCTCAGGAGTTATTTGTCTATATAAATAACAGATAAAATTATCAATAAAATTTGTTCCAAAACAATTATCAATTTTTGTGTTTTCAGAAATAATTACATTTTCACTAATTAAAAATTTTGTATATGTCATCATTAAATTGGCTCCAGAAAGATCAGTTCCAGAAAGATCAGAATAATGTAAATCAGCCTTATACAAATTAGCATTAGTGAGATTTGCATTTTGTAAATTAGCATATGTTAATTCGGCATGATTAAGATTAGAATTTTGTAAAGATGCATTGGTAAAAATTGAATTTTTTAGGAAAGATTTGGTTAAATCAGAATTGGATAAATCAGCGTTAGTGAGATTTGCTAAGAAAATATTCACACGATAAAGATTGTTATCTGATAAGTCAGCACCTGATAGATCTGCATGAGTGAAATTAGCTCCAAATATTTTTGCACTTCTAAAATCTGTATTTTGTAAATTAGCACGAGAAAAATCAGATCTAAATAGATCAGAATTTAAAAAAGTGGCATTTTGTAAATTTGCATCTCTAAAATTAGTTCCAATTAGAACCGTATTAGATAAATCAGCGTTAGAAAGATCAGAATTAGACAAGTCTGAACCTGAAAGATCTTTACCAACTAAATTTTTTCCAGACAAATTAGATCCTGAAAAAACTTGACCAGAAAGATCATCTTCTAGTAGATCAATTTCAATATTAATTTCTGGGGAATCATTAATTGGTAATTCGGATATAAAGTCTACATTAGTGAAAATCGTACCTAAAGTAGATGTCTCAGTCAAATCTACCCCATGCAATAATGCATTTGAAAGATCTGCATTGTCTAAATTGGCACCTTTTAGGGTTGCATTTCTCAGATCAGATCCAACAAGTATTGTATTTGATAAGTCAGCACCAAATAATTTTGCTTCAGATAATAAAGCCCCAGATAGATCATTTGATGACAAATCAGTTTGAATTAGATTTGATTTTCTTAGATCAGTTCCAACTAAAACAGTATTGGTTAAATTTGCTAAAAAAAGATTAGAACGTGATAAGTCAGCACCTGAGAGATCTGCACCAAAAAATTTTTGTTTGTCTAAAATTTGTCCACAAAAATTAGCTTGAGAGAAATCAACATTAAGTAAATTTGTATTAAGTAAATTTGTTTTGTAAGCATATGCGTGTCTAAGTTTTGCACCATCCAAATTGGCATTTTCCAGATTTGTTTCATAAAGATTTGCTCCTGAGAGATCTGCATTGATTAAGATAGAATCAGACATATCTGCAGACTGCAAAACGGTTCCAAAAAGTTTAGCATTAGTAAGATCAGCACCTGAGAGATCTGCACCAAACAAATCTGCACCTGAGAGATCTGCACCTGAGAGATCTGCACCTGAGAGATCTTTATGCTTAAAATCTGATTTACGTAAATCAGCATTACGAAAATCTTGATTATTATCAGTGAGCTTTAAATCATTATTGATTTCCTGAGAAAAAATAGTAGGTAAGAAAGCAAAACATGAAAAAACCATAAGACCATACAAAATAATTTTCAATTGCAAATAAGTTCAACATCACTAGTCATATAGATAATAAAAATCATCATGAATTCTATTAATTTTTAAAATTATCAATGAATTTCCATACGATTTTAGACACATTTCCAATATTTGAAAAAGAATTTCTAACAAAATTTTGATACATGGTTATAGTTTTATTTCTAAAATTAATATCATCAAGCAGAGTTTTTAGAGTAATTTCTAATTCATTAATTGGAGTTATTAAAACAGATTTGGAGGTTAATACATCTGGTCTTCCTAATAATGAATCATAATTGATGGTTTCAATAAAAACCACAGGTTTTTTATGAAGTTGAGCTTCTAAAATTGCAGTAGTTAATTCAATTACTATCAACATAGAACAGGAAGGGATAAGGGAACTTATGTCACCAACAGTAACAATTCTTACTTCAGGATAGACACGATGAATAATGTCTTTAATATTTAATATCGATGGTGAAGGATGTAATTTTATCACTAGTTTTTTTGAAGTTTTTAAAACAGTTTTACAAATTTTAAGAATTGTTTGAACATATTGTTCAATATTTTTTGTGGATAAACCATGAACAAATTCTGGTTCAGGACTAGTAATTGCTAATAAAATATAATCATCTTCTTGTTTGTTTTTTAACAATAAATTATCAAAACGAACACATCCCAAATTTTCTATCTTATTTTTTGGTACACCATAAGAAATTGCGTTTTTTTGGGTTAAATCCCCCCAAACGATGAATTTATCTGAATCAATTGGAAATACACCTTGGGAATCCAATACCGATCCTTTTTGTGAAGTATCATAATATTGGCCATGTTGGAGCAGGATAACATTAACACCATATTCTTTTGCAAATTTAATTATAATTTGTTCAGTATGACCAATTTCAGAAAAAATTAACACATTATGAAATTTATATTTTTTAAACATAGATTCAATTAAATTGATTTCAAAAATTGTTTTTTCTAATCTTTTTTCAATTAATTCTATCAAAATAGGTTTTATCAAAAACCATATTGAAAATGTATTAATTGAAAAATATGAATTAAAGAATTTATCATTAGTCCACAATACTTGAATTTTTTTCTTTAATTCCAATAATACATTTTCAAATGAGATTAGTTTTTTGTCTGTTAACGTAAAAGAAGTAATAATTTTTGAATGAGACTTTTTTAATATCAAAAAAGATTCTTTATTCCAAACAACAGGCCGTCGTCTTCCAAAAAAGAAAATTTCTGAATTATGATTATTTGATTCTAATATAAAATCCTTAAATCTAATTGGATCGAATTCAACTAATAAAGTTGAATTTTTTCTATTTTTGATTTTTTTATTAGGATTAAAAATAAAATGCAGAAAAATTTCTGAAAATGTTTTAATTTTTGAATAAAATGATCTTGAAATAAAAAATATGAAAGATCTATTTCCAAATTTCATATTAAATCGTATTTTATCATGAACAAATTCAATTTCAGATTCAATTTGTTCAATTTTTTGAGATGAGTTAGACATTTTAGAAATAATTCTAAATAAATCTCCATTTGCAAAAAATATACATGATGGATATTTTGAATAAATAGAAGTTATTTCATAAAATTTCTTTAAAAGAGGTGTAAAAAATCCATGAGTTTCATCATGAATTAATTTACCTAAATTGATTCCACAATAATCAAGATATTTTATTACTGATGATTCATTGTACCAATTCATAAATTGATAGACCTGTTTTTGAATATAATCAAAATCATATTCAAGAAAATCTTCTGATAAAGTATGTGGGATTTTTTCTTTTGTTAATAACAAATGTGATTCATAATCAAATGAAACAACAAGAAAAGAGGAATCTTTAGTTAAAATACTCTTTACAGATTTGATGTTTGTAAAAGAATCAAAAAGAATTATTGTTTTCTCTGAATTTTCCATTTTTTCCAATCATAGTTTTCAAAAGTGGTATTTTGCATTTCATTATCATTTGGTTTCCATGCAACATCAGCTAATGCTAAAACTCTAGATGTTTTACTAGAGATATTAATATGAGCAGAAGGTACATTCTTAGGAACATAAACCATTACAGGATTATCATCACTTGAAATAATTTCTTCATAACTTCCATTTTGATTTTTTAAAATAAAACCAACTTTACCTTCTATACAAACAAAATAGCTTTCTCTTTTAGTATGAATATGAGGTCCTTTTATTTCTCCACTATTGACAGAACTAACATAGATCATTTTTGGATGATTTTTCAATACATTATCCCAATCACGCCAAATTACAGTTAAAGAGCCATTGATATGTTGATCAATTACAGACTTGGTTAGATGAGTTTCTAACACTATTTTTGTATCATCATTCATAACTGCGATGAAAGGCATAAGAATAAAAATATTTTTGAGCCTAAAATCAAATGAATGAACTTTCTGAATTATGAAAATATTGCATTATGATACTGAACTGAATACAATTTTTTTAGAAAAAATTCTTAGGTTCATTTCCATTAAAAAGTAAAGAAATGTGTGGTAAAAAGTGCTTTTTATATAACGAATATAATTTACTGTGATAGATTTAATGAAAATATTAGTTACCGGTGGATTGGGGTTTATTGGAAGTAATTTCATACTTAAGTTACATAAAAAATATCCAAATTTTAAAATTATCAATCTTGATGCCAAATTTGTAGGTTCAGACACCAAGAATTTACATGAAATGAAAAATGAGAAAAATTATAATTTTATTAAAGGGAATATCACTAATCAAAAACTTATAGATTCATTAGTTTCCAAAACAGATATAGTTTTTAATTTTGCAGCTGAATCTCACGTAGATAGAAGTATAATTAATCCTAAGCCATTTATTAATTCAAATATAATTGGAACATATACAATACTAGAATCTGTACGAAAATTCAAGAAGAAATTAATTCATATTTCAACTGATGAAGTTTTTGGAAGTTTGAAAATAAAAAGTGCTACAGAAGAATTTCCTTTTAATCCATCTAGTCCTTATTCTTCTTCAAAAGCATCTGCAGAATTAATAATCAAATCATATTTTACAACGTATAATTCTAATGTAATTATTACACGTTGTACAAACAATTTTGGTCCTAGACAATATTCAGAAAAATTAATCCCAAAAATTATTCTTTTAGCAAAAATGAATAAAAAAATACCGATTTATGGGACAGGTAAAAATATTCGGGATTGGGTATATGTAGATGATCATTGTGATGCAATTTTAAGAATTTTTGAGAAAGGAAAATTTGGAGAATCATATAATATTTCAGGACATAATGAAATAAACAACAATGTTATTGTAAAAACAATTTTAAAAATTATGGGAAAACCATCTTCATTAATCGAGTATGTTAAAGATAGACCTGGGCATGATTTTAGATATAGTTTGAATGCAAAAAAAATTGAAACAGAATTAAAATGGAAACCAAAGCATGATTTTGAAACTGCAATTAAAAAAACAATACAATGGTATGAAAATAGTTGGAATCAATAATATGTATTTAAGAAATAAATAGATACATCATAACCTAAATAAATCTCTAAAAAATGAACGAGTAGATGAAAGGAATTCTTCTTCATGGAGGCCATGGAACAAGATTAAGACCTCTAACCCACACAGGACCAAAACAACTTCTTCCAATTGCAAATAAGCCAATGTCTCAATATTGCATTGAAATGATGAAAGATGCAGGTATTACAGATATTGCAATAATCATTGGGGGGATAGGTTCGGATAAAGTAAAGGAGTTTTACGGAGATGGGGAAAAATTTGGTGTAAATTTACAATATATTCTTCAAGAATCACCAAAAGGAATTGCTCATGCAATAAAATTATGTGAAGATTTTATAGGAAATGAAAAATTTTTGGTATTTTTAGGTGATAATATTATTCAAAAGTCAATCAAAAAAATTGCAAAGGAATTTTTAAATTCAAAACATGATGCAACGATTTTATTATGTGAAGTTGATAATCCATCAAGATTTGGTATTGCAGAGATTGAAGATGGGATAATTAAAAAGATTGTAGAGAAACCAAAAAATCCTTCTTCTAATCTTGCAGTAACTGGAATTTATTTTCTAACGCCAAAAATTTTTGAGATAATCAAGAATTTAAAACCATCATGGAGAAATGAATTAGAAATTACAGATGCTTTAGATATGTTATTGAATCACAATCATGAAATTAGTTATAATATGATCACTCATTATTGGAAAGATACTGGAACACCTGAAGATATCATTCATGCAAATAAAGCGATTTTAGAGAACCTAACTCCAAAACTCAATGGTAAAAAAGAATCAACTGTTACAATAGAAGGTAATGTCTCAGTTGGAGAATATACAATTCTTTCTGGAAATGTGGAAATTCATGGTCCAGTAATAATTGGAAATAATTGTAAAATAGATGGAGATACAGTAATTGGACCTAATACAAGCATAGGTGATGAATGTATAATTTCAGGAGGGAGAATTAAAGATTCCATAATAATGAATAATTGTGAAATAGAAAAAAATGTAAATTTAAAAAATAGTATTATTTCCTCAAATTCAAGCATAAAACAAAATAATATTCAAAATGAACAAATTTTGCTTTTAGGTGAAGGAACAAAAGTATTATTTTAGTTATTTGTGATTGATGAATTTTTTAATATGAAAGATTGTAAACGTGATGATATATGAATAATGAAGATGAAAAACTACTAGTTAGTATTATTATTTTAAATTATAATGCTGGCGATTTATTAGAAAATTGTTTAGATTCTGTTTTTAAATCAAATTATAAAAATTTTGAAGTGATTGTTGTAGATAATATTTCTACTGATAATAGTCATAAAAAATGTAAAGAGAAATTCAAGAAAATACAACTTATTGAAAATTCAGAAAATTTCGGGTATTGTGAAGGAAATAACATAGGTATTAGAAAAGCAAAAGGAGATTACATTGTAATTTTAAATCCAGATACAATTGTTGAACCAACATGGTTGGATGAATTTTTAATAGCATATTCAAAATTTGGGGATGGTCTCTATCAACCAAAAATCCTATCCCTTTATGAAAAAAATATACTGCAGAGTACAGGAAATATGATCCAAGTTTTTGGTTTTGGATTTGCCAGAGATAAAGGTGTGATAGACAAAAATCAATTTAACAAAATAGAAAAAATTGGATATGCTTCTGGTACTTGTATTTTTACATCATCTAAAATAATAAATCAAATAGGATTACTTGATCCTTTTCTATTTCTTTATCATGACGATTTAGATTTAGGATGGAGAGCTGCACAATTAGGAATTAATTCTTACTATGTTCCAAAAGCAACAATTTTTCATGCTGAAAGCTATAACCTAAAATGGAGTTCAAAAAAATTCTATTGGTTAGAGCGTAATAGAAAATATTGTCTTTTAACTCATTTTTCTAAAGACACATACAAGAAAATGCGATTGAATTTATTATTAGTAGATTTTTTCGTATGGCTTTTTTATATTTCAAAAGGGTTCATTGGTGCAAAAATAAAAGCTGAATTAGATATTAGAAAAAATAAAAAACATATTGAAGAAAAATATTCTGAACTAGAAAATAAAAAAATTATTCAAGATGAAAAACTAATTAAAACATTTGCAGATAAAATTTTTGTTCCAAGAGACGTAACTAAAGGAAATATCAATACATCTTTTAATTCAATTTTAGAGAAATTAAGTATTAAAACTAAAGCAAAGATTCTCTAAAAGATTTATTGAATTAATTCTGATATCACTACTGCAATAGCATAGTTTTTTTCATGACTAATTGATGCACGAAAATTATATTTTTTTTTAGATTCTAACAAATTAATTGTGGGTTTAGATTCTTTATGTAATGTTTCAATTTTTGAGATATAGATTTTTTCGTTAATTGATTTTTTTACAGCTTCTTTCAAAGCAAATTTTCCAGCAAAGTGAGATGATGGATCCGTAAAATTTAAACAATAATCAATTTCAGAGGGTTGGAAAATATTTTGATATAATCCAGGTTTTTTATTATAAGGATTTTTTTTGAAATTAGATATATTCGTAATATCTATACCAATTCCAATTTTCTCAATCATTTCCAAACTTATCTGACAATAACTTTTGCAGTTCCATCAATTAAACAAGTACCCGAACTGTTAATAATAGAAGTAGAAATAGTGATAATTTTTGTTGAAGAACTCTTATCAATTACCTCTCCAATGATTTGAATTTCATCATTGATATAACATGGTGAACGGAAATTAAGGGTTTGAGAAAAATATAATGCATTTTTCCCAGGTAATTTCATTCCTACAAGTTGTGAAAAAAAGGAAGCGAGTAACATCCCATGAACTATTCTTTTTTTAAATGTGCTTGATTCTGCAAATGACTCATCCATATGTAGTGGATTAAAATCACCTGAAAAATCACTAAATTCATCAAGCATAGATTCTATAATTTTTTTTGAAAAACTTTCCTTCTGTCCCACGTGAATATTGTTAAATGAAAACTCATTTGTTTCAGTCATTAATCTCTACACCATGATTACGTAAATGACGTTTTATGTCTGATACATTTTTTACATCCATTGCTTCATCAATAGAGAATTTAACATCAAAATTAGTTTCCAACTCATCTAACAAAACATATCCATTAAATGATGTCCAATTGGGAATTGAAATTGGGCTAGATTCATTACCTATCTGATCTATATTGACATTCATTACTTTTGAAATTATTTCATATAATTTTTTTGACATTATTCTACTCTTAAAGTTAGAAATTCAGGCATGTTGAAAGGTGTTTCTATATCATAAACCCAATAATCACCTTCTTTAGAGAATTTACAGTCTGGAAGTAAATTTTCAATTGGTTTATTTTTTGATGTTGGAATAAATTTTGCTTTTAGTTTTTTTACTTTATTTTTTTTTGCTTCATTTATTATGTAGTACAAGATTGCTTTTTCAACCTCACGCCCCATAACTCTACAACTAAGAAGAAAAGTATCCATAAACCATTCATTCGAATTAATTTTCTCAACTATAAATACACCTGTAATTCCATTATCACCAAATTTATCTTGTATCTGTGCACATCCCACGAACATATTATCTACATCAGAGAATTTTTTTATGTCATCTTCATGATATCTTTTTGTTGTGAGATTGAATTGGTTTGTTTTCATAGTAAGTTGAGAAATTCGTGGTATGGTAAAGCTGTTTGATTTTTTTATATTTACTTCTAAATTTAATTTTTTTAAAAATTCAGTGATATTTGTTGAATCTTTCTTAGATTCATTTCTTTGTTTTTGTTGAAGATACATTTTTCCACGATTGCTATCTTCTTTAGTAACCTGAAACACACTAAAATCATGTAATGATTGAATCACTTCTGAATATAGTGAAGGATCATGAGGAAGATTAGGGGTAGTCACCTCAGGCATGCTTTCTTTAATAAATTCTCTATTGACAGGATCATCATCGAAAAAAACAAAACTATCCAATCCGATGTTAAGTTCTTTTGAGATAGATTTCATGTTTGATACTTTATCGTCCCAATTAATTTTCATACAACCAAAATCTTCTTCTTTTAATATCATAGAAGGATGTTCACGAATTACTTGAATGGCATCATCGAAATTATTTTTACTATTTATTGCAAGAATTATACCTCTCTGTGATAATGCTTTTAAATATTTTTGAAATTCCACAAAAGCATTTCCTGGAGGTTGAGGACCTAAACGTATTCCATCAAAACCATCCTCTCCAACAACACCTCCCCAAAGTGTATTGTCAAGATCTACAACAATACATTTTTTCGTCAAACCAAGAAATGAAATGACATATGCCATTAATTCATTTGCCAAATGAGGGATGTAGTATAATGCAATCTTAATATCTCCAAAAAAATAATTTTGAAAATTAAAAACATTATTTTCTCCATATTTTACAACAAATTTAAAAAAATCAAAAATATGTACAGAATCCATTTCAAGTATTTTATCCTTAAGTTTTTTATTAAAATCAATAATAGTATCATGAAAACTATAACTTGTATTCATCTCTGCGATCCCATGTGGAGAATAAGTTGGTAAACCTAAATTTGTTATAATAAGTTTAGAAGTTGTTGTTTCATTAAATTTTTTTATTAAATTTATTAATTCATTGATCTTTTCATCCACAAAATTTTCTCTTTCAGTTTTTGTAATTGAATAAGGAAAATGGAATAAATCTCCAAAAATACTTCTAGTATCCAAAATTAAAAATGTTATATTTGGTAAAAATTTGTATAATTCACTTTTCTCATCTAAAATTTCTTGATTGAATTGATTATATCCAGCTACATATGTGCTAGATGAAATTTGTTTCTCAAAACATTTAACCTTTAGTGATTCAGCTAAACCATTTATTGTAAAACTTGATAAAAATGCTAGTTTGATTTTGTTCTGAAACTTTTCAGTTTCTAACTTTTGTGAATCTGTAATATACTCTGATAGAGGTTTTTCCTTATTCATTATTCCAAATGTCCAATTTGACCTTAAATATTTACTAGGAATGTTTATTTCAAACAAAATTGACTAATTTTTTCTTCATAATCCTTAAAGCCAAAAACTGATTTTTTTATAGTGAATTACATGGAAAATTCAAAAGATGTATTCTCAATAAATGAGGAAGAAGTCATGGAATATTATGGCTTTAAAGGTATTTCAGGCAGATTAAAATTAAAATCAAAAATGCTTAGATCTTGGATTTTACATTATTTTGCATATTCTTCACCTTTGTCAAATTTTGTAATTAATACACAAAGAAAAAGAGGTGTAGAAATTGGAAAAAATTGTCATTTTTCACCTTATGTTTTGATAGATTTAGTATATCCAGAATTAGTTAAAATTGATAATAATGTAACTCTAGGTTCAAATTCAATGATTTTTGCTCACATTAATCCAACTGCAAATCTAAATCTAAAAAAAACTCATTATCCCAGAAAAGTTGCAAAAGTCACAATCAAATCAGGTGCTGTCATTAATCCTGGAGCAATAATTACGGCAGGAGTAACAATTGGAAAAAATTCAATTGTTTCTATTGGTAGTGCAGTATTTGAGGATGTACCTGATAATTGTGTTGTATTGGGTAATCCTGCTAGAGTGATCAAAAAACTTGATTTTAAAGAACAATAATTTAATAATATTATGTCAGTGAAGGTGTGAAAAAGAATTGAATTTACTAGGAATTGATTTTGAAGATTGGTTTCACCCAGAATTAATACAGAAAGTTTTAACAAATGAAAAAAGAAATCCAACAGTAATTCAAGGTATTGATAAAATTCTTGATTGGTTAAATAATCATGAAACTTATGCAACTTTTTTTGTTGTTGGGGAATTATTAAAATTTCAGCCAGAACTTTTTGATAAAATAATTGAAAACGGTCATGAAATTGGATTTCATACTATGTATCATACAAGATTAGACACTAAAGGGTTTAAAGAAAAATTTGAAAATGAAATAAAAACTTTTGATAAAATTACATCAGGAAAGTCTAAAGGGTTTAGAGCGCCTACTTTTTCTTTGAATTATTCAAGTAGGTGGTTAATTGATATCTTGGAACAAAATAATTACCAATATGATAGCAGTGTAGTTCCAGCAAAAACAAGTCTATATGGATTACCAAATGCAGGAGTAAAACCTTACAAAATTAGTAGTAATTCATTAGAACATGAAGATATTAATGCAAAAATAATGGAATTTCCTATACTTGTAACAAAATTATTTGGAAAAAAAATTCCTGCGGGAGGAGGATTTTATGTAAGAACTTTACCAGACAAAATTGTCTCAAATGCTATAAAGAAAAATGAAAAAAATGATATTCCTGCAGTGTTTTATATTCATTCTTGGGAATTGACCCCAGAATACATGCCTAAAATAAAATTATCATTAAAAGATAATTTTATCACCTATCACAATATTGAAAAAACATTATCAAAAATGGGTAAGATACTAGATGAATTTCCTTTCACTTCATTTGAAAGATTTCTCAAGAATGTTTAGTTAATTGAAAGGATTCTATAGTATTTTGAATACCAGTTTTCAGATCAACTTTAGGTTTCCACCCTAATTTTTTTAGTTTTTTATTACTAACAACAAAATTTCCTACATCAATTTTTTTTGTATAAGTTGGTGTTTTAATGTATGAAACCTTTGCTTTAGTCATTTTTTCCAATAAATTTCCTAAATCATAAAACCAAGTTTTTTTAGAAGATGAAATCCAATAAAGTTCACCGGATTTACCTTTTTTAATAATTGTCTTTATTCCTGCAATTACATCAGAAATGTATATCAAATCTCTAAAAATTTTTCCTTCATTAAAAATAGTTATATTTTCTCCATTGAATGCTTGATGAATTAGAAAATTTACTGCATTTTTCTTGGATATAGTTTGTTCTCTAGGTCCAAATGAATTAGTTATTCTAAAAATTTTTGTATTAATGCCATAAACGTTATGATAAATTTTACAATAAAATTCACTAGTTAATCGATTTGTTCCATAAATGGTAGTAGGGTTACAAGGCGTATCTTCTGTAACTGGAAGTTTATCTGGACGACCTATTACAATGAATGTACTACCTAAAACGAAATTACATTTCTTTTTCATATTTTTAATTTTTTCAAGAATGAAAAGTGTAGATTTTGTATTTGAATCTATATCATCAATAGGTTTCTCAAATGACTTTGAATGGGATGTTTCTCCAGCTAAATGAATAATTAAATCAGGTTTATTCTTATCAATGGATATACCAAGCTTTTTCATATTTGTAACATCTACTTTTTCAATTTTTACTCGCTTAGAAATTGGAAGATTATGTTTTTTCTTGAAACTTTTTGTAAGTATAGTTATTTTATGGTCCTCTTTGTCAAATTCTTCAGCTAAATGGCTACCAACAAAACCTAAACCACCAGTAATCATAATTTTCATATCATTGCATGATTAGACTATTCTATTAACTTTCAGTAAATTGAAATTTTATCAAATATAATTAATAGGATATATCTAATGTGAATTGTAATCAAAAAATGAAAAATATGAATAAAATTGGGTTTTTGATTAAATCATGCAAACTAATAAAAAATTGGTACAACATTCCATGTGTATATTTTAAAATAATTAAGAAAAAATATTTTATTATAAATTTAAGAAATAATTTAAAATGTAAAATAAGGATCAATTCTACAGATTTACAAGCTTTTGCAAATGTTTGGTTAAACAAAGAATATGAAAATATTGGGTTTTTGATTGAATCTGATGAATTAGTAATTGATATTGGTGCACATATTGGATTATTCACAATATATGCTTCACAATTTTGTAAAAATGGGAAAATTGTATGTTGTGAACCAATTAAAAAGAATTTTGATCTTTTAAAAGAAAATGTTAGTATGAATAATTTGTCAAACATTATACTTTACAATAATGCAATAACTGACAAAAATGATAAAGTTAAGATTTATCTCAACAATGATGCTGCAGCAAACAGTATCTATGGTGATGGTGAAAATTATGAAGAAGTTAATACTTTATCGTTATCCAAAATTCTTGATGAAAATATGAATGAAAAAATTTGTTTAAAATTAGATTGTGAAGGTGCAGAATATCAAATAATTAACAATACACCAGATAGATATTTTGAAAAAATATTTAAAATTTGTTTAGAATATCATATAATTAATAATGATAGAAATCAAATTAAAAAAATGAAAAAAAGACTTAGTGTGTTAAATTATGAATTAATAGAAACTAAAACTTCAGATAAATTAGGTTTAATTTTAGCTAAAAAAAGAAAAAACAGTTAAGATAATATGAAATATTTTAAACAAACACCAAATAGTTGTAACTATAATGAATAAAATTAAAATTGCATTAGCATGTCCTGCATCTTTGCCTGCTACACAATTTGGAGGTATACTTTTTTTAGCTGTTGACATAGCAAGGGAATTATCTGAAATAGGAAATGATGTTATAATATATACAACAGATCTAGATTTTGCAAATAATCCTAACACTTTCAATAAAAATTTACCAAAATGTGAATCTATAGAAAAATTTAAAATAAAAAGAACACATGTATGGTTTTCTTTTGGATTATTTTTTATAAATCCTGCAATGTATAAACAAATTTTAATTGATAAACCAGATATTATTCATTCAATTGGGGTAAGAAGTTTTCAATCTTTTTTAGTAGCATTGATTTCAAAATATAAAAAAATCCCATTGGTAATATCAGATCAAGGTGGATTAACCACTCATCCAGATTTACAAAATAGTAGTTTTATAAAAAAAATGTTTTATAAAATTCAAAACCCTATGATAAAATTCATAGTAAATCAATCTTCGGAAATAATTGTTGCAAATAAATATGAAGAAAAAATTTTTAGAGAATTTTCAAATAAGAAAAAAATAACTAGTGTCAAAAATGGAATTAATTTAAAAGACTTTCAAAAAATTGAAGTGAATTTTAAAGAAAAATATTCTATTGATTTTCCATTTATTTTATTTGTTGGTAGATTTAGTAAAGTGAAAGGAGTAGACACCTTAATCAAATCTTTTAATTTAATTAAAAATCATAACGAAGTCAAAAATTTAAAATTAATAATTATGGGAGTAGATTTTGGATTTCAAGAAAAAATGTTAAAAATGATTAAAGAGTATGAACTTGAAGAAAAAATCATAGTAATTAAACAGCCACCTAGAAAAGATGTAATCGCAGCATATTCAGAAAGTGAGTTTCTAGTATTACCATCAAGATGGGAATTATCACCATTAACACCTTTAGAAGGATTTGTCTTTAAAAAACCAGTAATTAGTACAAATGTTCATGGAATTCCATTTACTATTTCAAATAATGAAAATGGTATATTAGTAAAACCAGACAATCCAAAAGAATTATCAAATGCAATTCTCGAATTGATAAAAAATAAGAAAAAGAGAATTGAATTAGGCATGGCTGGGTTTGAATTAGTTAAAGATACATGTAATTCAAAGAACATGGCAAAAAATACTTTAGATGTTTATAATAATTTGATAATTAAAATTAATAAAACAACATAATTGTAGCTTAATTATATGCGTAAACAAAAGAATTCTTTTGAAAAAAATATAGATGTGCCTTTTTTCATTCCATGGATTACCAAAAAGGATAAAAATGAAATTTTAAGTGCATTAAATTCATCATTATTAACTTTAGGTCCAAAATTGGAAGAATTTGAAAATGAATTTGCTAAATTTACAGGCTCAAAATATGCAATAGGTGTTTCAAATGCATCTGCTGCATTACAATTAGCAATAAAAGTACTTGGAATCAAAAAAACAGATCAAATCATTTTACCCGATTTTACATTTGTTTCAACTGCAACTGCAGTTGTAAATAATAATGCAACACCAGTACTTGCAGATGTAGATATTGATTCTTTCAATATTTCAACAGAATCAATTAAAAAGAAAATAAATCATAAAACCAAAGCAATCTTACCAGTACATTTTGCTGGAAAATCATGTAACATGAAAGAGATAAAAAAAATTGCTAAAACAAATAATTTGTTTATAATTGAAGATTGTGCACATGGAATTGGTACAAAATTTTCAAATAAACATGTAGGGACATTTGGTGATATTGGTTGTTTTAGTTTCTACCCCACAAAAAATATCACTACATTGGAAGGTGGAATGTTAATTACTAATTCAAAGAAAATTGCAGAAGATTTAAGATCATTAAGAAATCATGGAATGACAAAATCATTATCACAAAGATATGGAAAAGGTAAACCTTGGGATTATGATGTAAAAACATTAGGATTTAATTTTAGACTAGATGAAATAAGGGCAACACTAGGTCTGAGTCAGTTAAAACGAATAAGAAATCTAAATAATTTAAGAAGAAAAGCGTGTAGATATTATAATGAACAATTAAAGGAGATAAAAGGAATCACAACCCCCAAAATAACAAATAAAGATTCGTGTCATTTGTATATTATTAAAATTGAAGATAATTATCCATTAAAAAGAGATATGTTATATAAAAAAATGATAGACAAAGGAATTAGAACAACAGTACATTACAAACCCATACATGAATTTTCATTTTTTAAGAAATTTGGAATTAAAAAAGAATTAGAACAATCATCAAAATTATACAAAAAAGTACTTTCTTTACCTTTATTTCCACAAATTTCTCGAAAAGAACAAAATAAAGTGATTAATTGTATAAATAATAGTTATTTACAATCACACGATAAACGGTAATTAGAAAATTAGTGATAATATTGAATATAACAATTGGTCTACCAGCATATAATGAAGAAAAGAATATTGCATCGATAATACTCAAATTAAAAAATAAAGTAGATACAATTATTGTGTGCAATGATGGTTCAACAGATCTAACAGGAAAAATTGCAAAGGAATTAGGAGTAGTTGTTATTGAACATGAAAAAAATTTAGGATATGGGAGTAGTATTCAAAGTATTTTCTTAAAAGCTAAAGAAATTAATTCTGATGTTCTTGTTACTTTTGATGCAGATGGACAACATCAAATTGAGGATATTCATAATGTTGTTGAACCAATAATGAAAAAGGATGCAGACATAGTAATTGGTTCAAGATTTCTCGAAGAAGATGCTAAAGATGAAGTACCTAGTTATAGAAAATTAGGAATTAGAGCAATCACAAAACTAACTAACATATCGGTTAACAAAGATTTGACAGACTCACAAAGTGGATTTAGAGCGTACAATAGTAAGGTTATCAACGAAATTAATCCAACCGATCAGGGAATGGGTATTTCCACAGAGATTTTAATTAAAGCCAGTCAGAAAAAATTTCTCATTGTAGAAGTACCAATTAAAATTTCATATGAAGGAAATACATCTACACATAATCCAGTATCACATGGAGCTTCTGTTGTTTTTAGTACTTTGAAATTTACATCGATGGAGCATCCTTTGAAATTTTATGGTGTACCAGGAGGAATTCTATCAGTAATAGGTCTATTTTTTGTTGTATGGACAATTCAATATTTTACTCAATTTGGAAACTTTCCACCAATTTTAGCATTAATTGCAATAGGTTCCACAGTAGTTGGAATGATTTTATTGATGAATGGAATTTTACTATATTCACTTATCAGTATTGTAAAGGATAAAGTGAAACAATAACACAAATTATTTTTTAAGGTAAAAGGATGAAAAAATATTTAAAAAATTATTTAACAAAATTGTCGGATTTAAAAGGATTAGCAAGTATAGGGTTTGCAGATATAATAGGCAGCGGTGCAACTGCATTATTTTGGTTTTTTATAGCATCACAACTAAGTAGTAATTCGTATGGTGAAATTCATTATTATTTAGGAATTGCAGGACTTGCACAAATAATTTCACTAATAGGAAATTCTAATGTCATAACTGTATATGTTGCAAAAAATGTAAAAATAATTTCAACATTATTTTTTATTTCATTAATTGCAGGTTTTATTTCTTCAATAATTATTATAATTTTACTTACTAGAATCGATGCAGCATTATTGGTTTTTGGATATATAATTATAGATTTATCTACAGGAATTTTACTTGGAAGAAAATTATTTAAAAAATATTCAATGTTTATTTTATTACAAAAATCACTTACATTAGTATTAGGTGTAGGATTTTATTTTATTTTTGGTGAGCAAAGTATTATTTTTGCATTAGTGTTATCTTATTTACCTTACATAATGATAGTAGGAAAAGAATTGAAAAAAGAAGAAATCATTTTTTCCCAATTAAAACAAAGAAAAGGATTTATCATAAATAATTATTTCATGAATTTATCAGGAAGTTTTTCAGGACAAATAGATAAAATAATTGTTGCTCCACTATTAGGATTTGAATTATTAGGTAATTATGCTTTAGCATTACAATTCTATGTTGTACTAATGATATTTTCAAGCATAGTTTTTAAATATATTCTTCCACAAGATTCATCTGGAATTGAAAACAAAAATCTCAAAAAAGGTACATTATTAATTTCAGTATTAATTGCTATTTTATCATCAATATTTTTACCAATAGTTATTCCCCATCTGTTTCCGCAATACATAGAAACAATTGATGCAATCCAAATTATCAGTTTTAGTGTAATTCCAGGTACAATTTCATTATTATATACATCAAAATTCTTGGCTTTAGAAAAAAGTAAGTATGTTTTAATGAGTAAAATATTTTCAATCGTGATTATGATAACAGGGTTTATTACATTAGGCCCAATTTTTGGCATAATTGGTTTATCAGTTACTTTAGTAATTGCTACTTCTGTAGATGCTTTCTATTTAGTATTAGTAAATAAATTTGGAGAAAGAAATAATGATTGATAAAAAAGAAAATAAATTAGTTCAAAAGAATAATGCAGTAAATCAGTTTATTTGTAAACACTATATTGTCATTTCACTAATCATTATTGGAATCATAGGTGGGATTATTAGATTTTATTATTTACCATTTGAAATTCCTCTGATTTTGGATGCACTTGCTTATTTTTATTATGCAACTGACATGGTTATAATAGACGGATTTCCTAAAGGGCATCATTGGCCTAATAATGGATGGTCCACATTACTATATGTTTTTTTTAATTTTTTCCCCTCTGATAATTATTTTGATTTTATGAATATTCAACGAATTGTTTCAAGTTGTATTTCAGTATTAACAATTATTCCAATTTTTTACTTATGTAAGAAATTTTTTAAAGAAAATATAGCAATTATTGGTGCTGCTATTTTTGCTTTAGAACCAAGAATTATACAAAATTCAATTATGGGAATAACAGAACCATTATATATTTTTCTAGGTACAATATCATTATCATTATTTTTAAGTGACAATAAAAAACTGATTTATCTATCATTTGTAATTGCTGGATTGTTTGCTTTAATACGATACGAAGGTTTACTTTTGATTATTCCATTATTAATTATTTTTACAGTTAGGTTTAGAAAAGAAAAAAAAATTTATATTAAAATTATTTTTGTAATATTGATTTTTGTTTTAACACTTCTTCCTATGGCTCACATAAGAACTGAAACATTAGGAAATGATGGATTAGTAAATCATTTAGCAGCAGTTCCAATTTTTTACCAAGGTGTAGCAGAAGGAAATGATAATGAAAACATGGTATTCAAGATGATTATTAATGGATTTTATAGTTATGTATTATATTTTGTATGGGTAACAATACCGATATTTTTTCTCATAATACCATATGGACTTTTTAAGATTATAAAAAATAGAGATGCAAAAAAGTGGATGCTAATTATTACAGGAATAGTACTATCAGCTTCAGCTTTTTACGCATATTCACGAGGCATACAAGAAACTAGATATCTCTATGTACTATATCCACTATTGTGTGTAGTTTCACTGTATACAATAAATCCAATTTTTAATAAATTTAAAGATAAAAAATTGTCATTATCTATAATCATAGTAATTGTAATTATAATTACATCAGTTACATTTCTAGAAATTAAAATTGATACAGAACACGAAAAAGAAGCATATATCATAGCAGAAAAAATAACACAAAATGCAAAAGGTGTAAATGAATATTCACCAGAATCTAATTATTTAATGTCAACAAAAATGTATGGAAAAAAATATCCTGCTCTTTCAAATAGTGAAATGAATAGAACCAAAATAATTTCAACTTCAAACTATAAAACACTAGAAAAATTTATTGTTGAAAATGAGCAAGTATTAACACATATAGTAATTGATAATAAGAAAAATAGACAAGGATTTTTGAAGAGTATAATTTTAAATGAAAATAATTATTTGTATCTAGAAAAAGAATTTGATTCAAAAGATTTAGGATTTGAATATGATGTGAAAATGTTTAAAATTAATTACAAAGTATTTCATTCAATAATGAAACAACAGAATAATAAAGGTGATTGATTGTGAATTTAAAAATTAAAAAAATAGCTGGTAAATTTCTAGGTGAAGTAGGTTTAAAAGAAAAAAATGTTGACCCACCTTCTTCAGATATGAATACGGCATTTGTATATCATGTATTTCTAGAAAATATCAAGGAAATACATGCATCTAAAAAGGAAAAAAGTCAATCTCTACCAAATTCCTTGATCATTAAAAAAGGAAATTATCAATTTGGTAATAAAAATTATGAAATTAAAGATGAAGGGTTATACAGATTTGTTTTTCCAACCAAAGTAAACCAACAAAGAATTTTATTTGAAGATAATATTGATGCATTGCTTTCATCAATTTGTTGGATATTTACACATGGGAATTCTGATGATGATAAGTCACATACAGAAATTCAACAAAAAGCATTACAATCAAAAATTTTTACTACATGTGGTCCTTTAGTTTCATGGGCAAATGATTTTTTACAAAAATTAAATATTAACACAAGGATAGTTTCAACTTTAACTGTAGATACATGGAATAGTTATGATAATGGACATGTACTAATTGAAATTTTTAGAAAAAATTTGAATAAATGGGTTGTATATGATTTAGATAATAGTTGTTATTTTGTAAATAATAAAATTCCGTTATCATTACTTGAATTTGTAGAAAAAATTAAATCAGATGAATATGATATTAAAAAATTATCTAACAAAATTAGTACAGATATATCAAATTTTAAAGACAAAAAAAATAAGTATGATTATGCATTTGCCATAGAAGGTAGATTGTCAAATGAAAAACAATTAAAAAAATGGTATACACATGTAATACAAGTACCACTTATTTTAGATAAAAGATTTAACAATTTTTGTGATGAAAAAAATAAAGACAGAATACAAAAATATTCTAAATACAATAAATATATGAATAAAAACGATTTTCTGAAAAAATTCTATGAAAAAATATAATTTGAATCTAAATTTTTTTTAATCATTTTTGCAGGATTCCCAATTACAGTTGTGTGTGATTTTACATTTTTTGTTACTATGGAACCCATCCCCACAAAAGCATTTTTTCCAACTTTTATTCCGTTTCTAATAATTGAACCAGGTGCAACATATGCAAAATCTTCTAAAATAGAGCTACCTCCAAAATAGGTATGACCTGTAATCATACAATGTTTTCCAATTTTCATACCTGAACCAATGTAAACATGATCGCTTATTTTAGTACCAATTCCAATCACAGTATCTTCTAATACACCAGGTAAAATTGAAGTGTTAGCACCAATTTCAACATCATCTTCAATAATTACTGAACCTAAATTTGGAAATGTTTCTAATTCATTATTTTCATTTCGTCTTGGTCCAAAACTAGAAGAATTTATCACGGTGGATGATTGGATTTTAACATTTTTTCCAACTTTACAATTATCAAAAATATGAACACCATTTTGGATAATAGAATTATCCCCAATTTGCACATTTTTGCCAATAAACGTAAATGGTCCAATATGAACATTTTTTCCAATTTTTTTAGATTGTATAATTGAGGTTGAATGAATTCGGTATTGTTTTGAAATATTAATAAATTTTTTTAAACAGCGCAAGAACCACAATCTAGGATCGTCAAGAAAAATTAATGCTGATTCTGTTTTAAAAGAAATTTTTTGTAAGTGTTTAGAACAAAAAATTACAGTTGCATTTGAATTTAAAATTAATTTTTTAGCATCTTTATCATATTGAGAGCAAAAAGTTACATCACCAATTTTTGCAGAATTAATTGGTTTAAATGAAAAAATATTAAGATTTAATTTATTTGGAAGTACGTAATTTTTTGCTTGAATAAAAGAAATAATTTTTGAAACATCAGTGATTGGTTTTACCATTTTTATTCTAAAATAAGGACATCCTTTTTAAATCAGTCATTCTACTAGTAACAATTTCAAATGCTTCAGCATGAGTAAATCCATTTAAACTACCCCATCTTTTTGCAACAGCTTCTGTAGTTTCGTTTGATCTAGGATGAGGAAATTTTCTAATTTCATGTTTATACTCAGATAATGCTTTAAGCTTGGTTTTAATTTCTGATGAAATATCTATGAATAGGTTTGGTCTAAACTTGTAAGGTTTATTCCAATCAGGTGCCGATATAACTTCAAATGATAAAATTGTAGAAACTGTAGAAGTTTCTAGAGGTCTAGCAGCAGTAATAGATGCTTCAAAAGCAATTTTATGATCATTACTCAAATCATTATAATGATGAGTAAAAATCACACTGTATTTTCGCTTTGATAATTCTTCTTCAACTAATTTAGTGATTTTCAACATAGGAATTTGACTTAATTCTTCACTAGGTGCACCAAAAAAACTCATTTCTTTTACTCCTAAATGTTTCAAAGCATTTTTTGCATGGGTTTTTCTTTCCTCAATTTCTTTTAACATACTTTTTTTATCTTTTTCAGTAGTCTCCCATTTTGGTATTGTTTTAAAACCAGGTTTACGTCTTCCCGAAATACCATCAGCCAAGAACATTATTTTTATGAAATGGTCTTTAGACAATTTCTTTAATGTACCACCCATAGCTATTGTTTCATCATCAGGGTGTGCAGCTACTACCAAAATGTTCATTTTTTTATTTTAATGATTTTAGTATTTATAGATATTAGTAAATTAAGTTGATTTTATATTAAATTTAGAATTATCATTTAAAACTAAAAAGGTGTATAAATTAATTGAAATAGGAGTAAAAAGTTGGGAATTAAAATTTTAGCTATTGGTGATTTAGCTAATAATGCAATTATATTAAAAAAGTTTGTCAAAAAGTCAAACATTCATGTGATAAATTTTCGTTGGGATACAGCAAGCAAATTAACAGACATTAAAGAAGATGTAGAATTTTTTGATTCATTAAAAATTAAAGATCAATTAAAGAAAATTTTAGAGATAAAAGATAACTATGATTTAATTCTTGTTCAATCATGGTCTGGAGCAAGACTGGCATATTTAGCAAATTTGAATTACATAATTTATTTTGTTGGTAGTGCATTAAGAGTACCACCATTTATTAAAAATCCAAAATTAGAATATCTTAAAGAGCCTTTACCATCATTAAATTATTTTGAAAGAAGATTTTACAAAAAAGTATTAGATAATGCTATTGCTTGTGCAGCTAATGCGGATGACCTTTTTAAACAATTAAAAAAATTTAGGACAAAAGAAATACATCAAATTGGAATTCCAGTTGATACTACAATGTTTAATGAAAATGTAGAATCAATAAAAAGAAAAAAAGAAAAATTTACTTTTTTCAGTCCTCAAAGAATAGGTTTAGCAAAAGGTTTTGATATAATTTGGGAGGCATTAAAATTATGTAAATCAGATTTTGAGATATTGCAAGTAGAATGGTTCTTAGGTCAAAGAACTAATGAAGAAAGAAAAATTAATGCAAAACTAGCAAAAGAATTACCATCTCAAGTGAAATTAATTCCTTTAATAAAAAAAGAAGAAATTCCAAACTATTATGCATTTTCAGATGCAGTTATTGGACAAATGAAAAATGGCTTGGGAGCAGCAGTGGAACGAGAGGCAGTGTTTTGCAAAAAACCGGTCATACAATTTGCAGATCCAAAAATTAAATTTGTTAGTGATAATAAAGAAATAATATCACCTTTTTTACCTCATTCAAATGATCCTAAAGAAGTTTCTAAAACAATTGATAAAATTGTTACATCAAAAGAATTCAGAGATTCGTTATTAGAAGAGGAATTAAGATTTATTAAAAAAATTGCGGATCCGATAAAAATTGCGGAGCAATGGGATGTACTTTTTGAAAAATATGAGAAAATGAAAAAGAATTCAAATAATATTAAAACAAGATTAAGACTAATTAATTTCTTAATTATCAATAGACTGTATTTTACTAAAATTAAGAAATTATTTTATAAGAATTAAATTTAGAATTTTTTATTCCATTCATATTTATGTTATTTTTCATATCACCAGTTTTAATTTTTGTAAAACCTTCATCTAGAAACATTTGTTTCACTTCATCTTTAGAAAAACTATAATTATATTCAGGATTTAATGCATCCCACCATCCATGAAGATTACCACCTTTTTCTTTAGATTTTTCTTTACATAGTTTTATTTTTTCATCATATGAAAGAGAATTCCAAAGTTTTCTTGCACTTTCTGTATCTTTGCCACGAAAGCCATCATAAAACCAATCATTTTTTGAATCATAAAGCATGACATGTAGCCTACCACCTTTTTTTACTTGTGATGCAACTTTAGCAAATGCTTTACGTGGATTTGAAGTATGATGTAAAACACCCCATGACAAAACAAAGTCATAATCAAAATTGGATACTAAATTCATTAAATTGAAAACATATGCTTTAGAATTAATTTTTCTACATATTTCTATTGCTTCTGTACTTAAATCAAAACTATCAACACTTTTTGCACCTAAAAGTTGCATTGCACAAGTCCATCTACCTGGTCCACATCCTACATCTAAACATTTTTTTCCTTTAAAATATGAGGTTTTTTTGAAAATAGATTTCATTCCAATTAATGTAAGAAATTTTTTAACTTGTTCTTCATTACATTTGTATTGATCAAAATTTTTTAAAGAAGAATTTTCAGATAATACCTTTTTCCATTGATGATCAAAATCAGTCATGTTAATTTTATGTAAAAAATTAATTTAAATCTTTTAAATATTATATTTTTTTTCTTGGTTCATTAATAAATTCACCATTAATTAATTTTTGAATTTTCTTTTGTAAATCTTTTATTTCTGCAGTTTCTTCTTCAGTTAAATCATTACTTTTTAAAATATAATTAGTAATCATTAGATATAAAGGAAATGAAACTTCTTGATTCCAACCTTTTTTTGGTAATTTGTAGTGATATGGATTTGATTCAACAGTAATGTCAGTTTCTGATGAATATGCAGGTGATTTTTTAAAGTGAACATATCCAATGAGAACTAAAAGTGGAATTCCAATTGAAGATACAGCGATAAAATATAAGAAAAACGATGGAAAAATTTCTTTGATTGGTGCAATGTTTTCTATTGCAAGATAATATGTAACAATTAGTGTATTAATTGCTGCAAAAACAAAAGCAAAATAAGTTGTCCAACCTTGTCTAAAATAATACCATATACGAAATACGATATTTTTTTTCATTCTAATACATTATGTTATAGCTGTTATATCAATTATATCATGTATTGAAGATTATTCAAGATTGAGTTTTTTAATCAATAAATAACCATAATGTATAAAAATAATATTGAAACAAAACAAGCAAACTAAAAATATTTTTTCTAATGTTTATCACAATATTCAAGAAAAACATATACGATTTTTACCAGAAGCACCAATCACTTTAATCAAAAATTCAAAAATTTTTGTAGGAATTATTTTAATTTTAAAAAGAATAGAGTTTAGAAAAATCCCAGAAAAAATCATAAGGGAAGAACTCGTATTTTATCAAAAAAATCATAAAAAATTGGAAGATTTACAAATTGAAAGTGATCTAGAACATCTTTTCAGATTTCTCATTAAAACAGAAAAAACTAAAGGAGATGTTTTAGAATTGGGGACTTATAGAGGAGGAAGCGCAATTCTCATGTCAGATTTTTTAAAAAGAATGAATTCTAGGAAAAAAATTTTTGCGTGTGATGGTTTTGTTGGTTTACCATATGATGATAAATTTTCAAGAGATGAAAACAGTAAAGGTAAATTTTCAGATACAAATTATCAATATGTTAAAGAAAAATTTCAAAAATTTGAAGTTGATAAAAATATAGAAATTATTAAAGGGTTATTTGAAGAAACGTTAGAATTAAAACTAAATTTAAAAAAGTTCTCATTTGTAATGATAGATTGTGACATATATGATAGTACCATACAAGCTTTAGATTTTATTTTTCCAAGATTACAAAAAGATGGAATAATATTTTTTCAAAATTATTCTCGTAAAGATGTTAATAATCCAAGATGGGGAGAAACTAGAGCTGTAAATGATTTTTTTGGAAAGAAAAACTTAAGCATTAATGAGAAACCTGTGCCATACTTTATAAAACAATAATTTTAAATGTGATAAAAAAAAATATTTGTATGAATTCAAACCAAAATGAATTTTTTACAAATGATTTTCCTAGTCCTGAACAAATAATGGATGATTTAAAAAAAGATGGTTATCGAATTTATCACAATGCAATTAAACTAGATGTATATAATAAAATTAGAGAATTTTGGTTAGAGTATTTCTCTTCAGATAAACCCCAGCAAGAAGTGGTTCGAGGAGGATTTGTTTTAGGTGAAGAAAATTTTAATGCATATACAGATACAGAGTATTGGCAGTTATTCAGGCATTTTGACTTTCTATGGAATGAACCAACTCATGAAATTTCTACAAAAATTTCAATAGAATTACATAAAAAAAGAAACTTAGCTTTAGGGTTGGATGAAGAATTTGGACTAAAATTCAGTCCAGGTTGTGATGGAATGTATATCTCAACAAGTTATTATCCACCAAATATTGGAACAATGAAACCACATGAAGATGGGTATGCAAAAGGAAAAGATTTTCCTTTATTACATTTCATGCTTCCCATAACTTTCAAAGGGAAAGATTACGAGAAGGGAGGATTAATGGTTTGGGATAAAAATAATCAAAAAATAGACGTAGATGAAATTATGAATCCAGGCAGTATTCTATTTTATTTAGGATCACACAAACACGGTGTAGAAACTATTATTCCGTACAAAAATAAAGGCATAGAATTAGGACGATTGGCAATTTTTGCAATTCCCGTAGTATTTAAAAAACAAAAGGTTCAAAGAGAAAACATAGCTATAGGTAAGAAAAAGAGTAAGATTTTAAAACTATTTAATAAAAATTAATGCGAATCAACAAGTGTCAAAAAATAAAGAAAAATCAGTTTTTAAAAAAACAATAGAAACGATTAGAGATAAACAATTAGGAAGAAAAGGAATTAAAAAAAGAATAAAAGATTTAAAAAAATCACCTTATGGTAAAAATTGGCAAAAAGTTGATCCAGACTTTTATTCTAGAATTTATAATTACAGACCTTTATTGCATCAAGATTTTCTGGAATATCTAAAAAATAAAGAGGATGTAAAATCAGTATTGGAAATTGGATGTGGTATTGGCACATATCCTATTGAATTTAAAAAATATTTTGATAAGAAAGATTATGTGGGAATTGATATTGGAAAACCAGCCATAGAACATTGTAAACAAAATTCAGATTTTGAGTTTATGTGTGGAGATATAATAGATATGAAATTGGATAAAAAATTTGATTTGATTTTTTCACATGCAGTTATTGATCATGTATACAATATTGATGCATTTATCCATAAAATTGTAAATTTATCTAGAAAATATGTTTACATTAGTGCGTACAGAGGTTACTTCCCAGATTTACATGAACATAAAATGCAATGGGATAATGAAAAGGGTTGTTATTATAATGATTTATCAATTGAAGAATTGAAGAAGAATTTGTTGAAAATTGGATTAGTAAAAGATGAAATTAATATAAGAAAACAAGAAGACGGTACAGAACTCAATCAAATTCATTCAATTGGTTTAGATGGATTTGAAACAGTTATAGAAATTACAAAAAAATCTTTATAATTTTTGTTGTTAACAAACATATGACTAAAAAGAAAATATTGGTAAAGGAATTGAGTAAAGGAAAAATATCATAATGAAAATATTAATTGCAGGTTCACCAACAAAAATATTCCATTTAAAAGAATTAAAAGATATTCTAGTAAAATTTGGAATAGATTGTAAACTAGTAATTGATACAGATGTATGTAATGGTTTTCCAAGTCGTAAAATTTTCAGTTGGTTTCAAAGTACAAAAAAATTAGATGAGTTGATTTCTGATTTCGAACCAGATATGATTTTAGTTGATCGACAAAGGCAGTTTACAAAAGTTGCTCTTAAATATAAAATTCCATTAATAATTCATTTACGAGGAGATTATTGGTCAGAAATTAAATGGGCAAAAGAAACAATATACAATTCATTTCCAAAAAAAATTGTATTAAAAAAGTGGACAGATATCGCTGAAGAAACATTTGAAAATTCTTCACTAATTTTACCAATTTGTAAATATCTAGGAGAAATTGTGAAACAACGTTATCCAGATAAAAAAGTTGAAGTGATGTACCAAGGAATTGATCCAGTAAAATGGTATACAGAAGAAGGGATGAAACTCAAACATCCATGTGTCGGATTATTACAGAGTTCAACAATTTGGGGAAAAGCACAAGAGATGTTAATTTTAGAAAAAGTTCTAAAAGAAATGCCAGATGTTACATTTTACTGGGTAGGGGATGGAGCTTATACTGAAAAAATTCTTTCAGTATTAAACAAGTATGATAATTTTGAATGGTTAGGCTCTTTAGAATATCCCAATAAAGTACGTCAATATTTAACAGAAATTGATATTTATGCACTAGTAAGTGGAATTGACATGTCTCCATTAACACTGCTTGAAGCACAACTAATGAAAAAACCAGTAGTTGCAACGAATGTAGGAGGAATTCCAGAATTAATGAAAGACAATGAAACAGGATTTTTAGTGAATAAAGGAGATGTAGATGAATGGATTGAAAAATTATTGTTATTAATTAATGACAATAATCAAGCAGTAAAAATGGGTATAGAAGGTAGAAAATTTGTTGAAGAAAATTTTAGTTGGGAAATAATAGCAAAACGGTTTATGGATTTTTTGAATAAAAATAAAATTATGTGAAGATTGAAATGAATAATAAATTAAAAATTGGATTATTAATTGATTCCACCAATATTCCTTATTGGGTATATTTAATGATAGAAAAAATTAATCAATCAAATTATGCACAAATAAATTTATTAATAATAAATGGAAATAAACAAATTAAAAACAATAGAATTACAAAAATAAAAAACAATAAAAATTATTTTCTATATAAAATATACACAAAATTTGAAAATAGAATATACAAACAAGAATTAAATGCATTTGAAACATATGATTTAGAAAATATTCTATTAGACACAAACAAAATTACAATAATTCCTAAACAAACAAAATATTCAGATCTAATAAAAGAAGAAGATGTGAAAAAAATCAAGGAGTTTGATTTGGATGTAATAGTTAGATTAGGATTTAGAATTTTAAGAGGAGATATTTTAAAAGCAGCAAAATGTGGGGTGTGGTCATTTCACCACGGAGATAATGATGTCAATAGAGGTGGACCAGCAGGATTTTGGGAAGTATTTGAAAAACATCCAGTTACAGGCTCAATATTACAAATTATAACTGAAGAATTAGATGAAGGTAAAATATTAACAAAATCTTATTCAACTACAGATCCAACATTAGTAAAAAGAAATTGTAATAATTACTACATGAAAACATTATCTTTTCTTCCTAGAAAGTTAAAAGAATTACATGAATTTGGTCAAAAAAAATTTTTAGAAAATGTGGAAAATGAAAATTTGAGGTTTTATTCAAATAGATTATATACAAAACCCACAAACATGGAATTTTTAAGATTAGGGTATTCCAATTTTAGAAAATTCATTAAAAGAAATGTACAAAATGCATACAGTTTTGAACAATGGGGTTTATTGTTTGATATAAAAAATGACGTATCAAAATCAATGTGGAGGTATAAAAAAATCCTGCCTCCAAAAGATAGACTTTGGGCCGATCCACACATAATAACAAAAGAGGATAATTATTTTGTATTTATTGAAGAATATATCTATAAAAAATCAAAAGGACATATTTCATTAATTAAAATAGACAAAAAAGGAAATTACAAATATTTAGGAAAAATTCTTGAAAAAGAATATCATTTATCATATCCATTTGTATTTGAATTTGAAAATAATTTTTACATGATACCAGAAACAGAGGCAAACAAAAGTATTGAATTGTATAAATGCACAGATTTTCCAATGAAATGGGAATATTATGGAAAAATTATGGATAATGTTAGTGCCGTAGATACAACAATTTTTAATCATAATAATAAATGGTGGATGTTTACTGGAATAAAAGAAAATAATGGAGCATCGAATTCTGATGAATTATTTTTATTTTATTCAGATAATCCACTGAGTGACAAATGGATACCTCATGAAAAAAATCCCATAGTTTCAGATGTTCGTCAAGCAAGACCTGCTGGAAAAATTTTTACTATTAATAATAAAATATACAGGCCATCTCAAAATGGTTCAAATTATTATGGATATGGGATTTCTATAAATCAAATTGGGAAAATTAATGAAAAAGAATATGAAGAAATATCAATCACATCAATTTTACCTAATTGGGAGAAAAATATTACAGGGGTTCATACATTTCAATATGATAAGGGATTATCAATAATAGATGCAAAAATTAAACGGAAGAGATAAAATGAAATTTTTAATCGCAGGTGGGCCAGATAAATATTTTCATTTAAAAGAATTAGGAGAGCAATTAAAGAAACATAGAGTAACATATGAATTAGTTAAAGATACAGATTATGCTTCAAATTTTTCAAAAAAGAAGATTAATGAAATTTTTAATCCAAGAAAAAAATTTGAAAAATTAATAGAAAAAGAAAAACCAGATGCAGTATTAGTTGATCGAAGAACAAATTTTGGAGTATATACTACTAAAACAAATATTCCATTATTTGTTCATTTACGAGGAGATATTTGGAGTGAAATAGAATGGGAAAAAGAGAATCTTTCATTAAAACAAAAAATTGGTGATGTATACAGAAGAAAAGTAATTTGGGAGAGAAATTTCAAAGATTCTTCACTAATTTTACCAATTTGTAAATATCTAGGAGAAATTGTGAAACAACGTTATCCAGATAAAAAAGTTGAAGTGATGTACCAAGGAATTGATCCAGTAAAATGGTATACAGAAGAAGGGATGAAACTCAAACATCCATGTGTCGGATTATTACAGAGTTCAACAATTTGGGGAAAAGCACAAGAGATGTTAATTTTAGAAAAAGTTCTAAAAGAAATGCCAGATGTTACATTTTACTGGGTAGGGGATGGAGCTTATACTGAAAAAATTCTTTCAGTATTAAACAAGTATGATAATTTTGAATGGTTAGGCTCTTTAGAATATCCCAATAAAGTACGTCAATATTTAACAGAAATTGATATTTATGCACTAGTAAGTGGAATTGACATGTCTCCATTAACACTGCTTGAAGCACAACTAATGAAAAAACCAGTAGTTGCAACGAATGTAGGAGGAATTCCAGAATTAATGAAAGACAATGAAACAGGATTTTTAGTGAATAAAGGAGATGTAGATGAATGGATTGAAAAATTATTGTTATTAATTAATGACAATAATCAAGCAGTAAAAATGGGTATAGAAGGTAGAAAATTTGTTGAAGAAAATTTTAGTTGGGAAATAATAGCAAAACGGTTTATGGATTTTTTGAATAAAAATAAAATTATGTGAAGATTATGAAAGTTTTGTATTTTCATTCATTTCTTTAGAAACAAATATCCTATACCAAATTTCAAAAGCTAACAATCCAAAAAACTTGTTAATATAACGTATATCTGATAGATCTTTTTTAAGATTTTTTTTAATCCAAATAGAATTTATCCAATTATCAGAAACTAATCTAGAATTATTAAGATAGTTTTCGCATAATTCAAAGCCATAAGAAGTCCATAAATTAATTGGATTTACTGAAAAACCTAATTTTTCTTTTTGAATTAGATGATCTTTTTTTAAATTTATTAATATTTTCCGTAAAGGAATTTTTCCCATATTACTTTCAAAATTATATTTTTGGGCAGAAGGAATATGTGTAGCAATTTTGATTAGGTTTGAATCTAAAATTGGACGTAAAGATTTTAGATTAAAATGATTGTTAATATTATTTGCAATTGGTGAAAAATTATATAATAATTTTCCATTATAATCTGCTAGAAATACTTGTTCCAAAGGAGATAATGAATTTGAAAAATATGGTTCTATTATTTTATAAATTATATCCCAAGAAAAATTTGATTTTTTGCCAAAAATCTCTTCTTGATCTAAAACATGATCCCGTTCATGACATTGTAAATAGACCTTCGCTTTTTCTCTAGGGGTAGAGTTTGAATTAGTAAGAGAAAGAAATTTGGAATATCGAAAAGTATAACCGCTAAATAATTCGTCACCCCCATCACCAGAAACTATCCAATCAGAGTTTGTATTTTTAGCTAGATAATACCAATGAATATCCCAAAAAGGTTGTTTAACGATACTAATTGCTTTGGGTAATTCTTTAAAAAAATTTTCTAAAAAAATTGTTTTATGTGGCACATCTAATTCATCTGCAATTTTTTTAGCAGTTTTTGTTTCATCAATACTATCAGCAAATTGAATAGATAATGCCGTGATGTTTTGACTTGGAAGTGTTTTTTTGATTAAAGAGAGAACCAATGTTGAATCAATTCCACCACTTAACGCCATGACCAAATTATCATTTGGGTTAGTGATTTTTTCTTCTATATGTTTTTGAAGTGTTTTTTCTAAAAAGTTAGGTGAAACATCATCAACAGAAGGAATGAAATCTTTCCAATTTAGTTTAGATAATCCAGTATGTTGATGTGGATTATAACGTAGAGATAAAATATAATTTCCTATAATTGGATTGTTTAACACAGTATTATTATCCTCGTCCAAGGCCTTTAAAATAAAGTCCTGCTTTTTTAGCATCATGAGGATCAATAATACCTCGAGTATCAACAACCATAGGCATTCTTAATTTAGATTTGAGTAGGTTAGGATCTATATTCATAAATTCATTATGAGACGTGACAATTATTATGCCATCAGTATTTTCTAGAGATGAATTTAAATCAGATTCAGTTTTAATTCCAAAAACTGTTGTAGATTTAAAATACGGATCAAATATTTTTACATCAACATTCATAGTTTTCAATTTTTCAATAATTACTTCTGCAGGAGTTATTTGAATATCTTTTACATTTGGTTTGTAAGAGATTCCAAGAATGAGAATAGTTTTATTTTCAATATTAGAATTAACGGATTCAAATAATTTGGATAATAATTCAATTGTATAAAATGGCATTTTTTCATTTATTGTTCTTCCTGATTGTACAATTTTTAATTCACATCCAACAGTCTTTGCAGTATTAAGAAATTGATAGGAATTTGCAGGAAGGCATGGTCCACCAACCCCCGCTCCAGGATAATGTACTTGAAAATTATATTTTGATTTAGCAGCAAGTAAAACTTTTTTTGTATCAATTCCAAGTTTTTCAAACATTATTGATAATTCATTGACAAAAGCAATATTGATATCACGAAAAACATTTGTTGTTAGTTTTACTGCATTTGCAGTTTTACAATCAGGCATATGAATTAATTCTACTGAAAAAATATGTTGATAGATTTTTGTAATAATACTAGTAGTTTTTTCATTAATTGAACCAACTAGTCTCGGTAATTTCTTAAAATCAGATAGTATTTCTCCTGGATTAGCTGTTTCAGGGCATACACCAATGCTAAAATTTTTTCCAGCTTCTAATCTTGATTTATCACCTTCGATAATTCCGATCAATTCATTTTCAATAAAACCAGGTTCAATAGTACTTTCAACAACTACTATAGAATTAACAGAAAGATATTTGTTCAATTGTTTTCCAACAATACGTATTGCAGAATAATCAGGTACACTTGTTGAAACAGCTGGTGTGGGTAAAGATAAAATGATAACATCGGATTTGGGAATTACTTCAGATGCATTTGATGTAGCTTGAAATGTTCCATTTTTTATAACCAAGTCAAAGATCTTATCATATTCAGGTTCATCTTTTAACGGAAATTCACCAGAATTAATCATGTTTACTAAATCAGTATTAACATCAACACCAATTGTTTTTAGACCAGAATATGCAAAGGATAATGCGGTTGGAAGTCCAATTCGCCCTATACCAATTACACAAATTAAAATTTGATTAGATTCTATAGCAGCGTATGCTTCATCTAAATTCATTGTTAAAATTTTGTTGGAATTCATAGAATAGACCTTTTTGTTTTATAATAAAAGAAAAAATTGTATTAGTTATTTAGTTTTCGTCCATGAATTAATGAAAACTTAAACAAGTGAATATCAGGGTAATTCTATGAAATTTGCAGTAACAGGTGGTGCAGGATTTGTAGGTAATAATATTGTAAGACTACTAGTTTCAAAAGGATATTCTGTGGATGTAATCGATAATCTACATACAGGAAAATTAGAGAATTTAGATGGAGTATTAGATAAAATTCAGTTTCATGAAATAGATATTCGTGAAAGTGAAAAAATTGAACCTATTTTGAAAGATGTTGATGGAATTTTTCATGAAGCAGCATTAACAATTGTACAAGAATCATTTCAAAAAGAAAAAGAATATTTTGATGTCAACGTTAATGGAACTGAAAATATTTTTAAGATTGCTCAAAAATATAACAAAAAAGTAGTATATGCCAGTTCATCTAGCATATACGGTAATACTAAAAAAATTCCAATAAAGGAAGATTTTGAACGAAAACCTATCAACCCATACGGGCAAACAAAACTGGAAGATGAATTATTAGCTGAAAAATATTCTAAAAATGGTTTAAAAGTAATTGGTCTAAGATACTTCAATATTTTTGGTAAAGGACAAACTGGAAGTTATGCAGGAGTTATTACACAATTTATGAGAAAACTAAATGGAAAAGATAATCCATTAATTTTTGGGGATGGATCACAAGTTAGAGATTTTATCTATATTTCAGATATTGCAGAAGCAAATCTTTGTGCTATGTTAAATCAAACGGAAAATGGGTTTTTTAATATAGGTACAGGAATAGGAACCAAAATTATAGATTTAGCAAAAATTATGATTAAAGTTTATGGACTAAAAATAGAACCTATTTTTCAAGATCCATTAAAAGGGGATGTAAAAATTAGTCAAGCAAATATGAAATTAGCAAACAATGTACTAGATTGGAAATCAAAAATAAATTTAGAAATAGGATTAAAAAGTTTCATTATAAATAAATTTTAAATTTCTTTTAAAAGATTTTCATATATTTTAAGATATTTTTTTCCTATTACACTCCAATCATATTGTTGAACATATGTAAACGCATTATTTGTAATAGATTCTAATTTTGATTGATTAGACAATACATATTCTATTTTTTCTAAAAATTCATTACTTAAATTAGAAGAAACTAATAATCCAGTTTCATTATCTTTGATTAATTCCATATTCCCTCCAATGTTTGTTGCTAATACGAGTGTTTTACACATCATAGCCTCTAGAATAGTAGAACTGATTCCCTCATTTAGTGAAGGTTGTATCAAAATATCAGATCCACGAATTAATGAAATTGTTTTTTCTTTGTCTTGATATCCCAAAAAATGTATATTTTTTTGTTTTTTTGAAAATTCTTTAATTTTTTCTTCTTCTGGACCAGAACCTAAAATAATTAAATGAATATCATTAGGAAGTTTTTTTCCAATCTCAATTAAACAATCAATTCCTTTTTCGCTAGAAAGTCTTCCTGCAAAAATTAATTGTCTTTTATATTTTCTATCCTTATTTAATGAAAATGATGAGATGTCTATTGCATTTGGAACTTGAAATACTTTGTGGCCTAAAGATGAATAATAATCATGTGATTCTTTAGAGATTACTGTAATCATGTCAGCCCAAGACAATGCATATTTTTCATATTTTTTTGAAATATTTCCAGTGGATTTACCATGTAATTGATCAATTTGTTCTGAAAATATTCCATGTATAGTAAGAATTTTTTTTCCAGAAGAATTTTTCATTGCTAATGCTGATGGAATATTATGGGCATGAACAATATCAAAATTTTTTTTAAATTTAGTTTTTAAAAATGATGAAATCATAAAACTTGGATTTTTTAATCCTTTAATTGGAATTGTAAATGTATTTTCTGAAGATATAATTTCTACAACATTACCATTTTTTTCTAAAAAATTTTTTAAATTTTTAACATGTTGAGCAATTCCACCAATACCCGATTGTGTTGGAGAAATAAGTAAAATGTTCATACTAAAAATTGAATTATGAACTTTTAAGGTATTTGATTAAAAATTCTTTTACATTGTTGCTTGTGCTGCATCATGGAACATTTGACTTTTAGCACAACCAGCAGCTAATTCATCACCAGCACCACGTCTCATTAGTCCTCTGTACAGACAGTCTTCTAGTTTAACATCTTCTCTTTGTTCCCATTCCTCAACAGTAACTGAGAATTTCTTTTGAATTCTGTCTCTGTACCATTCAGGAATTACATTAAAGGCACAAAATGGAACGATTCTAAGGTCTGGAGTTACATAATGAATATCACATCTTTGTAGTCTTTCCAAATCTTCATTGTATTTGTCTTGAAAGTGCATCATACCAAGGAATAATCCCTTTACGTGCCATGAACCAATTGAATCAAATGATCTCTTCATGAGAATATTACCAAACATTTTTGCCAAATCTAATCCTGCTGGCTGTTTTTTAG
>Ga0209992_10000389_pt1 | contig 59693 bp, 54 predicted proteins | sample 2SBtaG_2_FD_182564 | JGI IMG/M metagenome (GOLD analysis project Ga0209992, IMG submission 182564) | Deep subsurface microbial communities from Kolumbo volcano to uncover new lineages of life (NeLLi) - 2SBTROV12_ACTIVE470 metaG (SPAdes)... | ecosystem: Environmental > Aquatic > Marine >... | reverse complement strand
TACGCGCCTTCGCCGATTCCCGAGACGCGGGCTGAGAGTTCGTATCTGCGATCATCTGAGTTCACCATCCATCGCCCTACAGTAATTGTTGAGTAGGCTGGTGTCTCATCGTTATTGGCAGAGAGGGGAGGCGGCCGAGTACATCACCGACAGCTAAGAAACTTCTTGAAGTCGATGGGCGTGATCGATCCCGAGCCGTCCATGTCGGCGCCAGCGACGTATCCGACATCGCCTACCGACAGACCAAGAAGCGCCACAAAGAGCTCAACGTCGTCGTCGTCGATGGCCCCGTCCCCGTTCAAGTCGACGTCATCGCACGACGACTGCGCGGTCGCGCTAGTGGCGAATATCACCGTTCCTACGGCTAGCAGGGTGATCGCAATGATGGCTCTCATAGTCGGCGGCTCCCACAACTCCAGGGCGGACCAAGGCCGATTGTGTGTCGGTCTGATTCATTGCCCGGTGCCCATAGAATACGTATGGACTGAGCGCGTTCAATGAGAGTTAGTTCCCTCGTCGCAGGTTTCGAACTAATGCACTAGACCGGCCTACGCCGAACGGAATTAGAAAGTGCGTGCTGGCCCATCCTCAGATCGGCCTAGCATCTTGCATTCCTATCGAGAATTGGTGCCGGCCGGGCGGGTAGAGTCATTCTCATCGGAAACTCGCGACTCGCCGACGGGGGTGAAGGGGCGCGCGACGACGTGCGGCGCGCTCTTAGCGAGGCCGGCGTGTCCCGAAGTCACATCTCCGCGAGTGGCAGCTGAAGGCTTCGCGCGGCGGCGTTCTACGGACATCTTGCCCAGAAATCCGAACACCCAATACGCATATCTCACCGCGCCCGCTTCCCCCCGGTACCCGCCGCCGTTCTCTCACGGGGGCTCGTGCGGAGGCACGTGAGCCAGGGGGCTGCCCTGCTCGCAAGCGAGTGGGTGTCCGGCGTCGCCCGCGGCCGCGCGGCGCCACGTACGATCGAGCGCAACATCATCCTCCGCCGACTTGAACAGCCGCCACTCGATCGAGAGAGGCTCAGCATGGATGATCAGGACCTGCTGCGAATTCACCAGCACGAGCGCGCTAACGATCGCCGCGATGGAGAAGAGCGCGCCGGCGGAAAGCTCCAGGTCAAGGCCGATGAGAGCGAGCCGGAGGCGGAGGCCGGGGCGAAGAGAGGGCTTGGACATGGATTTCTCCTCATCAAAGAGAGAGAGATCAGTTCACGTCGTCGCGGCGCTCCTATTGTCGGCTCGGCAGATTCGGCCGCAAGGGACGACACCGCCGAAAGCCCGCCACGTCCCCGCAACGGGCTGTCGGGCGACCTGAGGCGGGCTATCGACACGTTTGCGGTTCCCGAAGTATGTCACCGTCGGCATCAGCAGTTCGGCCCGAGCACGCCCGTTTAGCCGATGTCGCTGAGCACGTCAGAGAAGCCCATCCCCGGCGTGGTCGTCGAATGCGTCACTGCGGCGCGTGTAAGTCCTTATCATGGCCGCCGACTGGTGCCCGCTGTGGTCCATCACCCGATCAACCCGAGCCCCACCCTCTACAGCCGACGTGACGAAGCCCGCCCGCAGCGAGTGTCCACCGAAGCGCTTGGGATCTAGCCCTGCCCTCTTGGCCAGACGCTGGACGATCTCTCCAACTGACCGCGACCCAAGGCACTCCCCAACGTTCCCGTGACGGTCGACTCTTCGGAGGAGCGGGCCGTCGGTGATGCCTGCCGCCTGGAGCCAGAGCAGGAGCGCACGGAGGGGGCAAGTCTCAGGGTTCCGGCCGCGCAAGATGGCGATCTGCCTGCCCTGCCCCTCTTGGTCGGTCTTGGATGCTCGAACCGTGACGAGCATGCCCCGGGCGGTCAGCTCCGTGTCCTCCACCGTGAGGGCCACCAACTCGGAGCGGCGGAGGGCCGAGGCGAGCTTAGGAGGATGAGCGCCCGATCCCGGAGGCCTAAGAGGCCGCCGAGAAAGTTGGTGGGCGCGCAGGGACTCGAACCCCGGACCCCCTCGGTGTAAACGAGGTGCTCTAGCCAGCTGAGCTACGCGCCCACAGCCTCGCTCGACGCGGATGCGGAGCAGACACGAGTGCATCGCGCCCGAAAGGCGCGAAAGTTAATTGACTCCGGCCGGATGCGGCAGCTCCGTCGTCTGCTGCGCGATTCCGCCCGGGGTGATGTAGATCTCCTCGATCTCGTGGATGCCGTCGGCGTCCTCGAGGAAGTGATCGGCATCGTCGATCGCGAGGGCGAGCCGCAGGACTTCGTCCATGTGTTCGACCGGGATGATCTTGATGTTCTTCTTGATCACCGACGGCAGGTCCTTCAGGTCCTTCTCGTTCTCCTTGGGAACGAGGGCCGTGTCGATCCCGCCGCGATGGGCCGCGATCAGCTTCTCCTTGAGCCCGCCGATCGGGAGCACGCGTCCGCGGAGGGTGATCTCGCCGGTCATCGCCACGTTCGAGCGAACGGGGATCCGCGTGAGCGCCGAAGCGATCGTGGTCGCCATCGTGATGCCCGCGGACGGACCGTCCTTGGGCGTCCCGCCCTCCGGCACGTGGATGTGGACGTCGACCTGCTCGTGGAAGTTGCTCGTGAGGCCGAGCTGCTTCGCGCGCGAGCGGATGTAGGACATCGCCGCGTTCGCCGACTCGGTCATGACCTCGCCGAGGCGCCCGGTGATCTGGACCTTGCCCTTGCCGGGCATGATCGAGACCTCGGTCTGGAGCAGCTCGCCGCCCACCTCGGTGTACGCGAGGCCGGTCGTGACCCCGATCCGGTTCTCCTCCTCGGTCTGACCGAAGCGATGCTTCTGGACGCCGAGGTATTTGCGGACCAGCTTGGGCGACACCTTCACCGACTTGAACGACTCGCCCTGGGACACCTTCTCGCGCGCGATCTTGCGCGTGATCGACGCGAGCTCGCGTTCGAGACCGCGAACGCCGGATTCACGCGTGTAGTGCCGGATCACTTCGAGGATCGAGTTGTCCGTGAACGCCATGTCCTCTTCCGACAGGCCGTTGTTGTCCCGGACCTTGTCGACGAGATGCTTCTTGGCGATCTCCAGCTTCTCCGACTCGATGTAGCCGGGGATCTGGATGATCTCCATGCGATCCTGGAGCGGCCGCGGGATCTCACCGAGGACGTTCGCCGTACAGATGAACATCACCCGGGACAGGTCGTATTCGACGTCGAGATAGTGATCGGAGAACGTGTTGTTCTGCTCCGGATCGAGCACCTCGAGCATCGCGCTCGACGGGTCGCCTCGGAAGTCCATCGACATCTTGTCGATCTCGTCGAGCAGGAAGACCGGGTTCGAGGTGCCCGCCTTCTTGAGGCCCTGGATGATCTTGCCGGGCAGCGCACCGATGTAGGTCCGGCGATGGCCACGGATCTCGGCCTCGTCCCGCACGCCACCGAGGGAGATGCGCACGAAGTCGCGTCCCGTCGAACGGGCGATCGACTTGCCGAGGGAGGTCTTGCCGACGCCGGGCGGACCGACGAGGCAGAGGATCGGGCCCTTGATCTTCTCGACGAGGGTCTGGACCGCGAGGTATTCCAGGATCCGCTCCTTGGGCTTGTCGAGGCCGTAGTGGTCGGCGTCGAGCACGTCCTGGGAGACGGTCAGATCCTTCTCTTCTTCCCCGAACTCGTCCCACGGAAGCGCGAGCATCCAGTCGATGTAGTTGCGGACGACCGTCGCTTCCGCCGCCATCGGCGACATCTGCTTGAGCTTCTTGAGCTCCTTCTCGGTCCGCTCCCGAGCATCCTCGGGCATCGACTTGGCCTCGAGCTGTTCCTCGAGCTCCGCGATCTCGTTCTTGCCGTCGTCGCCGGTGCCGCGCTCTCCGAGCTCCTTCTGGATCGCCCGCATCTGCTCGTTCAGGTAGTACTCCTTCTGGGAGCGCTCCATCTGCTTCTTGACGCGGCCGCGGATCTTTCGCTCGACCTCGAGCACCTCGATCTCCGCCTGCATGCGGTTGTAGACCTCTTCGAGGCGCTCGACCGTGGAGGTCACCTCGAGGAGCTTCTGGCGATCGGGCAGCTTGAGGTTCAGGTGGGCGACGACCGTGTCGGAGAGCTTGCCGGGCTCGGAGATCGCGGCGACCGAATTCACGATCTCGGGCGCGATCTTCTTGTTGAGCTTGGAGTAGCTCTCGAAGGTCGTGTGGATGGAGCGCACGAGGGCTTCCGCCTCGGGCGTGTCGGCTCCCTCGTCCGGCAGCGCCTCGACCTCGACCGCGAAATACGGGTCGACCGCGGCGAAGTCGCGGACGCGCGCGCGGGTCTTGCCCTCGACGAGGACCTTCACGGTTCCGTCGGGCAGCCGCAGCAGCTGGATGATCGTGCCGAGGGTGCCGATCTCGAAGATGTCCTCGGGCGTCGGATCCTCTTCGCCGGCCACGCGCTGCGCGGCCACCACGAGTTGACGGTCGCCCGCCATCGCATCCTCGAGCGCCTGGATCGACTTCGGCCGGCCGACGAACAGCGGCACGACCATGTGCGGAAAGACGACGATGTCGCGCAGCGGAAGGAGCGGGACGCGCCCCCCAGTTTCTTCACTCATGACCAACCCCCCGTCGTACTCTCTATCGCAATCGCGATCCTGCGGTTCACGGCTTCGTCCTGTCACGGAATCCGGGTGCGAACGGGAACCCTAGGCACCGCTCGGGCGGGGGCAACCACCCCCTCCGGACTGAAGAAGACTCTGCGTCCTTCCCGATCTAGGCCGACTCCGCCTCCCGCTTCAGACCGAGCACGGGCTCCGCGCCCTGCTCGATCACTTCTTCGCCGACCACGCATTCTTCGACGTCGTCCCTGGAGGGCAATTCGTACATGAGTTCCAACATCGCGTTCTCGAGGATCGCGCGCAGCCCACGGGCGCCCGATTTCTGCTGGAGGGCCTTCCGCGCGACCGCGCCAAGGGCGCCTTCGGTGAACTTGAGCTGCACGTCTTCGAACTCGAAGAGCTTCTCGTACTGCTTCACCAGGGCGTTCTTCGGCTGGGTCAGAATGGCGATCAGCGCTTCCTCGTTCAGCTCCTCGAGGGTCGCCACCACCGGAAGTCGCCCGATGAACTCGGGGATCAATCCGAAGTGGAGGAGATCCTCTGCCTGAACTTTGCGAAGCGCCTCACCCTTCTTGCGGTCGTCCTTGTTCTGGATATCGGCAGCGAAGCCGAGACCCTTCACCCCGATCCGCCGCTCGATGATTTCCTCCAGGCCGACGAAGGCACCTCCGCACAGGAAGAGGATGTTCGTCGTGTCGATCTGCAGGAATTCTTGCTGCGGGTGCTTTCGCCCACCCTTCGGCGGCACGCTCGCCATCGTGCCCTCGATGATCTTGAGCAGCGCCTGCTGGACGCCCTCGCCGGACACGTCGCGCGTGATCGACGGGTTCTCGCTCTTGCGGGCGATCTTGTCGATCTCGTCGATGTAGATGATCCCGCGCTGGGCGCGTTCGACGTCGTAGTTGGCGGCCTGCAGCAGGTTGAGGACGATGTTCTCGACGTCCTCGCCGACGTAGCCAGCCTCGGTCAGGGTCGTCGCGTCCGCGATCGTGAACGGGACGTCGAGGATCTTCGCGAGGGTCTGCGCGAGCAGCGTCTTGCCCGAGCCGGTCGGGCCGAGCAGCAGGATGTTCGCCTTCTGCAGCTCGACGTCGGAGATCGCTCCGCTCTCGATCCGCCGGTAATGGTTGTGCACGGCGACGGACAGGACCTTCTTCGCGGCGTCCTGACCGATCACGTACTCGTCCAGCGCCGCCTTGATCTCCTTGGGTTTCAGGACCCGCGGCGGCGCCGCACCGGCTTCATCGTTGCCGTATTCCTCGGCGATGATGTCGTTGCAGAGCTCGATGCACTCGTCGCAGATATAGACCGTCGGCCCCGCGATGAGCTTCTTCACTTCCTTCTGCGACTTCCCGCAGAAGGAGCACGAGAGGTTCGCGTTGTCGTCTCGCTTCTTCATTCTTCCTCACCCCCCGGTGATCGATCCCGTTCCGGATCTCGGGTGGCTCCGTGCACGCATGCGTGACGACGGGCCGCCCTCCGCCTTCATATGGCCGGCGGCGTTCAGCCCGCGCTGCTCTCCTCCGAGGTGCCCGTTCGACGGCTCGCGACTGAGTCCACGATGCCGTAATCCCGAGCCTCCTCAGCGCTCATATAGTAGTCACGCTCGGTATCCTCTGCGATCTGCGTAAGATCACGCCCGGTGTGACTCGCAAGAATCTCGTTCATCCTGTGGCGGAGCTTCAGGATTTCCTGCGCCTGGATATCGATGTCGGAGGCCGGCCCGCGGGTCCCGCCCATCGGCTGGTGGATCATCACCCGGGCGTTCGGGAGCGCCGTACGCTTTCCTTTGGCCCCCGCACTCAAGAGCCAGGCGCCCATCGACGCGGCCATCCCGATGCAGGTCGTGTGTACGTCCGGCCGGATGAACTGCATCGTGTCGTAGATCGCGAGTCCGGCGGTCACCGATCCACCCGGCGAATTGATGTAGAGGTGGATGTCGTTGTCCGGATCGTCCGCCTCGAGGAAGAGCAGCTGCGCGACGATCACGTTGGCGATCTCGTCGTGGATCTCGGTCCCGAGGAACACCACGCGATCGCGGAGCAGACGCGAGTAGATGTCGAAGACCCGTTCGCCCCGCTGATTCTGCTCGATCACCATCGGGATCGTGTAGGCGGACGGGATGGTGCGTTCCATCTTCGGATTTCTTCCTCTGCTAGCCCGTATCGGCCGTCGGCCGGTGCGACGCGAGCCCCCGCCCGTGTCGGATCAGTCGATCACCCGATGCGCAACGCGTCCTAGTCTCCGCCACGTACGGGGGCTTGGCAACTCGCGGGCGCCCCTCACCGGCCAGGCGAAAGTCGCGTAAGCCGAGAGGGGAACGACGGTTTTCCAGACCGTCTGGAGGAAAGGGCCGGATCCTTCTGCACGGTTCCAGTGAGTGTCCGCGAGGCGCGTGAGGGCGACACTCGTCGGCGCCTGCGGGAACCTGAATTCGCGCAGGGAGTTGCCCGCGATCCCTCGCCCGCCCCCAAAGCGATGCTCGAACGACGAAAGGTTCGCGATCCGCGTGATTCTCGTCAGCGTGCGGCGGGCGCGATGCCGAGCTCCTCGATGAGCGCGTCGATCTCGGCGCGCTCGCGGTCGCAGAAATCTCCGTCGGCTTCCGCGACGGCGTGGAGTGCGGCGACGACCTGGGCCTTCTCGCGCTCGCCGAGTCGCTCCCGCGGAAGGCCCTGCTTCGCGGCCGTCGAATCGACCGCGAGCCCGAGCACCAGCTCGATCTCGCCCTCCGCGAGATCCGTCATGCGCCCCAACACGTCGCGGATGGTCTCGATCTCGGCTTCATCGATGGACCGATCCGCCGCGGCGACCCGCGCGAGCGCGCGCGACAACGTCGACAGCATGCGGAAGCCGCCCGGGTCGCGGGTGCGGATCAACTCGAGGCGATCGCTGGCCTCTTGTGCGACCGCATCGGTCAGCGCGCGCACGCGCCCGTCCTCGAGATGCAGGATGCGATCGGCGATGTCGAGAATGCGATTGTCGTGGGTGACGAGCACGACGCTCGCGCCTTCCTCGCGCGCCAGCTCCTGGATCAGATCCGCGACGTCGCGGCCCGATTCCTTGTCGAGGGAAGCGGTCGGTTCGTCGGCCAGGATCACGCGTGGCTTGTTGATCAGCGCCCGCGCGATCGCGACGCGCTGACGTTGGCCGCCGGAAAGCTGGTCGATGCGCTTCGTCACGTGGTCCCCGAGCCCGACGCGTTCGAGCACCCCGACGATCCGCTCGCGTTCCTCCGCGCGCCCGGCGCGCTCGCTCCGAGGCTGGAGCTGGAGCGCCATCTGCACGTTCTGCTCGACGTCGAGCGCGGGCAGCAGGTTGTGACTCTGGAAGATGTATCCGATCCGGCGGCGGATGCCGACGAGGGTGGCTTCCGAGGCGCCGCGCAACTCCTGCCCGAAGATCCGGAGGCTCCCCTCCTGCCCGGCGCGCAGCGCACCCATCAACGTGAGCAGCGTCGTCTTCCCGGAACCCGAGGGTCCCGTCAGGATCACGACCTCCCCGGGCTCGATCGCCGTCGATACGTCGAAGAGGATCTGCTTACGCAGCGCGCCCTTGCCGTACCAGTGGGACGCCTTTTCGACCTGAACGGTCGGCCCATCCCAGCTCGCCGCGCTCGCGAGCTCCGGCGCCACTAGAAGATCTCCGCCGGCTCGGCGGATCCCAGCTTGCGGATCGCGAGCATCGCCGACACGCAGCACATCGCGACCGTCAACGCGAGCACGGAGGCCGCGCGCTCCGGCGTCATCGCGAGGGGCAGATTCGTCGCCGCCCCCGCCTGTCCGTAGAGCAGCGTCGCGATCAGGGTCGCAGGCAGGAAACCGAAGAGCGCCAGCAGGCTGGCCTGCCGCATCACGACGCCGACGAGATATCGATGGGTGTATCCCATCGCCTTCAGCGTGGCGTACTCCTTCAGGCTGTCCTGCACGTCCGCGAAGAGGATCTGATAGACGATGATCAAGCCGACGACGAATCCCATCACCACGCCGAAGCCGAAGACGAAGCCGATCGGCGTCGCAGAGTTCCAGTAGTCGATCTCGCGGGCGACGAACTGGTCGCGGGTGAGTACGAGCACGTCGTCCGGGAGCGCCGCCGCGATCGCCGCGCGAACCCCGTCCGGGCTCCGTCCCGGCTCGAGGTACACGAGACCTACGTCGACGTGGGACGCCGAGCGGTCCGGGAAGAGGCGCCGGAAATTCAGGTCCGACGTGAAGAGGCTGCCGTCGATCCCGAACGAAGTCCCGAAGCGATAGAGCCCGGCGACCTCGATCCGGCGATCGTTCACCTCGGTGAAGAGCGACCCCTGGCTTTCGAGCAGTGCCGCGACGGGGCCGAACTCCGGCCGCGATCGTTCGTCGAAGAGCACGCGATCCGGAACCTCGAGCGGGTCGAGCTGTTCGGCGATGCCCGGCCACTCGAAGACGCGATCCGAGGGATCGACCCCGAACACGAAGATGTTGGACGTGTCCGCGAGGTCGGCGGGATTTCGCCAGGTGGCCGTGCCGGTGTACACGGGGGTGACGGCCTCGACGCCGTCGATCCCACGCGCCTGGAAGATCCGGCTGCGCGCGAAGTGCTTCGCGCCGACCAGGGTGTCGGTCTTCGGGCTGAGAAGCACGACCTCGTACCCGAGGCTGGTGTGGAACGTCACCGCGCTCTCGAAGAGCGCGGCGCGAAAGCCCAGCTGGACGAAGATCAACACGACCCCGAACGAGACCCCGGCGATCGCGGCGAGCAGCCGGAGCTTCTCGCGGCGCAGCTGGTGCCAGGCCAGGGGGACGCGTCGGATCATGGTTCGATCTCGACGTCGACCTGGAGATTCGTGAGTCCGCTGACCAGGCTCGAGTCGTCCAGCTGGATGCGGACCTCCACGACGCGCGCGTCCGCCTTCGCGATCGGGTCGGCGTCGAGCACGTCGACCCGTCCGACCTTGAGCCCGACCCGGGAGACTTCCCCGCCGAGGCTGTTGCCGAGGGCAGCGCTGCGGATGACGGCGCGCTGGCCCGTCGACACGGACGCGATGTCGGTTTCGTAGACTTCGGCGACCGCGACCATGTTCCGCGTATCGCCGAGCTCCAGCACGCCACCTTCCCCGACGCGCTCGCCGGGGAAAGCGTGGATCTCGAGCACCTGCCCCGCGATCGGCGCGCGCACGCGGGTGAGTTCGAGTCGCGCGCGGGCGGCGTCGAGATTGGCGCGGGCGATCCGCTCGGCAATCTCCGACGCCTCGAGCTTCGCCGCGGACGTCGCGGAGCGTTGCGACAGTCGTCGCAGGCGGTCCGCCTCGCTCTTCGCCTGGCTGAATTCGGCTTCGAGCCGCGCGACCTCGGCGCGCTGCAGCGCATGGTCGTCGAGGGTTGCGAGGATGGCGCCGGCCTCCACCCACGCGCCCTCTTCTACGGACAACGACGCGATCACGCCCCCGCCCGTGCTCGGGCTCGCGACCTCGATGACGCCGCTCCCTGGCTCCAGTCGGCCGAGACACGTGATCCGCCGCGCCTGCGCGGATGCAAGCGACGCCATCGTGGCGGCCAGCAGGAGAAGGACGGGCACGACACGCCAGGCGCGCCGCACGTGACTCCACGAGCGAGGGGGGCGACGATGCATGTCGCCACTATACACCCGCTCTACACCGTCGTGTGGAGCCCGGCCGAGGGCCGCAACGGCACCGCGTGAGGCGATCTGCTCCCGATCAGTCGGCCTCGGGCGGATCGACTTCGGTCACGGTCGCGGTCTCGCCCAGGTGACCGAGGGCCTTCTGGTCGACGACTTCGGCCGCGACGGCCGGGCGCCAGCCCTGGGCGTTCGCCATGTCGTGCATCAGCTTCGCGTCGACGCCCTGACCCGTCGCCATCTCGTCGAGGCGCGCGTCGATCTCTTCTTCGGTCGCCTCGAGCTCTGCACTCTTCGCGACGGCTTCGAGGAGAAGTCCTTCCTGAACGCGGCGCTTCGCGTCGTCCCAACCCTCTTCGCGCATCTGCGACAGGCGTGCACGGAGATCGGTCTCGGGCACGCGTCCCTGCATCTGCTGCTCGAACTGCTGCAGCTGGCTCTCGAGCTGTCTTTCCACCATTCCCGGCGGAACTTCGAAGCTCGTTCGGGTGACGAGATCGTCGAGCAGGCTCTTGTGAAGCGCGTGATCGGAGGCGTGCTGTCGCTGGGACGTCAGGCCTTCCTTGATCTTCTCGCGCACGTCGTCGAGGGTCTCGAACTCTTCGCCGAGATCCTTCGCGAAATCGTCGTCGAGCTCCGGGAGCTCCTTGCGCTTGATGGCCGTGACGGTCGCCTTGAAGATCGCCTCCTTGCCGGAGAGCTCGTCGTTCCCATAGTCCTCGGGGAAGGTCACGTTCAGGTCGCGCTCCTCCCCGGACTTCGCGCCCGCGAGCTGCTCCTCGAAGCCCGGAATCATCCGACCGGAGCCCAGCTCGAGGTCGACGCCCTCGGCGCTGCCGCCCTCGAACTCCACGCCGTCGATCGAGCCGACGAAGTCGATGGTCACCTGGTGTCCGTCCTCGGCGAGGACCTCCTCGTCCTCCTCGACCCAGGCGGTGCTCCGCTCACGTAGGGTCTCGAGCTCGGTCAGGAGCTCGTCGTCTCCGACTTCCACCCGGGGACGCTCACCGGAAAGCCGCGAGAGGTCTGGCAGCTCGATCTCCGGCTTGATCTCGATTCGAGCCTTGTACCGGAAGGCCTTCCCCTCGCTCGGCACCTCGGCCTCGATCTGCGGCTCGACGACCGGCTCGAGCTCCGCGAGCTCGACGGCGCCGGCCAGGGTCTCGCGCACGAGCTGACGCTCGATCTCCTCGGCGAGCCCCTCGCCGTACATCTGCTTGATGACGTTCGTGGGGACCTTGCCCGGGCGGAAGCCCTTGACGCGAGCCGTCTTGCGCAGCTCCTTGATCACACGACCGAAGGCGGCGTCCACGCGCTTGCCTGCGACCTCGACCGCAATCTCGCGTACGACCGCGGAGATCTCCTGCGCCTCGATCTGGATGTCATCCCGGCCCGTCTCGACCTCTGCCATGACTTGCTTCCTCTATTGCGGTCCGCTCGGCGGCGCCGCGTCAGCGCGAACGCTTCAGTGTGTCATCGCGCCCGAGCGCCCAAGCGCCCGATCGAACTCGGTCGCCGGTGCCAACGGGCGCGAAAGAATTTGGTACCGGGGACAGGACTCGAACCTGCACGTCACGAGGACGGTGGCTCCTAAGGCCACTGCGTCTACCAGTTCCGCCACCCCGGCCCGCCCAAGTAGGTAGCGGATCCAGAATCGGCCGAGTCGAGTCCCTGAAACGAAGAACGCCACCAGAACGGCAGCGTCGAAGAGAACGGCGTCGGGCGCGCCACCACCCACTCTCAGCCCTGAGCGCAAGACGCCGTCCAGAAAGACGGCGTCGAGAGGCGCGCAGCGCCGACATGAATGGTGAGCGAGCGGGGAATCGAACCCCGAACCTAGTGGTTAAGAGCCACTTGCTCTGCCAATTGAGCTACTCGCCCGGGCGGAACTTAGCGTTACCCGCAGGGTTATCAAGGTTCGCGGGGCGTTTCGGCCCCCGTCGCGGTCGGTCTCACGGGGCGCCGTGCCCGCCACCCCCCGGTGTCTCGATCCAGAGCTCGTCGTTCGCGTCGAGCACGAGGGCGGCATGCCCCGGGGCATCTTCGACGTCACCGCTATGCGCGCGTCTCACGCGGTTGCGACCGCACGCGCCCGCTCCTCCTCCGGCGAGTCCAAAGGGCGCGCGCGTCCGTCGCTCGGTCAACAGCGAGACGGTGACTGGGCGCAGGAAGCGATAGCGCCTCACGATGCCGTCGCCGCCGGGGCGCTCGCCCGCGCCTCCGGAGCCCGCACGCAATCCAAACTCGAGCAGCCGAACCGGGAAGCGCGCTTCCAGGATCTCGGGGTCGGTGATGCGCGTGTTGGTCATGTGCGTGTGGACGCCGGCTTCGCCGCGCGCGTAGGGCGTCGCGCCGGCGCCCCCGCCGATCGTCTCGTAGTAGCCGAACGCGTCGTCGCCGAAGGTCACGTTGTTCATCGTGCCCTGGCTGGCGGCGGCGCGGCCGAGGGCGCCGAGCAGCACGTCCACGACGCGCTGCGACGTCTCGACGTTGCCCCCGACGACCGCCGAGCCCGGAGGCGGATCGAGGATCGAGCCCTCCGGAATCCGGACCTCCACCGGAGCCAGACAGCCGCCGTTCAGCGGGATGCGTTCCTCGACGAGCGATCGCAACACATAGATCACCGCGGCCCGCACGACCGCCGACGGGGCGTTGAGGTTGCCGCCCGACGCAGAGCCGGTTCCGTCGAAGTCGATCGTCATGCGCGCCGCCAGGTCGACGTCGGCGCTGTGTTCGATCGTGAGGCGTACGCGGATCGGGGTCCCGTCATCGAGCGCGTCTTCGAAGACGTGCTCGCCTTCGTCGAGCCGCGCGAGCTCTCTCGCGACCTTCGTCGCCGCGGCGCTCTGGAGCTGTCCCATCGTGACCTGCACCGTCTCGAGACCGGCTTCCGCCACCAGCGCTTCGAGGAGCGCGCCGCCCGCGCGATTCGCGGCGACCATCGCCTCGAGGTCCGCCACGTTGTCGTCCGGGCGCCGGGCCGGATAGCGCCCACTGCCGAGCACGTCCCGGATGCGCGCCTCGTCGAAGGCACGGCCACGCACGAGCGGAAACGCCTCGATCAGGACGCCCTCCTCTTCGAGGTTCGTCGAGTCCGGCGGCATCGAGCCCGGCGTCTTGCCGCCGAGGTCCGCGTGGTGGCCCCGGCTCGCCGTGTAGAATGCGGGCCGTGCGTCGTCTGCGAGAAAGACCGGCGTCACGACGGTCACGTCGGGCAGGTGCGAGCCGCCCGCGAAGGGGTCGTTCGTGACGAACACCTCGCCGCGCGCCATCTCCGGGAAGCGTGCCCGGATCGCGCCGACCGTATCCGCCATCGCCCCGAGGTGGACCGGGATGTGCGGCGCGTTCGCGACCAGTCCGCCCTCGCGATCGAAGACCGCGCAGGAGTAGTCGAGGCGCTCCTTGATGTTGGTCGACACCGACGTGTTTCGAAGCACCGCCCCCATCTGCTCGGCGATCGACATGAAGCGATTTCCGAGCACCTCGAGGCGGACCGGGTCGGCTTCGTCGAGATCGACCCGCGTCTCCCGCTGCGCGCGCGCTTCCGCGCATAGATGAAACACGAGCCCGTCGTCGACCGAGAGCGTGAAGCCCGGATCGACGACGACCGTCCCGGTCGACTCGAGCACGAGCGCAGGCCCGTCGACCCGATCCCCGGGCCGCAACGCCTCCCGGACGAAGACCGGCGCCTCGACGCGCCCTGCGCCCGGAAACCAGGCCCGGGTGTGGCGCATCGGTTCCGGAGGCGGCCCTTCCCGGGACCCGCGCGACTGCGGCGCCGCCCCTTCCGCCCCAGCGATCCGAACGCGCACGGCCTTGATCTCGATCTCGCGACGATCGCGGACGTAGCCGAAGCGCGTGCGGTGCTCGGCCTCGAACGCGATCCGCCACGCCGGCCCGTCGAGCCCAGCGTCGGCCGTGACGACCGCGAGGGCGGTGTCCGTGCCGACGTAGCCGAGGCCGAGGCTGCGCTCGACGCGCTGGCTCGTGACGGGCACGCCCTCGCCTTCGAGGGCGAGGCGCCCCTCCTCCTCGAGCGCCCCCCACTCATCGGCGAGGCTCGCGTCGAGGGCGCCCGCGTCCGCCAGACGCCGCCCGCGGCCGTCGCGCTGACCGTCCCAGGAGGCCGGGGCGATTCCGATCCCGTAGGCGGAGAGGAGTCCGGCGTGCGGATGCAGCAGGATCTCCTGCATGCCGAGGCGCTCGGCGATCGCGCAGACGTGTTGGCCCCCGGCGCCACCGAACCCGACCAGGACGTGATCGCGCGGATCGGCGCCACGCTCGACGCTCACCTCGATGATGGCCTGGGCCATGCTGGCGTTCGCGATCTCGAAGAAGCCACTCGCGATCTCGTCGACGCTCCGATCGAAACCCGACGCCGCGAGCTCGTCACGCATCGCTTCGACGGCACGGGTCACGGGCGGCTCCGCGAGGTCGAAGGGGAAGCGGTCGGGCATCACGCGTCCGAGCGCCAGGTTGATGTCGGTGACCGCCAACTCCGTCGCCTTCGGCTGGCCGGCGTCGTCGCGCAGGTCGTAACAGAGCGGTCCCGGGTCGCTCCCCGCGCTCTCCGGTCCGACCGTCAAACGGATGCCGTCGAAGCGACAGAGCGAGCCGCCACCGGCCGCCACCGTGTGGATCCGCAGCATCGGCGCCTTCACGCGCACCCCGCCGACCTCGCTCTCGAACGCGCGGTCGAGCCGCGCGCCCTCGATCAGCGACACGTCGGTCGAGGTCCCGCCCATGTCGAAGCCGATCACATGGTCGAAGCCAGCCTCCCGCGCCACGACCCCCGCCGCGACGACCCCGCCGGCGGGCCCCGAGAGCAGCGCAGTCGGTCCGCGAAAGCGCTCGCCATCGGTGAGCCCGCCGGACGATTGCATGTAGCGGATCTCCGCGTCCGGCAATCCCGCCGCCAGCTCCTCGACGTGCCCGCGCAGCAGCGGCGTCAGGTAGGCGTCGGCGATCGCGGTCTCGCCCCGGGCCAGGAAACCGATCTCCCGGGCGAGTTCGTGGGAACAGACGACGTGCTCGAAGCCGACCGCGCGCGCGACCTCCGCGAGGGCGAGCTCATCGGCCGGGTCGAGGTGGGCGTGCAGGCAGACGATCGCCGCAGCGCGCGCGCCCTCGTCGCGCGCGCGGGTGAGCTCGCGCCGCGCTGCCTCGAGATCGACCGGCTCGACGATTGCGCCGTCCGCCGCGCGGCGTCCCGGGACCTCGAGCCGCCAACGCTGCAGACGCGGCGACCGCGCGATCTCGAGGGCGAAGAGCGAGGGCCGCTCCTGGGTGCCGATGTCGAACACGCCCGAGAGCCCGGCGTTCGTGAGGAGTGCGACCGGCCAGCCGCGACGCTCGAGGAGGGCGTTCGTCGCGACGGTCGTGCCGAGCTTGACCCGCGCGCCGAGCAGTGCGGTCGCGTCGGCGCCCGCTTCTGCGACCAGCTGCTCGATCGCTTCGAGGGGCGCGCGATCCGACGACAGCACCTTGGTCGTACGGATCTCTCCGTCCGGCGACAGGCCCAGACAATCGGTGAAGGTCCCGCCGCGATCGATCCAGAACTGCCAGCCCGCGCTGCTCATTTCCCTCGACCGAGCGCGCGCCGCAGTCGGTCGGCGAGCGCGTCGATCCCTTCGCGCAGCGCGTCGTCGCCGACGAGTCGGATCGCCACCAGGGCGACGCTGCCGTAGACCACCGCCCCCGCCACGAGCTGCACCGCAGCAAAGGGGACCCTCGCCTGGAGCGCGGCGAGGGCGAAGGTCGTCGCGATGCCGGCGAGGGCGACCACGAGCAGACCGCGAACGAGGGTGCGCACGAGGGCGAGCACGTTCGGCGCGCCCGCGCGCACCTGGAGCCAGACCAGGGTGAGGATCGCGTTCAGGGTGATCGCCGTGGCCGAGGCCGCGGCGAGCCCTTCGACCCCGCGCTCCTCGGCGCCGACCCAATAGAGCGGGAAGACCCCGAGCGCGATCACCGTCGAGAGTCCCATCGCGAGCCACATCTCGCCGCGCGCGTAGAAGCCACGCACCGCGACTTGCTGGACGACCCACCCCGGAATCGCAGCCGAAAGCACGACCAGGAGCGCCGCCACCTCCGTCGCGTCCGAGGCCGTGAACCGACCCCACTCGTACACGAGACGCACCGCAGGCAAGGCCATCGCCGCGAGCGCGCCCGCCGCCAGCAGACCGAGGCCGAGACACGCGCGCAGGGTCGACGTGAGCAGCGTGTCGAAGCCCGTCGCGTCGGCCTGCTGATGGCGCGCGGTCAACGAGGGCAGGAGCGCGGCGCCGACCGCCTGCCCGACGATGCCGACGGGGACCATCATCAGTTTCCGCGCGAGGGTGATGCCGGCGATCGCGCCTGGACCGATCGTGGCGCCCATCCACTTCTCGTACCACTCGTCGACGGTCGTGAGACCGAGGCCGAGCATGAGCGGGAGCGCCAGCCAGACGTATTCGCGGAAGTCCGCGTCGAGGGGCGCGACGCGCACTCGACCGACCGCTCCGGGCAGACGGCGCAGCGCCCGCACCGGGATCAACCACTGACCGACGATGGCCCCGGCGAGCGTGCCCCAGGCGAAGCCGTCCGCGCGGCCGGAGGCGTCAAGGGCGAAGCCGACGAGGGCGCCGACGATCGGTGCGGCGCTGTACACGATCGAGGCCCAGGCCTGGGGCGCGAAGCGGTCGTGGGCCATGAGCACGCCGCGCAACACGCCGCCGGTCAGGAAGAAGATCTGCGCGGGCAGGACGATCCGCATGAGCCGGACGGTCTCGTCGAGGGTGGCCGCGTCGAAATCCGGAAACTGCAGACGAAGCAGCGGCACCGCCGCGAACCAGAGCGCGATCGTCGCCGCGGTCGAGATCACCCCGACCGTGCCGACCACGACGGACGCGAAGCGGGCGGCCGCTTCCTCACCTTCGTGCTGGAGGCGCTTCACGTAGGGCGGCGTGACCGCGACGGCCACGGCCCCGGCGGCCAGCAGGTAGCCAAGGATGTCCGGGATCATGAACGCTGCGAAATAGGCGTCGAGGCCCGGGCCGCGCCCCACCTGCGACGCCAGCAGCATGTCGCGCAGCAGCCCGAGTGCGCGCGCGATCAACACGCTCGCCGCGAGCAGCCCCGCGGCGCTGGCGACCTTCTTCTGGTCGTCGCTCAAGGCATCCGCCTATCCAGGATTCGGCTCTCGCACTTACGCCGCGCCGTCATCACCGTCACCCAGAGGGTTGGGCTCTCGCCAGATCGATCCGTCCCACGCTTCGACGACGAAGTCGTCGCCGTCGCGACCCTTCGCGAAGGGATGATCGAGGGGCACCTTGCCGTGGGGAGTGTCGAGCACGTATCGCGGGATCGCGAAGCCACTGGTTCGACCGCGCATGCGCTTGAAGAGTTCGATGCCGTCCTCGATCGGCACCCGGAAATGCTCCGTGCCTTCGAGAAGCTGGGCCTGATACACGTAGTAGGGTCGCACCCGCATTCGCACGAGGGTCTCGCACAACGACTTCATCGTGCCGTGATCGTCGTTCACGCCCTGCAGCAACACGCTCTGGTTGCCGACCGGAATGCCCGCGCGCAACAGACGATCACAGGCCGCCGCCGCGTCCGCCGTCAGCTCCCGCGGATGATTGAAGTGCGTGTTCACCCAGATCGGATGGAACCGCTCGAGCATCTCGCAGAGCGCGTCGGTCACCCGGAAGGGCAGCGTCACCGGCAGCCGCGTCCCCAGCCGGATCAGCTCGACGTGCGGAATCTCGCGCAGCCGCGTCAGCAGCCACTCGAGCCGCGCATCCGAGAAGACGAGCGGATCGCCCCCGGTCAACAACACGTCGCGAATCTCCGGCGTCGCGGCGATCCAATCGAGGGCGGTCTCGAGCTCCCGCTTCTGCATCGTCCACTCGCTGTCGCCGACCATCCGCTTACGCAGGCAGTAGCGGCAGTAGAGCGCGCACTCGTTGTTGACGCAGAACGCGATCCGGTCCGGGTAGACCCGCACCACGTTCTTGACCGGCGAGTGCGCGACCTCGTCGAGGGGATCCTCGAGACCGGCGGCGTCGCCGAGCTCTGCCGGCCGCGGCACGACCTGCTTGCGCACGGGGCAATCGGGATCGGTCGGGTTCATGAGCGACGCGTAATAGGGTGTGATCACGAAGCGGAAGCGGGTCGCGAGGTCCGCGATCGCGCGTTCCTCCTCGGGCGTCGGGTCGATCCACTCCCGAAGCCCCGCGGCGTCGCGGATGCGGTTCCGCATCTGCCAGCCCCAGTCGCTCCAGTCCGACGGGTCGACTCCGGCGGGCGGGCGACTCGGGCACAGCGGCCAGGCCGCCTCTTCGGCTTCGTGCGTCGTGGTCGATGCCGCGCTCACGATTCCTTCCCCCCTGCACCGCCTGCGGCCACCAGTCCGAGCCTTTCGAGCCCGGCGGAGACGCAGCGGCCGAGCATCTCGTCGAGGGAGACCCCCTCGAGCTCCGCGAGGATGGCGAAGGTCCCGTCCGTCGCAAAGGTCGGCAGCGGATTGATCTCGAGGAAGACGGGCTGCCCCTGGGCGTCGAGCCGGAAGTCGGCGCGCGCGAAGTCGCGACAGTCGATCGCTTCGAAGGCGCGCCGGCCGAGGTCGGCGAGTGCCTCTTCGAGCGCAGGCTCGAGGGCGCCCGGCGTCTCGTGTTCGAGTCCGGCTCCGTCCTGGCCCGGTCCCTCGAGCGCGTGCAAGCCGATGCCCGTCGATCGCTCGAGCGCGCGCTGGACGACGGGGAGCGCCCGAGGCGGATCGTTCCCGACCAGCGTGACCGTGTACTCGGCGCCGGGGACGAACGCCTCCACGAGCGCGGGCTGGTGATAGGCGGTCGTGACCCGCTCGATCTCGGCGACGAGTTCGGCGCGATCTTCGACCCGCGAGCTCGCGCGGATCCCCTTGGCCGTGCCCTCCCAGCGCGGCTTCACGAAGAGCGGAAAGTCCGCGGGCAGCGCCGCGTGTTCCGCCTCTTCTGCATTGGCGAAACTCGTTTGCCGCGCGATCGGAACCCCGGCCGCCGCGACGTGGCGATTGGCCCAGAACTTGTCGAGGGAGAGCGAGAGCGTGAGTGCATCGGAACCGATCGTCGGAATGCCGGCCATCTCCAGGACGACCGGCGCCCAGGCCTCGCGATTCCGAGAGCCGTTGCCCTCCGCCAGGTTGAACGCCGCATCGATCCCGACGAGCCCGCCCTTCGCGTGGCTGTCCAGGAGCGCGGGCGGCGAACCCAGTCGCTGTGGCCGGTGCCCCAGGAAGGCGATCGCGGCCTCGAGGGCCTCGGTCGTCGATTCGGGCTCGAACTCGACGTGGGCATCCACCGGATCGGCGGGTTCGCGCGAATACGTCTCGAAAGTCTCGAAGACGAGGCCGATGGTGAGACTGGGCATGCCCCTACGATACCGAGCCCGCGCGACCGGGAGGGACTGCCTCGGGAGAGCTATCCTCCCCGATCCGCGAACGGGGCCGAACGCCGATCGAAGTGCCCGAGGAAGACCGAATTGGCGCGCCCGAGGAAGACCGAATTGGCCCCGACCGACGAGACCTCGAGCGACCCGATGAGCGACGACGAGCGCGCACGCCGGCGTCGGCGCATCGTGCTGGCCTGGAGCATCGTCGCGGCCTGGGCCGCGGTGATCTGGACCCTCGGCGGGGACGAATGGTCACTCCAGGAGACCAGCCGCCGCCTGTCACCGATCCTCGAGTGGATCTTCGGGGACATCGACGGCGGCACCAAGTGGCGCATCTATCTCGCCGTCCGAAAGAGCGCGCATTTCGTCGAATACGCGATCCTCGCCCTGCTGACCTTCCGCGCGGCGGTGATCTCGGCACCGCGCAACCAGCTCGCCACCGCCGCCTGGAGCGCCCTCTTCCTGGTCTCGCTCGTGGCGACCGCCGACGAAGCGCGTCAGGCGTTCTCGACCGCACGCTCGGGTAGCCCCTACGACGTGCTGATCGACGTGACCAGCGGCGCGGTCGCGATCGCGGCCCTGCTCGTGATCTCCTGGCGGATGCGGCGGCCGAACCAGGCGACGCTCGCGAATTAGTCGGCTCTCTTCTCCTCCGCGCAGCCGCGCGCCGCGGCGTCCTCCGCAGCACTCCGTTACGTTTGGCGCGCCCCTTGCCCCGGATCTCGGAGAGCGCCCGTGAACGCCGCCACTCTCGCCGCCATCGTGTTCGTGATCTTCGCCCTGGGCTACCGCTTCTACTCGGGCTTCCTCGCGAACCGGCTCTTCGAGCTCCGCGATGACGAGCCCGTGCCGAGCCGCGAGCTCGAGGACGGCGTCGACTACGTCCCGACCAAGCGGCACGTATTGTGGGGCCACCACTTCGCCTCGATCGCAGGCGCCGCGCCGATCGTCGGCCCTTCGATCGCGGTCATCTGGGGTTGGGTCCCGGCGCTGATCTGGGTCTGTCTCGGCACCGTCTTCATGGGCGCGATGCACGACTTCTCGGCCCTCGTGATCAGCGTGCGCCACCGTGGGCGCTCGATCGGCGACGTCGCCGGCGACGTCGTGGGCCCGCGGGTCCGCACGCTCTTCCTCGTGATCATTTCGCTGCTCACCTGGGTCGTGCTCGCGGTCTTCGCCTACATCATCGCCACGCTCTTCGTGTCGACTCCGAGCTCGATCTTCCCGATCAACGTCCAGATCCTCGTCGCGCTGGGCCTCGGCTGGCTCGTCTATCGCCGGGGCATGCCGATGTTCGTGCCGTCCCTGGTCTGTTATGCGGCGCTCCTCACGGCCATCTTCTACGGAGAAGCGTTCGTCGAGGCGTTCCCGGCCGTGACGTCCCTCTCGATCACCCACTGGGTCGTGCTGCTCCTGCTCTACTCCTTCGTGGCGAGCGTCCTGCCCGTCTGGCTGCTCCTGCAGCCCCGCGACTACATCAACTCCCACCAGCTGATCACGGGGCTCGTCCTGCTCTCGGCCGGTCTCCTCGTCCTGCGCCCCGAAGTCGTCGCGCCGGCGCTCAACGCCTCGCCCGAAGGCGCGCCGAACCTCATCCCCTTCCTCTTCGTGACCATCGCCTGCGGCGCGATCTCGGGCTTCCACGGTCTCGTGTCGTCGGGGACGACCTCGAAGCAGCTGTCGTCGATGACCGACGCACGCCCGATCGGCTACGGCGGCATGCTCGCCGAAGGCTTTCTCGGGCTGATGGCCGTCCTTGCCGCCACCGCCGGCTTCGAGTCCTCCGCCGACTGGTGGGCCCACTACGAGAGCTGGGGCGCCGCGAACGGGCTCTCCGCCAAGCTCGACGCCTTCGTGCTCGGCGGCGCGAGCTTCGTCGCCGCCCTGGGCATCCCCTTCGAGACGGCGCGCACGTTCATGGCCGTCATGGTGATCGCCTTCGCGGCGACGAGCCTCGACACGGGCGCTCGGATCCAGCGCCTCGTGCTCGCGGAGCTCGGCGATGCCTATGGCGTGAAGCCCCTGTCGAATCGCTTCGTCGCGGGCGCGGCCGGCGTGGGCGCCGCGCTGCTCCTCGCGGTCACCCAGGGCGGCGGACAGGGGGGCCTCGCCCTCTGGCCCCTGTTCGGAACGACGAACCAGCTGGTCGCCGGCGTGACGCTCCTGGTCGTGTCGGTCTGGCTGAAGAAGCAGGGGAAGCCGATCGTGTACACGATGGTTCCGATGATCCTGGTCGCCGCCGTGACGGCGTGGGCGATGGTGGGGAACCTGATCGACTACTACGGCCACTTCGAGACGCTGTGGCTGCTCTCGCTGTCGGGCACCCTGATCCTGGCGCTCGACGTGTGGATCCTGCTCGAGGGACTCCGGGTGCTGCGCGAGACCCGGGTGGAGCCGAGCGCCTAGCGAAGCATCCGGCTGCTAGAGCGCGCTGTCGGACGCAATCCCGGTCTCGACCGTCGGTGCGGGCGACGCGAGCAATGCCTCGGCGTCGAGCGAGAGTCGCCCGGTATTCCCGACGTCCGCGCCCGGCACGAGGGAGCGGATCAGTCCGAGGTGGGTCACGACGATCACTTGCGCGTGCGCGTCCTCGCGCAGGTCCCCGATCGCCTCGAGGGCACGCGCGCGGAGATCGAGGGTCGATTCGCCGCCGCCCATCCGAATCGTCGGGTCGCCTTCGCGGAACGCGCGATAGGCCTCGGGGTCCCGGGCCTGGACTTCGTCGTGGGTGAGCCCCGACCAGCTCCCGACGTCCCGTTCGCGCAAGCGCGGCTCGAGCTCGACCGACAGGTCGAGCTCGCTGGCGATCGCCTCGGCCGTGCGCCGAGCCCGTTGCAGGTCGCTCGTGACGATTCGGGTCCACGGGCGCTCGGCGAGCGCCGCCAGCTCCCGCGCGACGTCGCGCGCCTGCGATTCGCCGTTCTCGGTCAGCGGCGTGTCCGCCTGCCCCTGCCACCTTCGCGCGACGTTCCAGGTCGTCTCGCCGTGGCGCACGAAGAGCAGCGAGGTCGGCACGCTACTTCCTGAGGCGCCGCAGGACGACACCCGCCGGATAGGTCCCGAGCAGCGCCAGGGCGAGGGGCACCGCCAAGTGTCCGCGCAGCAAGTGCCCGGCTCCGAGGAAGTCACAGCTCAGATGCACGATTGCGGCGCCGAGCGCACCGGCGGCCAGCATTCCGACGAGCGCGGCGCGCAGGGGCCGGGTCGTCCAGCCGCGCACGAGAAAGCTCAGGATCACACCGGCCGGCAGCAGCGACAACCACGCGCCCTTCTGCAGACACATCGCGTCCGCCCCGGGCGGCGACGGCACGGCGCCGACCACGAGCATTCCCGCCAGACACACGCCGCTCGCGACGAGCAGACTCCCGGCGCTGACCCCGAGCGCCGCGTTCTCGAGCCGGTCGCGGCCCGGTCGACCGGCCGCGAGCGCGGACAACGTCGCGCCGAGGGCGCCGAGGATCAGCCCGACGAAGCTCGTGAGGTACACGCCGTCGGCGAATAGCGACGCGGCGCCCATCGGCGACTGCTGGGACCAGAGGACGAGGCCGAGCACCGCGGCCCACACCGCGAGCACGACCGCGTACGCCTGGCGCAAGCGAATGGCCGGCGTCACGGGCTCGAGATCCTCGACCAGACCGTCGATCAATCTTTCGGTGCCGCTCGTCACTTGAACTTCTCCACGTTCCCTTCGGACGCAGCCGCAGCGTCGCCCACAGGTCGTTCCGATCTCCACTCGCCCGCCACCCGCTCGCCCTCGAGGACCTTCGCGAGGCTTCGGTAGCCGCGATGCGCGCGGACCTTGAGCGCACCCGCAGACACCCCGGCCCGAAGTGCCGCCTCCGCCACGGTGAGCCCCTCTATCTGGATCAGCGTGACCGCCTCGCGCTGGGCGTCGGGCAGCGTGTCGAGCGCCGCGACCAGCTCCGACGCGAGGCGCGTATCCCCCTCCGCGCTCTCCTCGTGCTCGTCCGCCCACTCGTCCTGGACGAGCTCGACCTCGCGATCGCCCTTCCGCTTCCGTTCACGGAAATGATCGACGATCGAGTTGCGGGCAATGGCGCGCATCCAGGGTCCGAAGGGTCGTTCGGGGCGATAGGTGCGGCGGCCGCGATGGATCGACAACAACGCGTTCTGCACCACGTCTTCCGCGGCGGCTTCGTCGTGGATCTTCGCGCGGACGATCCGCCGGATCATCGGCTGGATCGCGTCGAGCAGCCGACGATAGGCGTCGGCATCCCCGTCCTGCGCCGCGCGCATCCATTCGGAGAGCCGCGCTTCGCGGTCGTCCTCCGGCGCCTCGGCCGCGATCGCTTCGCGGCCGTCCGTCGAGGTTTCACCCACGCTCGCTTCGCGGTCGCCTGTCGCCGGCTTGCCCGCGATCGCCTCTCGCTCGTCTGCGGACAACCCCGCCTCCTGCTCCGGCGCACCCGAAACCGGTCCGACGCGTCGTGCGAGGATCCTAACGCAGGACCGGCGCAGACGACCCGCAACGCGTGAGCAAGGACGCGTGCGCACGGTCGCGGAACGCGCGCGGCTGACTTTCGCCTGACATATTCGGGGGCGCCCCTCCACCTATTCTCGAGCGGAGAGGCCGGCCGCCCAGACGGCCGCGGGTCCAGGAGTCGCATCGATGTCGCGTCGATACTTCGAGCACATGTACAACGAGATCTGTGTCGCCGTCGGGCGCCGGGTGTCGCGGTACGGGCTCTGGCTGCTGGTCTGGGAGGCAGGCGGAGATCCCGACGATCTCACCCGCGACCAGGTCCACGCGTTCCTCGAGCGTCAGCTGGACACGTTCCTCCGCGAGGAGGGCGTTCGCCTCCACGGTCGCCCGCGAAGGCGACTCGAGCGGAACCTGCTCGCGTTCGACCCCCACCATCCGACCCCGGAAGAATGGATGGCCCAGACCACGGCGCGCCTCGCGAGCTGAGCCGGCGTTGCTCGTCGGAAACGTGACGCCGGTCTCGGGGATCCACCCGAGGCTCAAGCGCGACTCCGGGGAACCCGAACCAGAGGCCATGCCGGCGAGCCACTTCGTCCTCCTGATCGAATCGGACCCCGAGCGCACTGAAGCGGTCGCCGCCGGGCTGGTCCGTCTCGGCCTGGAGGCGGTGCGCGTGCCGGACCTCGCAGACGCCGTCGCGACGGTCAAGGCGAAGGAGTACGCGATCACCGCGGTGATCGTGCCCGTCGACCTGCCCGGGTCGGACGTGCGCAAGGCGCTCAAGAGCATGCGCCGCCGCGAACCGGTGATGCCCGCGATGGCTTACGGCAAGGCCCCCGATGGCAAGCAGGCGCGCAAGCTGCGCGACGCGGGCGTGCTGCTGGCGCTCTCGGACGGCTGGGACGAGGGCATCCTCCGCTTCCAGGTGAACCGACTCGTGAGCGGCGACACCCAGACGGCCGTGCGCGGGTCGCGTCGAGCGCCGACGCACGCACTCGTTCGCGTCCTCGTCGGTGGACGTGAGAAGAGCGGCCTGCTCTACAGCGTGTCCGAGGGCGGGTGCTTCATCGAATCGCCCCGCGCGAGCATGGAGGGCGCGCGTCTGACCCTCACCTTCGAGCTGGACGACCGCGCCTTCGAGCTGACCGGTGTCGTCGTGTTCTCGAACGTCCCCGGCAACCTGCAGCGGCCGAACCTTCCCCTCGGCATGGGCGTCCGCTTCGACGACGTCCCGCCGCCCGCCCTGGACAGCCTCAAGCAGTTCATCCAGAGACGGATGGAAACCCTCGAAATCTAGACGCTTTTTCGGCCTTGCCGAATCAGCTCAGGGCGCGCTCTGTGATCTTCGGAGCCAGGGCTTCGAGGGCCCGCCCGCGGTGGGAGATCGCGTCCTTCTCGTCCCGGGCCAGCTCCGCCATCGAGCGATCGGCGTGCGCATCCGGCGAGAAGACCGGGTCGTACCCGAAGCCGCCCTCGCCCTTCGCCGCGCGCAGGATCACGCCGGGACAGTCGCCGTCCGCCACGACGCTCGATCCGTCCGGCCAACCGCAGGCGGCGACACAATAGAAGCGCGCGCGGCGGGGCCCGGGCACGTCGGCGAGCTCTTCCAGCAGCTTCGTGAAGCGGCCGGTGTCGTCGAGACCGGACCCGCCATACCGCGCGGAGTAGGCGCCCGGTCGACCATCGAGCGCATCGACCTCGAGGCCGGAGTCGTCCGCGACGCAGGGCAACCCGAGCGCGCGCGCGGCCGTGACGGCCTTCACCCGCGCGTTTTCCTCGTAGTCCCCGCCCTCTTCCGGAAAGTCGACGGGCGGGAAGTCCGCCAAGGAGGCGACGTCCCAATCCTCGAGGATGCGCGCGATCTCTCGCGCCTTGCCCGGGTTCTGGCTGGCGACGATGATCCGACGCTCCGGCGACACGCCTAACGGCTCGTCGCGAGCAGGCGCTCGAGCTTGAAGCCCGCGCCTTCTACCGCCGCGCGCTGGGCGCCCGCGATCGTCTCGATCCCCCCGAGCGCGAGATCGAGGAGCGCGTCGAGCTCCCCGCGCTCGAAGGTCGCCTCCTCGCCGGTGCCCTGCACCTCGACGAAGCGGCCCGCGCCGGTCGCGACGACGTTCATGTCGACGTCCGCGTTCGCGTCCTCGACGTAGGGCAGGTCCAGCACCGGCGCGCCGTCGACGACGCCGACGGAGATCGCCGCGACCTGATCCCGCAGCACGGGGCCGCTGAATGCGCCCTGGCGATCGAGTCGCGCCAGCCCGAGGGCGACGGCGACGAAGGCCCCGGAGATCGAGGCCGTCCGAGTCCCGCCGTCGGCCTGCAATACGTCGCAGTCGACCCAGAGCGTCCGTTCACCGATGTGACCGAGGTCGACCACCGCCCGGAGGCTGCGCCCGATCAGCCGCTGGATCTCCATCGTGCGGCCCGAGACCTTGCCCCGCGTCGACTCGCGATCGTTCCGGGTGTCGGTCGCGCCGGGCAGCATCGAGTACTCCGCCGTGAGCCACCCCTTGCCGCTCCCGCGCATCCATTTGGGAACGGAGAGGTCCTCGGTCACGGTGCAGAGGACGCGCGTGCGTCCCATGGACGTGAGCACCGAGCCGAGGGGTTGTTCGGTGAAGTCGACCTCGAAGGAGAGCGGCCTGAGTTCGTCGGCCTTGCGTCCGTCGCTGCGCATGTTCGTTGGATTCCTGTCATGTACGAAGGGGTACGAAGAGAGGGCGCAGCCAGTACGGCCGAACCGGGAAGCGAATGAGGAGGCTCGCCGCTCAGTAGCGCGACGCGCCCACCTCCTCCACTCCGCGGCGCGCATCGTACCGCGTCGCGAAGGACCGGATCGCCTCGGCCAGGGCCTTCGCGATCGCCTCACGACGCTTGCCGTGCTTCAGGCCCTTCTCCTCGACCGGATTCGTGAGGAACCCGATCTCCACGAGGGAGGCCGGCATCTGCACCCCCATCAGCACGACGAAGGGCGCCTGCTTGACTCCGCGGGAGCGCGCGCGGCCGATCTCCGCGAGCTCGTGCTGGGCCAGCTTCGCGAACTCGCTCGACTCCTGCAGGTGCTGGGTCTCGATCAGGTCGCCGAGGATCGCGGCGAGTGGATCGTTCTGGCCGAACGCCGGCGCCGCCGCGCCGAAGGCCATGTTCTCGCGCTCCGCGGTCGCCCGCGCCGCGTCGTCGCTCGCCTCGAGACTCGCGAAGTAGGTCTCGATCCCCTGCGGTGTTCGGCTCTTCGACGCGTTCGCGTGGATCGAAACGAAGAGGTCGGCGCGGGCGTCGTTCGCGACGGCGGTCCGCTCCTCGAGGGAGAGGAATCGGTCCTCGCTCCGGGTCAGGATCACGCGCACGCCGGCGCGTTCGAGCCGCTTCTCGAGCCTGCGCGTGACGTCGAGCACGACGTCCTTTTCGCGCAGGCCGGAGGGACCGGTCGCGCCCTCGTCGTGGCCGCCGTGCCCGGCGTCGAGCACGACCACGTCGAAGCGATCGGGCCCGCGACGCTCGTTCGCGGCGGCAGCATTCCATTCGGGAACGCACAGGAAACACGCGGCGACGACGCACGCCCCGAACGCGAGACGCGCGCGCAGGCGTTCGCGACTGTGCCTGCCCTCTCGTCGCTCGGACACTTCCACCCCCTCGGCGCCGCAGGATACCAGAGCGCCCAATCGTCTGGCCAAACCACGCGCGCCCGCGCACCCCGATCAGGGGTACGCGGGCGAGGAGGTGATGGATCGGAATCCGCTGGCCTCGCGGCCCGGGCGACTACTGGCCCAGGGCCACCAGGTTCGCGAGCAGCTCGTTCGCGACCGAGACCGTTCGCGTGTTCGCCTGGAAGGCGCGCTGCGAGACGATCAGGTTGACGAACTGCTGCGCGAGGTCGACGTTCGACTTCTCGAGCGAGCTGCTCCGGATGGCGCCGAGGTTGCCGGAGTTCGCGGCGGCGAGCACCGGCGGGCCGGACTCGACCGACTCGATCACCTGGCTTCGGCCGATCTCGGTCAGCCCCTCGACGTTGCCGAAGTTGGCCAGCGCGATCTGCGCGAGGGACTGGGTCACACCGTTCGTGAACACGCCATTCAGCCGCCCGTCCTCGTCGAAGTCGAGGGCCGAGAGCGTGCCCGGCGCGAAGCCGTCCTGGCTCACGAAGTTGGTGACCGTCCGCTGGTTGAACTGGGTCGTCGGCGCGCCGCTCGCGGCGACGCCGATCGGTCCCATGCTGAAGGCGACCGTCTGGGCGGCGTTGTTGCCGTTCGACGTCTCGAAGTCGAAATCGATCGACGTGTTCGAGATCGCCTGCAACGTGCCGGACGTATCGAAGGTCAGCGTGCCGGTCTCCTGAACGACGAAGTCTTCACCGGGCGTCACGGTCGCGGGGTTCGCGTCCGTGTCGGAGAGGGCAACGGCAAACTCCCAATCCGTCGGGCCCGTCTTCGAGAAGAAGATCGTCGCCTGACGGGCCGTGCCGATCGAGTCGTAGATGGTCACGACCTCACGAGCATTCGACGTACCCTGCACGTCCGCCGGATCGAAGACCGGAGACGGCCCGGGGATGATCGACGAGGACGCATCCAGGTTCATGCCCAGGGTGATGGAGCTCGATTGCTGGGGCGGCGAGAGAGGCAGATTCACCTGGATGTCGCCCAGCGCGCCGTTCGAGGTGCCGGTCGTCGGGTCGATGCCGTAGCCCTGCAGGCGGTTGTTGTTCGGATCGATGAGGAAGCCGTCCCGATCGAAGCCGAAGATGCCGGAGCGTGTGTAGGAGCGACCGAAGGTGCCCTCCATGACGAAGAAGCCCCGGCCGCTGATCCCGAGATCGGTCGGCCGCTGGGTCGTCTCGAAGACACCCTGGGTGAAGATCGTGCCGACGTCGTTGGTCAGCACACCGGCGCCGATCTGGGCGAAGCCCGAACCCGCGGTGATGCTCTGACCGAGGACGGCGGAGAACTCCGCGCGCTTCTCCTTGAAACCGGGTGTACTCGCGTTCGCGATGTTGTCGCCGATCACGGAGATCTGGGTCGAGGCCGTCTCCAGCCCGCTGACGCTGCTGAAAAGGGCGTTGCTCAAGGACATGTTCCGTTCCTTCCATCATCGAGCGCGCCCGACAGGCGGCGCGCCCAGCTCGTGATCTTCCGTGATCGTCGTCGGAGGACGTCGAAGACCCGCGCGGACCATCCACGCGGGGCAACCCTTGCCTCCATCATTCGTTCGAGGGTCGTGACCCGGAAGAGCGTTCCATCGTCTTCCTCGATCACGCCCGAGAGCACGTCCGCGAATCGCGCGGGTCCGTTCGTCGGATCCGTTGCGCTCGCGCCGCGCATCTAGCTCTGGTTCCCGTCGTAGCGGGGTGCGTACACGCCGGTCGGCAGACCCCAGGTCGGGATGGTTCCACCGGCTCCGCTCACCCCGGTCGCGGACTCGCTCACTTCGAGCACGTCCTCCACCGAGAAGATGCGGTTGCCCATTCGGATGCTCGGCTCGCCGGCCAGGATCGCGCCGGTCACCCGCCCGCTGATCATCGGCAGGAGCGTCACGTCCTCTCCCGCGCGGTCGCTCCCGATGAACTCGATCGCATAGACGCCGGGAGCCAGGTTGTGCTCCCGCGGATCGAATCGGTAGACGTGGTCGCCGGGCCGCAACGAGGAAGGCAGCCCGTTCTCGTCGAGGACGACGAGGTCCTCCCCATGCACGACGTTGCCATTCGCGTCACGGATGACGACGCGTGCCTGCGTCGCCTCGTCGATCGTGCGGAAGTCCATCGAGACCGGCGACTGCGCGTCGTCGACCTCGATCTGGCTCCCGAAGACCGTGACCTCCTTGCCGACCAGGTTCGTCGGATCGATGCTCGTCGCACCGAGGCTCGCGCCCGCGTCGGCCGCGGGCGCCGAGGAGGCGACCAGCTTGTCGATGCCGGTCCGCATCGCGATCAGCTGCTCCACGGAGGAGAACTGCGCGAGCTGCGCGGCAAAGTCGGCAGAGTCCTGCGGATTCAGCGGGTCCTGGTTCTCGAGCTGCGCCACGAGCATCGTGAGGAAGTCGTTCTGACCGACTCCGTCCTCCTCTGCTTCCTTCTGCGCCTGGGCCGCCAGGGCCGCGTCGATGTTCAGGCTTTCGAGTGCGTTCATGTCGTGTTCCTCTCAGATCCGAAGGTCGACGCTGGTCTCGGGGGCGCGAGTCATGATCCGCGGCACCGCGAGCGGCGCCTCATCCTGCTCCTCACCCCCAGCGAGGCCGCGATCGCGTCCCCCCTGTTCGTCGTTCGCGCGTCCATCGCGCTCGGTCTCGGACTCCGCGAAGCGGCCCGGGTCGCCATTCGCCAACTCCTCGGCCGAGCCGCGGCGTACTTCGAAGTTCTCGAGGCGCAGATCGCGATTCGCGAAGGCCTGGGCGAGTCGCTCCGACTGTTCCTCGGCGACGCCGTGGGCGATCGTTTCCTGCGCGACCATCACGACGTCGACGGCCCCGCCGCGCAGCGACACACGAATCGCGATCTCACCGAGCTCCGGGGGATGGAGGAGCATACGAGCGGTGCCGCCGCCCCTCGTCGCGAGCCACTCGGTCTGGACCGAGATGGCCTCGGAGGCCGCGACGGGCTGCGGGGAGCCCGGGGTCGCCGTGGTCGTCGTCTCGGTCACCTGGCCGGCCACCGGGCTGGCGATCGCCGGCGCGCCTTCCACCGCCGCGACGTCCGGCGCGTGCTGCGCCTCCTCGGCGTTCGCGATCGCCTGTCGCAGGTTCGGATCGACCGCGGCCTGCTCGCTGCCCTCGGCCGCGCGATCGAAGAGGGACTCGTCGGTCGCGCGGTTCGCGTCCTCTTGCCGCGCGTTCTGATCCTGCGCAGCGTCACGATCCTCGGCGGCGGCCATCGCCGCCGCGAGCTCGCCTTCGCCCGCCGCGTTCGAAGGACCAGCCCGCTCGTCCGCGAGCTCACCAGAGTCTTCTGCCACGCCAGCCGCCGGCTGCGGTAGGCCCGAAGCGACCGCGCCCATGGTGGCGGCGTCCGCCGTCGCGCTCGCCTCGTCGCCATCGGCCGTGAGGAGGCCTTCAGCCTCGAGCTGCGCCACGACTTCCCGTGCCTGCTCTTCGTCGAGGGCCTCGCCCTCTTCGATCAGTCCCTCGGACGCGGCGCGCTCGGCGGCCGTTTCCTCTTCCATCAGCTCGAGCCGACCGGCCGCGAGCCGATCCGCATCGGCCTGCGCACGGGCTCGCTCCGCGAGCTCCCCCGATTCGCCTCCGACGGCGCCGGACTCGGCGGCGGCCTCGGCGGCGGCCTCGGCCTTGGTCGAGTCGCTGTCTTCTCCGGCTGCCTCTTCGCCGCCCTTGCCGGCGGTATCCCGTCCGGTCGCGCGCTCGTCGCGGCTCGCGTCCGACGCGGAAGCATCCGCGCCGTTCGAATCGCCGTCGTTCGACGAACCGCCGGACGACGATTCCGCGAGGGTCGATTCGAAGACCTCCGGGAATTCACCTTCCCCGTCGTGCGCCTCGCCGCGCGGGGATTCCGCGGCGCGTGCGTCCAGGGCCTTGATCAGATCGACGTTCATGGGGGGACCTCCTTCGAGGATCGGGTCGCGCAGACTACGCGAGCTCGGATCCGGCCTAGCGTGCCCTCGCGGCGGGCGCGTCCGTGGACGGATCCAGGGGTTTCAACATCCGGCGACTCACCAGCAGCGCGCGATCGGCGCGCATCGAGGCGAGAATCGCCGCAGAGCTCTTCTTCTTCATGTTCCGAACGACCGCGACCGCGAGATCCAGGTCGAGCTTGTCGAGCAGGCGGCCCGCCTTTTGGGGGGGCATCGAGGCGTAAACGTCGGCCAGCTGGCTCACGCGGTCGCGCCCCTGACTGCTCCACTCCGCGATCCGATCCTCGACCTCCTGTCGGATCCGGTCGAGATCGGTCGCTCGCTTCTCGATCATGCCCTCGAGCTCGACGACGGCGCGTTCGCGTTCCGCGACGCGCTGCTCCCGGAGCGCTAGGTCGATCTCGCGCTTGCGGATCTCTTCGATGATCGCGTCTACGCCCCGCGAGAGTCCGGGCGCGTTCAACAGGTCGACCGAGGCCGCGCCCTCCTTCAAGGCATCCGGATCGATCGCCGTGCGCTCCGGCGTGTCGCTCGGGGCGGACGCCTCCGCTTCCTGACCACGCGCGAGCGCGGGGAGGAATGCGACGATGGCCAGCGCCAGGACGAGACCGCGACGAGACGAGCGCGTCATCGTGCACCCTCCCCGGCGCTTGCCCGCCGACGCGCAGCGACCCGTTCGAGGGCGATGCGCGAGAGCGCGAGCTCTTCGAGCTCCGCCTGCTCCGCGGCGAGTCCCTCGCGGTGGTGGGCGTCCTCGGCCTCTTCCTTCAATCGTTCGAGGCTGCGTACCCGGGCGCGCGCGTGATGGAGTCGGCGCCGCGCCTCCGAGATCGGCTCGAGCAGCTCCGTCACCCCGCGCTCCGCGATCGCGACGCGGTAGCGTCCGGCGGTGACGGCATCGTGTCGCATCGCGAGACGCTCTCCGTCCGCTCCTTCCCGGGTCTCGGCCTCGAGCAGTCGGCGACCTTCGACGAGCCGCTCGACCTCCGTCCGCACCGCGGCCTCGCGTCGGCTGCGTTCTTCTTCGAGGCGCGCGAGCTGCACCCGCGCGCGATCGAACTCGAAGCTCCGGATGCGCAGCACGCTCTCGAGTCGGAATGCGAAGCGCTTCATGCGACCTCCCCGGACGGCTGGATCGGCTCGGGCGGCGATGCCTCGGGCATTGCGACCGCCACCGGCGCGTCGACCGGCAGCAGGGCCTCGATCTGCGCGAGCCCTTCCTCGATCGTGCTGACTTCGCCTCGCGGTTGCGTGAGGTAGGCCTGGAGTGCGGGCCAGGCTTCGCGCGCGCGGTCGATCTCGGGGTCGGTGCCCTGTTGATAGGCGCCGACCGAAATCAGATCCTCGGCATCGCGATAGGTCGCCATCAACTGACGGGCGCGCCGGGCGAGCGCCTGGTGGCGTTCGTCGGTCACGTCCGGCATCACGCGCGACACGCTCGAGAGCACGTCGACCGCCGGGAAGCGTCCGCGCTCGGCGATCTTCCGGGACAGCTCGACGTGCCCGTCCAGCAGCGAGCGCGCGGCGTCGGCCACCGGTTCGTTCATGTCGTCGCCTTCCACCAGGACGGTGTAGAGGCCGGTGATGCTGCCGGTTCCAGAGGTCGTCCCGGCCCGTTCGACCAGCTTCGGCAGCTGGCTCCAGACCGACGGCGTGTAGCCGCGCGTCGTCGGCGGCTCGCCCGTGGCGAGACCGATCTCGCGCTGGGCGGTACAGAAGCGCGTCAAGGAGTCCATCATCAGGAGCACGCGGAGACCCTGGTCACGGAAGCCTTCGGCGATCGCCGTCGCGGTGCGAGCGGCACGGGTTCGCATCGGCGCAGGCTCGTCGCTCGTCGAAACGACCACGACCGAACGTGCGAGCGCATCGCCCAGGTCCCGTTCGATGAACTCACGTACCTCGCGGCGGCGCTCTCCGATCAATGCGATCACCGCGACGTCGACGTCGGCCTGGCTCGCGAGCTGCCCGAGCAGGGTCGACTTGCCGACCCCCGAGCCGGCGAAGATGCCGAGGCGCATACCCTGGCCGAGGGTCGAGAACGTGTTGAGGGCGCGCAGGCCGAGATCGAGGGGCTGCGCGATCCGGGCGCGATCGACCGTCGGAACCGGCTCGGCTTCGAGGGGCATCGCCGCGTCGCTCGCGATCGGCCCGCCCGCGTCGATCGGCCGGCCGAGACCGTCGACCACGCGGCCGAGGGTCGCGGCGCCGCAGGGCACGGCGTCGGCGGTCCCGCGCGCGCGAACGCTCGCACCGACCGACAGCCCGCGAAGGGAGCCGAGCGGCATGACGAGGGTGACGTCGTCGCGGAAGCCGACGACCTCCGCCGGGAGTCGGGTGTCGCGGGCGGCCTGGGACCCGATCTCGCAGAAGGAGCCGATCGGCGGGCGCAGGCCTTCGACCTCGACGAGGAGGCCGACCACGCTCCGCACGCGACCCGTCCGTTCGAAGGGAAGGAGCGCGCGACCGAGGTCTGAGGCGGTCCGATAGAAGGCGGTGTCGAGGGGCGCGCTCATTCCGCGTCCTCCGAGTCGCTGGTGTCGGGCGCGTCCGCGACGGTCGCGTCGTCGGACAGCGGCGCCGCGGTCGCAGGCGCGAGGGCCGTGCGCAGACGGTCCGCGATCGTGCCGAGCCGACCGTCCACTCCGGCGCTCGAAGTCTCGAGCGTGAAGCTGCCGAGACCCAGAGCCGGATCCGGTGCAATCTCGACGCCGGCTTCTCGCCAGCGGTCGAGGGCGTCCGAAGCATGTTCCTCGAGTCGTGTGAGGTCATCGGCCGCGAGGGCGAGTCGAACGCCGCTGTCCTCGCGGACGTCTTGCAGGGCCTGATCGAGATAGGTCGCGTATTGCTCCGGCGAAGTCACGAGCTCCGCCTGCACCCAGTGGCGCACGAGCTCACGACACAGGTCGAGGACGAGGCTCCGGTTCGCCGTCACGAGGGTCGACGCTGCAGAGCGCCACTCCTCGACCGCGCGATCCATCGCCGCGCAGGTCGAAGCGAGGGCTGCTCGATCGACCCGGACGCTCTCGGCGCCGCGATCGAACGCGGCCTGTTCGAGGGCAGCGATCTCCTCCGGTGACGGCGGCGCGGGCGCCGCACTCTCGACATCGACGTCCATCGAAGCGTCGTTCGGCTCTCCCTCTTCTAGCGCGGCCACCGACCAATCGTGGGGGCCGACGGACGCCGGCACGAAGTCGACGGACACGGGTTCGACGTCGGGCCTAAACGAGGACATCGTCGCCGCCTCCGCCGGTGTCGATCGAGAGCACGCCCTCTTCTTCCAGCCGGCGCGCGATGTCGACGACCTGGCGCTGGACCTGTTCGATCTCGGAGAGCCGCATCGGCGGGAGCAGATCGGACTCCTCCTTGATCTGGTCCGCGGCGCGGGACGACACGTTCGAGAAGACCTTTTCCTTCATGTCGTCACTCGAGGTCTTGAGCGCGATTACGAGATCCTCGGTCGGGATCTCCCGCAGCAGGGCCTGGAAACCGCGCTTGTCGATCGACTCGAGGTCGTTGAAGGTGAGCATCTGCTTGCGGATGTCCGCGGCGATCTCCGGATCGCGCGTGTCCATCTTGTCGAGGATCAGTTGGCCGTCGGCCTTGGGCACGCCGTTCAGGAGCTTGGCTGCGACCTCGGTGCCCCCGAGCGGGGTGGGCGCGCCGACGCTGCGGCTGAACATCGTGGCGATCTCGTCCTCGAGCTCGTGGATCACGTTGCTCGACACGGTCTCGAGGTTGGCGACGCGCAGCATCACTTCGGGACGAACGTCGTCGGTCAGGTGCGCGACGATCGTCGCGCCACGCTCCGCCGGGAGCTGCGCCAGGATGAGCGCGATCGTCTGCGGGTGTTCCGCCGAGAGCTGGTCGGCGATGAACTCCGGGGTGTAGTCGCGCAGGGTCCAATCGATCCGCTTCTCGTCGCGGCCGAGCTTCTCCATCAATCGACTCGCGCGATTGTCGTCGATCGACCCCGCGATCAGCGCCATGGCCTGCTCACGACCGCCCTGGATCGAGATCTCGTGCTTGCCGATCGCCTCCTGGAACTCGAGCAGGACCTTCTCGAGCGTCGAGCTCGGAACCGTGTCGAAGCGCGCGACCGAGGCCAGGATGCGCTCGACCTCGTCGTCCTCGAGGCGCTGCATCAGGTCCCGCACGCGGCCAGGCGAGATCGCCATCATCAGGATGGCGGCCTTCTCCACACCGGTGAGGAGCTCGAACTGGAGGTGCTTGCCAGCCATCGACATCAGCCTCCCGTCGCCATCCAACCGCGAATGGTGCGAACCGAGTCATCGGCGCGGAGCTGCGCGAGCCGATCGACCTGTTGCTGAAGCGTCATTTCGTCGCTCTGTTCCACCAGGCCGGGGATCTCCATGTCGTCGACCGTCATCCCGTCGGGACCGACGACCGGTTGGCTGCGATCGACCTCGACCGCGGCGAGCTTCTCGGTCACTTCGTCGCGAAGACTCTCGATGGCCGCGGTGTCCCCGCCGCCGACCGCGTCGGCCAGGGGCCGCACGAAGAGCTTCGAGAAGAGGAAGAGTCCGACCAGCAGCGCGACGATCTGCACCACGGTGTTGATCAGCACCATGACGTCGGGGGTGAGGAAGCCCGGAGGCGCGCCTTCGGTGTCGATCTCGATGAAGGGCGAATTGATGACGCTGATCTCGTCCCCGCGCTGGACGTCGAAGCCGACGGCCCGCTTCGCGAGTTCCTCGAACTCGACGAGCTCGTCGGCGCTCCAGGGCGCGAAGGCCGCGACCTCTTCGCCTTCGGTCTCGCCGTCCGCCGGCGGCACCGCGCTCAAGGGCTTGCCGTCGACCAGCACGGCGATCGAGAGTCGTTCGATCTGGCCCGTGGGCAGGACCGACCGGCTCACCGTCTTCGAGATCTCGTAGTTCACGGTCTCCGAGGTGCGCTCGGAGGCGCTGCCGGTCTCGGTCGGGCCCTCGGCGGGTTCGACGTCGGGGGTGTTCGCGGCGATGCCGGCGACGCCCCCTTCCTTGATGGCGTCGCTGCTCGATTCGCTGTCCACCTGGGTGCTGCGCGCGACCTGGCCGTCCGGGTCATAGAGCTCCTGGGTCTGCTCGGTCTGGGTCCAGTCGAGCTCGGCGCTCACCTTCGCGACGACGCGACCGAGGCCGACGGTGCGCGCGAGGATCGATTCGATCTGCTCTTCGAGCTGCTTCTCGAGGCGACGTTCCGCGCCGAGGGACGCGCCCGCACCGCGCTGGCCCGCGAAGTCCATGTCCGCCTGCGGAGCGAGCAGTCGGCCGTGGTTGTCGACCAGCGTCACCTGGGACACGTCGAGACCCTCGACGCTCGAGGCGACGAGGTGAACGATGCCGCGCACCTGGGACGCGTCGAGATCCCAACCGGCGCGCAGGCGCGTCACGATCGACGCGGTCGGGCGTCGGTCGTCCTTGCGGAGCAGCGTGCGACGCTCGGGGATCGCGAGCTGGATGCGCGCCTTCTCGACGCCCTCGACCTGCTCGATCGTCCGGGCGAGCTCCCCCTGGAGCGCCCGGCTGTAGTTGACCTTCTGGACGAAATCGGTGACCCCGAACTTGCCCTGGTCGAAGAGCTCGAAGCCGGGCGTCGAGCCCGACGGCAATCCCCGACTGGCCATCCGCATGCGTGCTTCGTGGACCCGCGACGACGGCACGAGGATGGCGGAGCCGCCCTCCCCCAGCTGATATTCGATGCGCTCGGCGGTCAGTCCATCGACGACCTGCGCGACCTCCGCATCGTCGAGCCCGCGATAGAGAAGTCGATAGTCCGCTTGCTGCGCGCCGCTCGCGACCCAGCCGAAGAACGCGAGCGAGCCGAGTGCCGTGACGGCGAGGATCGCCTGGCGCCCCGGCGAGAGCGCTGCGAACTGCTTCGAGAAGTTCTGGAGGAACTCGGGCACGGACTACCTCAGATGGTCCGCAGGATGCGCTGGTAGGCATCGAGCGCGCGGTCCCGGAGCTGCATCATCATGCGCAGCGAGAGATCCGCTTCGTTGAGGGAGACCACGGTCTCCATGATTCCGGTCTCGCCCTTGGCGAGCCCCTCGGCGTTCGACGCCGCCTGGTTCTGCTTGGCGTTCACCTCACCGACGAGTCCCGACACGATGTCGGCGAAGCGACCGCCGGGGGCTTCGGTCTTGCCGGCCCGCGCGCCGTGGGGGTCGTCGAGAGAGGGCGTCGCCTCGCGAATCCGATCGATGAGCACCTGGTCCATGCGCTACTGACCGATCCGCATGATCGCTTCGGCCATGCTGCGGACCTTCGACATCACGAGCAGGTTCGCCTGGAAGCTCCGACTGGAGCTCACGAGGTTGGCCTGCTCTTCGACGAGGTTCACGTTGGGAAAGTCGACATAGCCCTCTTCGTTCGCGTCCGGGTGATGCGGCAAGTACCGCGTGACGGGATCGCGCGGGTCCTCGGCGATCTTCGTCACGGCGACGGAGCGAAGCTTCTGCTCCAGTCGTGAGGCGAAGGGCTTGGCCGTTCGCTGAGCGGCGAAGACCGGATCGCGGCGGCGATAGGCACCGCCCTCGTCGGTCCGCGTCGTCTGGGCGTTCGCGATGTTGCTCGCGGTCACGGTCATGCGGGCACGCTGTGCCCGGAGCCCCGACGTCGCGATGTCCATGATGTCCCCGAGATCCATCCTTGGATTCCTCCTGCTGATTCCGCGCGGCGCGCTCAGGCCTGGCCGATGGCCGTCCGGACGAGGGTGGAGAGACGAGCCAGGACGTTCGCCTGGTCGATGAAGGCACCGGAGTTGCGGTGGGCCACCACGAGCTCCTGATCGAGGTCGACGCCGTTCTTGTCCGGGCGCGTGCCGCGGGGACCGAGCTCGATCTTCGGGTCACGCGCGGTTCCGCCGGGCGTCAGGTGGCCGGGGTGGGTCCGTTCGAGTCGCGCGCGCGTCGAGGAGAGGACGCCGTCGAAGGAGATGTCCCGTCGGCGATAGCCGGGCGTGTCGGCGTTCGCGACGTTGGCCGCGATCAGGCTCTCCCGCTTCATGCGGAAGCGCATGGCGGTCTGCAGCGCGTTCATCGCCTCGGGCCCGAAGCTCGGCATCTTTTTCCCTCCTCCAGGTCGCAGCGGGCTTCGAATCGAAAGCCCGAGTGACCATGGAGCGAAAGAGCAAGCGCCGTGCCATGTACGAAACGTCGGGAGGCGTGGCTCACGGCCGTTTCACGAGGCGCGGCGGGTGGTCCGGTTTGCAGCCGAGAAGGCCATTCGGTACGCGGCGTGCAGGATGAAACCGAATCGGGGGAAGAAGGCGGCAGATCCTGCCGGGTCGGGCCCTCTCGCGTGGGTTGTGAGCGACGCATCGCGCCGAAGCGCGTCCCTTCACCCGCGCCTAGCGAAGGCCGTACTCGCGGATCTTGTTGCGGAGGGTCCGAACGCTGATGCCGAGAGACTCGGAGGCGCGCGTCCGATTGCCCTGCCAGTGCGCGAGGGCGCGCACGATCGTGTCGCGCTCGAGCGCCTTGAGATCGAGGGAGTCCGCGACCGCCTCGTGCTTGCGGACCTCGAGGGTCTTGCCGCTCTCGGAGGCCTCGACCTGCTGCCGGAGCATCGACGCACGCAGTCGGCTCTCGACGCCGAGGAGGTTCCCGGGGAAGCCTTCCCCGGCCCATTCGGCGATCGTGCCGTCATCGATCGCAGGCGTCTCGACGCCCAGTCGGCGCGCGACCCGGCGGGCGACCGCCTCGCAGAGCGTCCGGTGATCCGTCGGGCGTTCCCGGAGCGGCGGCAGGTGGATGCGCGACACGTCGAGTCGATCCGCGAGCTCGCGCGTCAGTCGACCGCGCTCGACGGCGCGCTCGAGCGATTCCGAGGCGACGGTGACGACCCGCGCCCCGGTGTCTCCTCGGAGTACGCGAGCGAATGCGCGCTGGGCTGCCGGGGTCCACTCGGCGGGTTCGATCGCGACCACCGTTCCGCCCCTGGCTTCCGCCCAGGCCGCGTCGATCCGCCGGACGGCAACATCTGCGCGGGCGGCGCCGAGATCCAGTCGATCGAGGGTCACGAGGGGCGCCCCGGCGCGAGCACTCCAGTCGTGGGTAGCGCGGGCCAGGGCCGTCCGTCCGACGCCGAGCTCGCCTTCGATCACCATCGCGAGGTCCTGCTCCGCGAGTCGGCGAGCCCGCGCGACGGTCTCGACCACGCGCGATTCCTGAGAGCGAAGTATCGACTCCAGTCGCTGCGGCGCCTCGCGCGCCGGCTCGAGGGCCTGTTCGAGCGCGCGCTCCAGGGCCGCCACCGAGAAGGGCTTGGCCAGCACGACGTGTCCGGCACCCGTCAGAGCCTTCTCCTGCTCCGAAGAACCGGTCAGCCACACGATCGCCGCGGGCTCGTCGTCACCGCCGCCGAGCCACGCCGCGTCCCTGGGTCGATCGGCATCGACGACGATCGCGTCGAAGGTGGAGGGGACGGTGGAGGCGCGAGCTTCTCCTTCTCTCGCCACGATCCGACAGCCCGCCGAAGTGAGCGCACGTTCGAGGTCGTCGTGCAGACCGCCGTGCTCGACGAAGAGGCCGATCCGAGGAGACCGCGCCTCGGCGGTCTGGTCGCAGAAGGGAACGTCGATCTTCACGTCGTGACCTGCTCCGCGCTGCGGTTCGTCCTCTCTTCGGCCGTCGCCGCCGGCAGCGCGAATCCGACCTCGATCCGGAGCGGATCATCCCCGACCAGGAAGGCACCGCGCCATTCCGCGAGCACGACCTCGAGCTCGAGGCGCGCCGTTCGATCGAAGCGCGCCGAAGGTTTCGCACCGGCGCAGCGCGCGATCAGGCACACGTCGTCTCCGCGACGGACCGCTTCGACACGAATCGACTGCGAGGCCGAATCGAGGACGCCGCCGGCCGCTTGCGGCGAGACGGCGCCGGCGAGCAGCCGGATCAATCCGAGGCAGAGCAGCTCGACCGTCGGTCCCGGCGTGCACACCGCGAAGCGATCGCCCAAGCCCTCCGGCTCCACCCATTCGAGATCGAGGCCACGCGCGCCGAGTCCGGAGGCCACCCGGTCGAGCACCGCTCGCGCGGCGCTTGCGAGGTCGATGGCCCCCCGGTCCGGCACGTGGACGTCGTCCGACAGGAGATCGATCTTGCCGAGCAGACCGTCGATCTCCTCGACGGCTTCGCGAATCGTGGACACGCGACCCGCCAACGCCGGCGCGAGTCCGCTCCGCGAGAGCTCACTCGCGGCGAGCTCGACCCGGGCGAGCGCGTTCCGGCTCTCGCTGGCGAGCGCCCGCGTGAGCGACCCGCGCACGACGGGATCGCGCGACGCCGCGTCGTCTCGCTGCTCCGGATTCATTCCCCTCTCCTCGGCCGACTCATCGCGCGACCTCTCCATAGGCATCCCAGAGCTTCCCGAGTCGACTCTCGAAGAGCGCATAACGTGCCCAAGGCGGGTCGAGCGCCACGTTCGGATCGTCCCCCCAGGCCGGCTCACCCCCGGATCGCGGCTCGTTCCGCAGACCGAGCCAGAAGCGCGCGGAGGATCTCAGGGCGCCAGGCTCCGAGTGGGCATCGACGACCCGGTAGAGCGTGTGGGCGGCCGAGGTACGTCCCGCTTTGCGGTGGGCGTGGGCCGCCAGCATCGCGGCTTCGATCATGGCCGCCTTCGCACCAGGCGCGGCGCTCCCCTCCTCGAGCCAACCGGGTGCGCGCGCCGCGACGAACTCGACGTCCGCGCGCTGGCCGCTCGCCTCCAGTGTGAGGGAGAGCAGACGCAGGAACCTGCCGCGTTCCCGGGCGAGCGCCGGCACGTCGATAATCTGCTTGAGGCCCTCGGCGGACTCCGCATAACGGCCTTCGAGAAAATCGGCTTCGGCGAGGATCGCGCGCCAGGCGTGCTCGTTCTCGTCGGGCTCGTCCAGCGCTGCGCTCGCGACGCGACGCGCGAGGGTCACTTCTCCGACCGAGAGGGATGCGCGTGCGAGGGGGAGCGCGATGCGCTCGGCTCCGGCCGCGCCGAAGCGTCGCGCGATGGTTCGGTAGAGCGTGGCCGCCAGCCAGGGCAGCTCCATCTCCTCGAAACACTCGCCGACGTGCGCGAACGCCGCTGGACGCGAAGCGCGCTCGATCAGGATCCCGTAGCGGCCGCCGAGCGCGCGAACGAGCTCACGGCAGTCGCTCCCCGCATCCCGACGCTTCGCGAGCGTGTCGAGCAATTCGTCGAGCATCGCGACGTATCGCGGCGTGACGACCGGATCGATGCCCTCGTAGGCGAGGCGCGTGGCGACGGCCAGCGCCCCGTCGAGATCCCCCCGGTGCTGCAGCTCGGCCATGAGCACACCGAGGGCATAACGCCGAACGCCGTGCCGTTGGTCGCGGATCGAGCGCAGGAGCAGATCGAGCCGCTGGTCCGGCGACCCGGGCGAGACCCCGAGGTCGACCGCGCGGATCGATGCGAGCGCACCCATCGGATCCGATCGGCGCCGACCGGAGACACCGGAAAGGCGTTTTCTCGCGAGTAACGGGTCCTTGTACGCGACGTCCAGGTCTGCGAGGCGGATCTCGACACCGTCTCGCGCGTCCCGATCGGGACCGGTCTCGAGAAAACGTTCGAGCCAGCGGAGCGCGCGGCCCGTATCCCCCGCGCTGAGGGCCGCTTCCGCGGCGCGGCGCGCCCAGCCGGCGGTCGAAGCGCCGAACGCGGAGGCGCGCGGCAACAAGGCCTCGTATTCGTCGCTCACCTTCTCGATCTTGCCGGCATCGAAGGAGAGATCCGTGAGCCGCAATCGGGACGCGAGGGCGAGCCGGGCGTTCTTCGACCGACTGAGCTTGCGATACGCGAGGTGGGCGTCGAAGGCCTCCCCGCGCCGGTAGAGGATCTCGGCCCGCCAGAAGGCAACGTCGTCGACGTATCGGCTCTCGCCGCCCTGCTCGTCGAGCCACTGGCTCGCGCGGGTCAGCTGCGCCGCGGCCTCCGAGTCGCGCCGCATGCTGAGCAGCGTGCGCGCTAGCTCGAGACGCAGACAGAGCTCGACGTCGTCGGTGTCGCGACGCCGAAGCAGCGCGCGGAGATGATCCTCGATCTCGAGACGATCCTTGCGCTCCGTCGCCCCGCGACTCATCAAGACCGCGTCGAGGGTGACGAGCTCGATGCTCGGCGCGTCGAGGCCCTGTACCCAATCGCCGAGCACCTCTCGCGCCTCGCGCCATTCGCCGGCGGTCGCCTGCTCGAGGACCGGGTCGATCGCGGGATCGAGCCCCGGCGGCACGCAATGCGGCACCGCGTCGAGCAGCGGCGTCTCGAGGTCCTGGGTTCGCAGGATGTCGTAGGGGCTCGGGGGAAACGCCTCCTCCGCGGTCGCGACCGTCGCGGCCCACACGGCGAGCACCACCCACGTCGCGCGAACGATGGCGAGCCTCATGCGCCCATTCCTCCTGCCGACGCCGCCTGGGTCTCTCGTGCACCCGCGCGCTGCGCCCCAGGGCGCCCATCGTTCCGGGCCCGCAGCTCGAAGCGCTGCAAGTCGTAGCTGTAGGCGACCAACGCGTCGCGGTCGTCGTCGTCCATGTGCGTGAGCGCCAGGGGCAGTCTGCGCAGCGCGTCGGAGCCGAGGGCGCCTTCGCCGTCCCGGGTCGCGTACGCCACCGCGCGCAGGGTCCGCGCATAGGGCGGGGGCAAGAGGATCTCGACGCGATAGGCGTCACCCGTCCGGAAGTTTTCGTCGACGTCTAGGGCGAGGCCGCTCCCGGAGAAGACCATCGGCCGGCGATCGCGACCGCACAGCTGACGCGGCACGTCGACCGGCGAGACGCCCAGCAGGAGATCGAGCTTCTCCTCGAGCCGGCGGAGCCGCGCCATCAGCGGCGTGTCTTCCTCGCCCTCCCCGACCGATGCGCAGAGCGGATCCGGCATCGAGAGGTCGAAGACGGCCGCGTCGATCTCGTTCGGGGCGAGGGGCGTGAGGCGGATCGGAAGGATGCCTTCGACGCGGAAGTAGGCGCGCCGAGCCCTCACATCGGTCGTGTCCGATGTGCACGTTTCGCACGCTTCTCGACGATTTCCGCTGACCCGGCCCCACATGCCGACGGTTCCCTCCGGTACGGACGCGCCGGGGCGTCCGCGTGGGCAGGGCCGATGCACGACGCACCGGTCCACGTCCACGACGAGAGGGAATCGCAAGCGTCGTGCCAGCTCGCGACGAGGTTCGGGCCGGGAAAGGGGTTGGGGTGTTTCAGATCGAACCCGCAGCTCGCGATTCGAAATCGGAGGCCGGAAAAGGCTGCCGCGGGATCAGGCGGCCTTCTCGATCGCGTTCAGCCGATCGCCCACCTCTTCCGGGTCGTAGGGCAAGGCGCAGACCGCGTCGGCTCCGAGGCTGATCGCCCAGCGCACGGCGGCCTTGTTGGGCTCGGGCAGCGCCACGATGACCTTCTTGTCCGCGATGCGGTCGTTCCAGCGGATCTCTTCGACCAGATCGGCGCCCGCGCGAATGCCGAGGTTCCAACACACGATGTAGACGGCGGCCTCGAGGACCTCTTCGGAGGCCTCGGTGTCGAAGTCCGTCGAGTCCATGGCGATCACCTGGCGATCGAACTCGTCTTCGAGATCCTCTGCGTCGTTGCGAGACGCTGCGTCGGGATCGACGACGATGATCGAGCCGGTCTGGTCGGAGTCGGACATGGGGCCATCCACTGCTGGATGCACGCGGAGTCCGGCTCCGTTGCTTCCAGCTCGTCGAGACGCCCCCCGCGCCTGCCGAGAACGCACACCTCTCGATGCGCAGGACACCGGCAAGCGAGTTGCCGTAGGTCCATGGCCTCACATCGTCGCGGGAAGGTTTCCACTTGAGTGGAATCCCGGAGGCCGACTACACCTTTACGGTCACCACCCGCGGCTGCCCGCGTTCCCGACTCGCGTGGGCCTGGATCACCGAACGCCGCCGCCGGAGCGACTGCCGCTCGTCGCGGATCGCGGTCGCCTGCGCCCAGCCGACCTCGAGGATCTCTTCGTCGAGCGCGCGCACCCTGGCCACCGCGGCGCGTGCCGCCGGCCCGAGCTTCGGCGGCTCGCCCTCCTCGATTCGTGCATGCAGCGCATCGAAGGCGACCTCGCGTCGGTCGTAGGCCACCCCGAGCGAATCGATCTCGCCTTCGCCGAAGAGCGCCGCGTGGATCGCCTCGGTCGCGTCGAGGAGCGCGAGCGCCTCGGCGTCCGCGCCCTCCTTCGCGCCGTCGGTCGTGGAGCTCGCGTCGCTCATCCGCTCGGCAGGCTCGACAGGAAGCCCTGCTGGTTCTGGAGCCCGGCCACGATCCGCTCGAGCTCGCTGAATTTCAGGATCAGGCTCTCTTCACGCTGGGAGAGGCGCGCCTCGAAGCGCTGGATGGAATCGTCGAAGTCCTTCAACCGGGTGTCGAAGGCCTTGTCCCGCTCGGCGAGGGTGCCGTCGCCGGAGCGGACGAGCTGTTCGAGCTGGGTCGAGAAGAGCGTCGCGAAGCCTTCGTCCCAGAAGTCCGGCGGGATGTCGTCGCCGGTCGGGCTGTCGGGATCGGGATCATCAGCCGCTCGAGCGCGCCCGGAGAGGAACTCACGAACCGAGATCGGATCGAGGGCGAGTGCTTCGTCGAGCTTCTCGCGATCGACCTTCAGCGTGCCGCCGCTCTCGATCGTGATGCCGATGTTCGTGATCGCGCCGCCGAGCCCGCCGTTCGCCGAGGGCGCAAAGGGGTTGCTCGGATTGGTCGTGAAGATGAAGCCCTGGGAAACCATGTCGCGCAGCTCGGACTGCACCTGCCGCAGCGTGAAGTCGCCGGCCAGGGGGCCGGCGGTCTTCGAGTTCTCGTTGTATCGGAACTGGTTGTCGATGAAACGGATGACGTCGTTGTAGGCCGCCGTGAACGCCTCGAGGTTCTTGGCGATCTCGTCGTTGTCGACGTCGACGGTCACTGTCTCGGGGAGGTAGATCGGCGGGCCAGCGGGCGGCGACGACTCCGATTCCTCGGAGAGCTGATTCAGCTCGAAGGTGATCCCCGTCAGCACGTCGTCGATCGAGTTCGACTCACGCTCGATCGGCTCGGTGATCCCGAAGAGTCGGATCTGCGAATTCGCCGCGAGGTCGCGGTCGGGGTCCGGCGTCTGGAAGGCGAGCGCTCCGAGATTGCCGGTGATGGTGATCTCGTTCGATACGCCCGTGCCGGTCGTCGTCAGCACCAGCTGGAAGTCGTCGTCGCCGCGCCGGAGGATGTCCGCGCGCACCTTGCCGCCGTTGTCTTCGCTGGTGTTGATCTGATCGCGTACGTCTTCGAGGCTGAGCGCGGGAGCGCCCGCCAGTACGCCGAGACCGATACGGGTGGGGAGTTCCGGGGGCTCGGCGGTCGGGTCGCCGTCCGCGAGCTCGATGCCGATCCATTCACCCTCGGCCAACGCAGGTGCGTCCGCCGTCGCGAACGACTCCGAGAAGCGCCGCGCGCCACGGGCGAGCTGCAGCACTTCGATCTCGATGTCGCCGGGCGCTGCGCCGGCGCCGGCGCTGACCGTGACGATGTCTTCGTTGGTCGAGCTGCCCGTGTACTGGAGGAACTCTTCCGTCGCGGAGATGTCCGTCCCCGCGGTGTTGCGATTGTCGAGACCCTGCGCCGCTTCGCGGAGCGCGACCAGCTTCGTGTTGAGGTCGCGCATCAGGCTGCGCTGGTTGGAGATCTCCGCGCGCCGCGACTGGATGCGGTTCAGGGGCAGCCGCTCGATCTCGAGCAGGCCCTGGAGGAGCGCATTCGTGTCGAGACCGCTGGCGAGACCCCCGAAGGTCGGGCGACCGATCAAGCCTGTTGCCATGGCGTGAACCCCGTCTCTTCGCGACGCCGTCGCACGCGCTACGCGCGGCGGAATCGCGGAATCCAGCGCTCGCTATCGGCCCGCCCGGATGGCGGGCTGAGCGCGTCGCGGGCCGGGTTTCAACTCGAAAGCGGGGCATCCCCCCCGGTCGGGTGATCGTCCTTGGACATGCTGCGCATGACGACGCTCCAATCGGCGATGCGCGGCTTGATCTCGTATTCGAGCAGGTCCGCGATCCGCAGCGGATCCTCCGCGGCCTGGGCCTCCACGAGTTCCTGGAGCCAAGGGAAGATCTCGCCCTGGACGGCCGCCAGGTCCTGCGCCGACTCGGTCAGGATCGAAGCGACCGAAAAGGTGATGCCGGTCAACACCGTGAGCGAGTCCGTCACGTCGGCGAGGATCTCGCTGCCGCGATCGCTGCGACCTGCCCGGAACTGATCGACCGCCTGGTCGATCGCCGAGTCGATCTGACCACAGTAGTCGGCGCCCTGCAGGAGGACCGATCGGGCAACCACGCGGGTGGGCTTTCGTTGGATCTCGACCCGGGCCACGCCGTCGAGGGAATGTTGCTCGAGGCCCGAGAGCGCCTCCGGCGAGAGCGTCTCGCCGTCGACCTCGACGGCCACCACGACCGACTCTTCGCCTTCGGTCGCGACGGTCTCCGCCATCGTGACGAGCTCCGCGAGATTCGCGCAGTCCGACGTGTCGAGTCGCTGCGGTTCGCCATTGAGAATCAGGTCCATCGGCTGCATTCCTCCCGACCCGGGCGCACTGGCTCGGGTGTCTCCCGCCACGAGGAGCAAACGCGATGCCAAGGGCCGGATCGCGGCGCGGGACGAGGGCGCGTGGCCGCGAGAGACGCCCTCAATCGGGTACAGCGCTTGCACTGGTGCATCTACGTCACGGCAGGACGCCCGAAGGTGGCGTCCGAGCCCGAACCGAGATTGCGAGTCGAAAGCCATGCGTTCAGATCGAAACGTCGAAGCGGCAGATGCTGCCGGGTCGAAGCCCGGAGCGAGCGATGCGGCGGCCGCGGCACCGAAGTTCATCGCCGAGGTCTCCAGCAACCATCAATGCGACCTCGAGCGAGCCCTGCGCTTCGTCGACCGCGCGGCCGAGATCGGCTGCGACGGCGTGAAGTTCCAGCTCTTCCGGATCGACGAGCTCTTCGCTCCCGAGATCCTTCGCCAGAGCGCGACCCACCGCGCACGCAAGCGCTGGGAGCTGCCGGAGCGCTTCCTCGCTCCGATCGCTCGCCGCTGCCACGAACGCGGTGTCGCTTTCGGGTGTACCCCCTTCTATCTCGACGCGGTCGGTGCGCTGTCCCCCTTCGTCGACTTCCTGAAGATCGCCTCGTACGAGCTCCTCTGGGACGATCTCCTCGCGGCGTGTGCGCGAACCGGACTGCCCCTGGTCCTCTCGACCGGGATGGCGACCCTCGACGAGGTCGCTCACGCCGCGGCCGTGATCGAACGCGCGGGCGGGCGCGACCTCACCCTCCTCCACTGCATCTCCGGCTACCCCGCGCCGGCAGCCGAAGCCAATCTCGCCGCGATCGACCGCCTCGCAGCCCTCGACGCCGGATTCGACGGCCTCTCGATCCGCGGCGGCTGGTCGGATCACACGGTCGACCCGGGCGTGATCCTTCGCGCGGCCCACGCGCACCCGACCGCGATGGTCGAGTTCCACCTCGACCTCGAAGGTGAAGGCGACGAGTTCGAGAGCGGTCACTGCTGGCTGCCCTACGACATCCAGGAGACGATCGCGCAGGTCCAGACGGGCTTCCGCGCGGAGGGCCACGGGCGCAAGGCGCCGAGCCACATCGAAAGTGAAGAGCGCTCCTGGCGCGCGGATCCGAGCGACGGTCTGCGTCCCCTGCGTCCGCTGCGGCGCGAGTGGTCTCCCCTCGCGCGATGATGACGAAGGGAAACGACCGATGACGCGCATTCCGATCGACTTCGTCGTCGCCGGCGGGCGTACCCTCGGCCTCGGGCACGTCGTTCGGTCGGCAGCACTCGCCCGGGAAGCCAGATTCCGTGGATGGAGCGTCCGCTGCTTCCTCGACGGGGACGCGACCGCGACCGAGGTCTGGGAGCGCGCCAGCGGTGCTCGCGCCCTGCCCTGGGATCCCGATTTCGACGGCTTCGCGCCGATCGTCGCGCTCGATCGGCCGAACGAGAAGAGCGCGCTCCTCGCTCGTCTGGACGCCCGCCGGGCGCGCGCGCTCTTGATCGACGACGCGCGGACCTATCGCCGCGCGCCGCAGGCACCGCGGGCCTGGCGGCTCCTACCCGGGCTCCACCACCCCTGCGTCGAGACTTCCGGCGCGACCGACGCCGAGGGCTTCGCCCTGCTTTCCGGTCCGCACTACGCGATCCTCTCGGAGGACCACCGCACGTGCGCGCCGCGCGACCTCGACACCCGCTCGAGCATCCTCGTCTCCCTCGGCGGCTCCGACCCGCACCGGATCGGCCCCGACATCGCGCGGGCCGCGCGACGGGCGGCCGACACCCTCACGCGCGCGAGTGAATCTTCCACGTCGCTCGACGTCGACGTGGTCTTCGGACCCGCCTTCGACGATCCCGGCGATCGCGAAGCCCACCGGCTCGAAGCCGACGGTTGTCGAGTCCACCGCGCCCTCGACGCCCCCGCCATGGCGGAACGCATGCGCGCCGCTCGACTCGCGATCATCGGCTTCGGCACCAGCGCCAGCGAGTTGGCCTGCCACGGCACGCCCTTCCTCACGGTCGCGCACCACGACGGCGATCGTGGCCCGGCCCGTGATCTCGAGGCCCGCGGCTTCGGACGCGTGCTGGGCAGCGCACGTCACATCGATCGCGTGCCGATCGAGACCCGCGTGAAGCGCGCCCTGCGCGACGATCATTGGATGCGAAAGAGCGCGCGACTCGGGCGGCGGGCGATCGGCGCCGGCGCGGGCGCCGTGCGCGTCTTCGATCGGCTCGAAGCCGACCTCGCGCTTCGCTCCGCTCGAACTCACGAGCCTCTCCCCGAGCACGACGAGTCCGCGACGGCCTGATCGGGGCCGCCGGATCTCAGGCGGGCGGCGGAACGACGTCCGATCGTGACCGCGACGCTCGGGCCGGCTTTTCGCGCGGCGTCTCCGGGCGAACGATCGACTCGGGCAGCGTCTGTTCGAACGATGCCTCGAAGGTCTCGAACCATTCCCGCGCCCGGGCGATGCCCTTGCGCGCGGCCTGGAAGAGGTAGACCGATTCCTCGACGAGCTCCTCGTCGGTCGGGTCCTGACGCTCGGTGCGGCGGACGGCGGTGATCGCGTTGTAGATCTCGGGCTGCACGAACTGGTCGAGCCACGGCAGTCGTTCGAGCTTCGTCCGCACGCGCTTCTCGTGCCGCGCGAGGCGGCGCAGGACTTCGACGCGCTGCTGATCGTTGCGCGCCTTGTCGAGGCGCTTCTCGCTCTGCCTGGCGAAACGCGCCCCCTTCTTCGCCTCGGTGTCGAGCTTGTCGAGGAGCTTGCGACTCTCGGCGAGGGGGTCGGCGTAGTCGGCGAGCGCGTGCTGGCTCGCCGCGTCGTGGATCTCGAGGATCGTGCGCCGGGCATCGAGGGCCTCGGTCGCGTATTCGTCCGCGAAGGATCGGAACGTTCGGTGCTCCACCTCGGGAATCCGCGCACCGCCTTCGGTGCAGTTCACGAGCGCGATCCCCCGCGCCCGAAAGGCCATGCCGATCTCGCGGTACTGCTCGAGGAAGGAGGCGTAGGCGCGCCAGGTCGGCACCTGCTCGCCCTCTTCCCAGGCGTCCACCCACACCACGCGCTGGTCGGCGAGACCGCCGTTCTCGGGGTGAGGCACGGTATCCCCGAGGATCTCCGCCTTCTGGTTCATGCCCTCGAAGCGGCAGTTGCCGTCTTCCTTCATCTCGACTTCGACGAAGTCGTAGGCGGTGCCCTTGGCGTAGGCGCGGCCGTCGGTGAACGCGAGATCCTGTCCGATCAGCGCGATCGGGTTGCAGCCGAGCATCATCGCCATGCCGACCGCGCCCTGGGCGACGGTTCCGCCACCGAACGAGAAATGCTCCTCGCCGGTCGCTTCGGCGATCCACACGCCGAGCGCGCCGCCGCTGCTCGTCACCGTGAACTTCGCGCGACTCGGCAGGTCGTAGATCGCGGGGTCGGCGTCCGCGGAAGGCGCCACGATCAGCTCGCTCGTATCCCCGGCGTCCGTCAGCTGATGGCTGACGTCGCGGCTCTCGAGCACGTGTACGAGGTGCGGGTCGATGCCTGCCTGTCGCAGCGCGCGGGTCGTCTGGCCGATGCCGATGATCACGATCCGGTCCTGGATCTCGCGCAGCAGCGGGAGCTGTTTGTCGAGGGAGGGACCCGCCGCGACGACGACCGCCGGCTTGCCCTGGAAGGTGTCCTGCAAGCGGCCGAACTGGGGCGTGCGTGCGATGCGCTGACCGTTTCGGGCAGTGACCCAGGCCCAGGGCATCAGCATCTCGATCGACGTGAGGCGCTGGACGTCGACGACGTCCTTCGCGTCGCGGGTCGCCTTGACCGCTGCCGCGACCGCGGGCTGGTCCAGGCGCAGCACGGCGGGATGAGGAAAGACGCGCATGCGCAGTCCGGGCGTGTAGCGCGCGGTCAGGAAGCGGGTGAGCTGGACGGGATCGCTCGCGAAATAGACGTCGCGATGCGCAGCCAGGAGCTCGGTCACGGAGAAGCGCTCGAGGGCGGCCTTGAGCCGCGCGAGCGAGGGCTCGTAGATGATCAGGGTGGCGGGATTGCGCGAGAGATAGGGCTCGAACTGCTCGCCCAGGCCGAAGCCCACGGCGATCATGATGTCCGCGGGCTCCTGGGCCATCCGCTCGGCGATCTGCTCGCCTTCCCGGACGGGATCGTAGGCGGAGCCCAGCCGCACGCCTCGATCGACGAGGATCTTCGCTCCGCGCGGCCCGACCTCTTCCTCGATGCCCTCGGTGGACGCATCCACCAGGTCATCCGCGAGATCGAGGCTCCGCTTGCGGACCGCTGCGAGGTTCCGATCAAAGACCGCTCGTGATTCCAACGTCGTTCTCCGTCCGATAGATGAGGCCCTGGTGCCGCACGCGCGCGTTCTCGATCGCGCTCCCGTCGCTCGGGTCGAAGCCCTCGATCGCGAATCGGAACGCGAGGCGGCCACGCAGGAAGCTCGCCCGGGTCTCGTCCGACTCCGCGGCCGTGTGCCCGAGGCGCAGGAAGAACGCGCGATCGACCTCGTCGAAGTCGAGCTGCGGAACCACCGCGCCGCGCGCGCGATCGGTGCTGACCAGCAGACCGCGGGCATAATCCGCGATCGCGACCCAACCTTCGGTCGCCCCGAGGCAGGACGTCGCCGTTACCGACGGCGACACGGCGTCGGACTGACGCACGCGGACACCGTCGAGGAGACTCCGCCACTCGACGCCGGCGCCGCCATTGACGGTGCCGTAGCGCAGGCTCGACCGATCCCACGCCTCCGGACGCAGCGTGACCGTCCCGAGGCGGAGACTCGCGAGACGCGCGTCGTGGAAGGAGAGGTCGTGGATCACGTCGACCCGCGACGTGCCACGATAGAGCCGGTAGCGCTTTCGCCAGGGCCCGAAGGCGGACTCGAAGCGCGCCTCGAGCTCGACGCGGATCGCCCCCGAGGTCTGCTTGCGGTACGTGAGTCGCGCCGCGGAGAGATCGGTCTTCTTCTCGGCGTCGTCGGTCAGTGCGACGACCTGCCCGCTGTAGAAGTCCGGGGTGTACTCGATCGCGTCGAAATAGCCGTGCGGAATCGTCCCGAGGAGCGACTCGGGGCCGAGCTCCGGGAAGACCAGGGAGTCGATCGCGGCACCGCGGTGGGCGAGGAAGCTCGCGCGCACGGACTCCGTCGCGATCTCGTGGACGTCGGGCTCGACCTCGTCCTGGGCCGGCGCGTCGTCCCGGGAGACGAGCGCGAGGCCGAGGCGTTGACCCGGATCCAGCCGGGGCGCGAGCACGAGCGTCGCGTCGCGCAGGCTGCCGTCGCGATGTCGACCGTGGACGTCGAGCTGGTGGTCCGCGTCCTGGAGCGGTGCCCCGTCGCGAACGACGACCTCGACGTGGCGATGGCGGCCCGGCGGAAAGCGCAGCGGGATCTCGATCGGGAACCCGTCCCAGGATCGCGATCCCGGGTGCATCAGCACGACGTCCTCGCCTTCCGCGAGGGCGGGGGCGAGCGCGGCCAGACGCTCGTTGCTCTTGGCGCGGGCGAGGCCGATGCCGGACTCGAAGCCGTGGATCTTCTCCTCGGTCGCGCGCGTACGGAAGTCGCTCCGCCACAGGTCGACCAGCTGCCGGGGATCGACGCCCCCGGCGCGATCCGCCGACAGACGTCGCACGGCACGCTCGCTCTGCAGCAGCGCCTCACAGCGCGTGTTCATCCCGAGCCCGTCGCGCCCCGAGACCGCCCAGCGGGTCGGGTTGTAACGCGGCTGCTTCTTGCAGGGGATCGGATCCTCGGCCGAGCCGAGGGAGACGGGCTCGACGTCGTCGGTCGGCTCCGGCACCTGGCTGGGCAGCACGAACTCGTACTGATCGTCGCCGGCGACGTGCTCGAAGAGCGCCAGCAATCGCTGCATCTCGGCGCCGGACTCGCCGTCGGTCAGCTTCCGCGACGGACGATAGTCGAAGATCTCGACGTCGCCGCCGTAGAAGCAGAGGGAGACGGCGCCGGCGCGCGCGCGCAGGCGATCCACGTAACCGCGGAGATCGTCCTCGGGAATCTGTCCGTGGGCGACGCGCTGGACCTTCTGGAAGACGATCGAGTCGTTCCAGAGGAGAACCGGCCCCTGCCCTTCTGCGACGCGTAGCCGCGTCGTGCGGCAACGCAGGGATCGCAGCTCCGGTCGCCGAGCAGCCGGGTTGTTCCATTCCATGACGATGCGTTCAGCACCGGCTTCGTGATAGAGCGGCGCGAGCCCGTCGGACCAGGTCTGTTCGTTCACGAACCAGGTGGTCGGGACGGCGCCGAGGATCTCCTCGTAGCGTTCGCGGCCGAGCTTCAGGTTGAGGCGATTGATCTCGGTCGGTGCGAGGGGGGCCACGATCTGGGAACGACCGGAGCCGATCGGCTCGACGAGTCCGTTCTCCGCCAACCCGATGAAGCGCTTGACCCACTCCGGATCCTCGGCCTCGAGGATCTCGAGCGTGCGCGCGCTCATCTCCACGCCGATCGGGACGCCGAGTTCCTCCGGCAGCGAGAGCAGTGGCCAATAGCAGCGCGCGAGCACCGTCGGCCGATCGGCATCCGGCAGGGCCGAGAAGTCGAGGTTCGCGTGGAACGCCGTGAACAAGCGGAGCGGCTTCATCGGCCGTCAGCCTCCAGCGCGCGGAAGAGCGCGTCGATCGAGCGGTCCTGATCCGCCCGCGAGAGCGTCGGGAACATCGGCAGCGACAGCAGACCGAGGTAGGCGGCCTCCGTCGCCGGCAGGTCGCCCCACTGCGTGCCGAGTCGCTCGCGGTAGTAGGGCTGGAGATGGACCGGGATGTAGTGGATCTGTACGCCGATCCCATCGTCGCGCAGCCGGGTGTAGGCCTCGGCACGGCCGCCCCTGGCTAGGCGAACCGGATAGAGGTGCCAGGCGGAGCGCGTGTCGGTGGCTTCGGGCAAGAGCACGAGTCGATCGTCGGCGGCGAACGCGTCGTCGTAGCGACGCGCGATCTCGCGGCGCCGTGCGACGTTCTCGTCGAGACGGGCGAGCTGGCTGGTGCCGAGCGCCGCGCCGAGATCCGCCAGGCGATGATTCGCCGAGAGCGAGTGCATCTCGTAGATCCAGCCGCCACGCTCCTCGGCCGCGAGCGCGTCGGGGAGTCCGAGTCCTCGACGCGCGTCGGAAGCGCGCTCGACGCCGTGCTCGCGGAAGCGACGTGCCCGATCCGCGAGCGCGGAGTCCGAGGTCACGATGGCCCCGCCTTCGCCCGTGGCGACGTGCTTGGCCGGGTGGAAAGAGAAGCACGCGACGTGAGAGGTCGCGCCGACCAGACCCGAAGGCGTCTCCGCGCCCAAGGCGTGGCAGGCGTCCTCGATCAGGAAGCGGTCGGGCCCCAGGACTGAGCGACACGCTTCGAGGTCGCCCACGTGTCCGGCGTAATGCACGAGGATCGCGCCGCGCGTACGCGGCCCGACGCGGAGAGCCACGTCTCCGGGATCGAGCATCAACGTCGCGGGATCGACGTCCGCGAAGACCGGGGTCGCCCCGCGCAGGAGCACCGCGTTCGCCGTCGCGACGAAGGTCAGGGACGGCACGATCACCTCGTCGCCCTCCCCCACGCCGAGCGCCGCGAGCGCCACCAGCAGGGCGGACGTGCCACTCGACACCGCGATGGCGTAATCCGCACCGAGGGTGTCGCATAGCGCCCGCTCGAAGCCGGGCACCGCAGGGCCCTGCGTCAGTCGCGACGACGCCAGCACCTTCGAGACGGCCTCGCGGTCCGCGTCCCGGATCTCGTGCTGGCAGTACGGAATCACGACGTCTCCGGGACCACCGACGCAGCGCTCGGGCGCGCCGGGGTCGACGAGCCGGCGAGGGCCTGGCTGGCGACGAAGGCACGCAGGTCCGCGACGCTCATCCACTCGTCGTTCGCGTCGCTCGAGTACGCGAAGCCGTCCGGCAGCGCACGTCCGGCCACCGTCGGCTCGGGTGCGCTCCCGGCGTCCGGGCGCACGACGTAGTGACGTCCGCAGTCGGTCGTGTTGCGCGACTCTTCGGCGGTGAGCAGCACCTCGTGGAGCTTCTCGCCGGGGCGACGCCCGACCTCGTCGATCCGAGCGGTCGGGGCGATGGCGCGAGCGAGGTCGACGATCCGCATGCTCGGGATTTTGGGAACGAAGATCTCCCCGCCCTGCATCTCACCGACCGCGTGCAGCACGAGGTCGACGGCGGAGTCGAGAGAAAGCCAGAAACGCGTCATCCGGCGGTCAGTGAGGGTGAGCGCGCCCGTCGGGGCCTGCTTCTCGAAGAGCGGAATCACGCTGCCGCGGCTGCCCATCACGTTCCCGTAGCGGACGCAGGCGAAGCGGATGTCCCGCGCGCCGGCGTAGACGTTGCCGTGCACGAAGAGCTTCTCGGCGCAGAGCTTGGTCGCGCCGTAGAGGTTGACCGGGTTGGCGGCTTTGTCCGTCGAGAGCGCGATCGTCTTGCGCACCCCGGCGTCGATCGCCGCGTCCACGACGTTCTGCGAGCCGAGGATGTTGGTCTTGACCGCCTCGGCGGGGTTGAACTCGCAGATCGGCACGTGCTTGAGGGCCGCTGCGTGGACGACGAGGTCGATGCCGTGCATTGCCCTCTCGAGCCGGTCGCGATCCCGGACGTCGCCCAGGAAGAAGCGCACACGGGGGTCCTGCGACAGGCTCCGCGCCATGTCGTACTGCTTGAGCTCGTCCCGGCTGTAGACCCGGATCGTGCAATCCGGCCTAGAGGCCAGGATCCGACGCACGAAGGCCTGCCCGAAGGAGCCGGTTCCCCCCGTCACGAGGATCTTCGGTGCCGAGCCCAGAATCTGCTTTTCGTTGCCCTCGAGCGCGGGCCGCGCTTTCGTCCATGCCACGCAGGAGAGGAGAGCAAGCGCGATGCCAACCGGGCGCAGCCCTCGTGCAACCAGGCGGCGTTAGGCGGCAGGATCTGCCGGGTCGGCTTGCAGGCTGAAACCACGGGTTTCAGCGCGCCACCTCCGCCTGCTAGGCGGGCGCCTCGGCGCTCTCGCCGGCGGCGGTCGTCGGCGAGGGGCGCCGCGAGATCTCCACCCACGCCTCGTTCAGCGTCGAGAGAACACCGGAGGCTTCGTCCAGGGGTTGTACCGTGCCCCGGACGTTGGCTTCCAGGAGACGATCGGAGACGTAGAAGTAAAGCGAGTCGAGGTTCTGGGCGATCTCTCCGCCCTGCTCGAGATTCAGGCTCTGCTGGAGCTCGGCGACGATCGCGAGGGCCTTGGCGATCGCGGTCGCGCGACCGGCGACCTGCCCTTCCGCGTGACACTCCTTGGCCTGGCGGAGGAATCGAAGCGCTCCCTCGTAGAGCTTGACGATGACCATCTCGGGGCTCGCCGTCTTGATCTCCATTTCACGATATCGAGCGCCCAATCGTCTTCCTTCTCATGCGACGCTCTCTCGGAGTGCGTCGGCTCCCTGTCGAATCTGTCGGTGTCTTTCGGTCGGGTCTGTAGAGGACTCTTCGAAGAACCGAACGCGACCGTCGCGCCGCCGCCCGCCGGGTTGCCGGCAGCGGCGCGACGTGCGCGTCACGTGTTAGCCGAGCAGCGACAAGGCGCTCTGCGTCGACACGTTGGCCTGTGCCAGGACCGAGATGCCCGCCTGCTGCAGCACCTGGTTCCGGGTCAGCTCCGCCGTCTCGCTCGCGAAGTCGACGTCGCGGATGCGGGATTCCGCAGCGGACGTGTTCTCCTGCGAGACCGCCAGGGACCGAATCGCCGACTCGAGCCGGTTCTGCACGGTACCGAAGCTCGCACGAAGCGAGGCGACCTGAGAGATCGCCGAGTCGAGCGACGCCAGGGTCAGGCGTGCGTCCGTCACGGTGCCGATCGAGTCGTACACGCCGGTGCTGCGAAGCAGACCGATCTGCGACGCCCGAGCGTCGACCGCGTTGATCGTGATGCGGTCGTCGGTGGTCGAATCGGTGCCGATCTGGAACGTCGTGGCGGAGCCACTCTCGAGGATCGTCGTTCCATTGAACGACGTCACCGCGGCGATGCGGTCGATCTCCGCGACCAGGTCCTGGAACTCGTTGTTCAGGGTCGTGCGTTCGGAGGAACCGAGGGTGCCGTTCGACGCCTGGATCGCCAGCTCGCGCTGGCGAATCAGGATCGAGCTCACCTCGTTGAGGGCGCCCTCACCGACCTGCAGGAGCGAAATGCCGTCGTTGGCGTTTCGCTGGGCCTGGGCCAGCGAGCGGATGTCCGCTCGGAAGCCCTCCGAGATCGCGAGGCCCGCGGCGTCGTCCGCCGCGCGCGTGATCCGGAGACCGGAGGAGAGGCGCTGCAGACTCTTCTGCAGGCTGCCGGTCGAGTTGACCAGGTTTCGCTGCGCGTTGATCGACGCAACATTGGAATTGACTCGAAGTCCCATGTGGGAAGTACCTCGTTCACGAGCGGCGCGGGGCCCGGAGGTCCCGTCGTACGCTCATCGATTCATGGAAGTGCGCTAGCCGAGCAGCGACAATGCGCTCTGGGTCGACACGTTCGCCTGCGCCAGGACCGAGATGCCTGCCTGCTGCAGGACCTGGTTCCGGGTGAGCTCGGCCGTCTCGCTCGCGAAGTCCACGTCACGGATGCGGGATTCCGCAGCCGAGACGTTCTCCTGCGAGACCGCCAGGGACCGGATCGCCGACTCGAGCCGGTTCTGCACCGTACCGAAGCTCGCGCGAAGCGAAGCCACCTGCGAGATCGCCGAGTCGAGCAGGCCGAGGGCCGTGCGGGCGCTCGCGACCGTGCTGATCGTCGTGGCATTGATGCCGATCGACGTGGCGCGTGCGTTGACCGAGCTGATCGTCACTCGATCGTTGCTCGTGGCGTCGACACCGATCTGGAAGGTGGTGTCGCCACCGCCGACCAGCATCTGGGTTCCATTGAACGAGGTGACCGCTGCGATGCGGTCGATCTCCGAGAGGAGGTCCGCATACTCGTTGTTGAGCGTGTCCCGCTCGGACGAGCCCAGGGTGCCATTGGCCGCCTGGATGGCGAGCTCACGCTGGCGAATCAGGATCGCGCTCACTTCGTTGAGGGCGCCTTCACCGACCTGCAAGAACGAGATGCCGTCGTTGGCATTCCGCTGGGACTGGGCGAGCGAACGGATGTCCGCACGAAAACCCTCCGAGATCGCCAGACCGGCGGCGTCGTCCGCCGCCCGGGTGATCCGAAGGCCCGAGGACAACCGCTGCAGACTCTTCTGCAGATTGCCCGTCGAGTTGACGAGATTGCGCTGCGCGTTGATCGACGCAACGTTCGAGTTGACACGAAGTCCCATTTCGGGAGCTCCTCCTCGACGATCCGAACTTCACTGAATCCTTCGTGAAGCCGCCGTCCTGCTGGGTGACCGGCCCGCGCCATCCTTGGCCTGCATCCGATCACCGTTCCGATCGTCCGGGAACACCCCGGACGCCAATCTTTTTCTCCTCGCGCTACTGCAGGAGCGACAATGCGCTCTGGGTAGACACGTTCGCCTGTGCCAGCACCGAGATTCCCGCCTGCTGAAGGACCTGGTTGCGAGTCAGCTCCGCCGTCTCGCTCGCGAAGTCCACGTCGCGGATGCGGCTCTCGGCCGCGGACGTGTTCTCCTGCGAGACCGCCAGCGACCGGATCGCCGACTCGAGCCGGTTCTGCACCGTTCCGAAGCTCGCGCGAAGCGAAGCGACCTGGGAGATCGCGCTGTCGAGCAGCGTGAGCGTGGATCGCGCGCTCGCGACCGAGCTGATCGTGGCGTACACGAAGCTCGCACCGCTGGTCCCGATTCCGATCGAGGACGCCCGCGCATCGACCGGCGAGATCGAGATCCGGTCGTTGCTCGTCGCATCGACACCGATCTGGAAGGTCGTCGCCGCGCCACTCTCGAGGATCGTGGCCCCGTTGAACGACGTGACCGCGGAGATCCGGTTGATCTCGCTGATGAGATCCTGGAACTCGTTGTTCAGGGTGTCGCGCTCGGCGGAGCCCAGCGTTCCATTCGCCGCCTGGATCGCCAGCTCGCGCTGACGGATCAGGATCGAGCTGACCTCGTTGAGCGCGCCTTCACCGACCTGCAGGTAGGAGATGCCGTCATTGGCGTTCCGCTGCGCCTGCGCGATCGAGCGGATGTCCGCGCGAAAGCCTTCCGAGATCGCCAGACCCGCGGCGTCGTCCGCCGCACGGGTGATTCGCAGCCCCGAAGACAGTCGCTGCAGGCTCTTCTGCAGCGCGCCGGTCGAGTTGACCAGGTTCCGCTGCGCATTGATCGAAGCAACGTTTGAATTGACTCGAAGACCCATCGTGGGTTTCCTCCTGACGAACTCGCGCTCACTGGATCCTTCGTGAAGAGCTCGTCTGACCTAGTGACCGCGCCCCGGCGTCCTTGCCGGAAGCGCGGTCGTCATTCTTCTTCCTACTGCAGCAGCGACAGCGCGCTCTGCGTCGACACGTTCGCCTGCGCCAGGACCGAGATACCGGCCTGCTGCAGTACCTGATTCCGCGTGAGCTCCGCCGTCTCGCTCGCGAAGTCCACGTCGCGGATGCGGCTCTCGGCCGCGGACGTGTTCTCCTGCGAGACCGCCAGCGACCGGATCGCCGACT